>Ga0307967_1001488_pt1 | contig 14265 bp, 13 predicted proteins | sample OrgLakmetagen648_FD_201828 | JGI IMG/M metagenome (GOLD analysis project Ga0307967, IMG submission 201828) | Saline water microbial communities from Organic Lake, Antarctica - #648 | ecosystem: Environmental > Aquatic > Non-marine Saline and Alkaline > Saline | place: Antarctica: Organic Lake... | reverse complement strand
TGGTGGTGGTGGTGGTGGTGGTGGTGGTGGTGGTGGTGGTGGTGGTGCTGGTGGTGGTGGTGGTGGTGCTGGTGCAGGTGATGGCAGAAGTCTTGGTGGTGGTGGTGGTGCTGGTGGTGGTGGTGGTGGAGGCAGTCGTGCGCCTGTGAAGCCTTCCAGTACTGTTGCCCTTAGGGAGTCTGGGGGTTTGTACCCGGGTAGTGCAGTTGGCGAGCAGGGACAGCAGCAGCTGCAGCAGCACAGCCTGCAAGACACATCTCCGGAAGTGCGTGTGCGTTTTGTCAGCCAAGGGGGTGTGGTGTACATGGCGCCGTGCTCAAGCATCCCGTCATCCAAGGTATGCAATTTGGAGTAAAAGGGCATGGTGGCACTATTCCTCTACGTAGTCTATTGTCCAGATTGATTATGCCGTGACAAGAACAGATCCTTTAGCCTTTAGCAATCATATTGTGTCGAGGACATTTTTTGGTTAAAAGAAACACAGATGCATACATGCACATGTGCTATAACCTGCACAGGTCTGGGCATTATGGGTTGATGATTTGTGTGTTACGTGTTTCCACTGTTACAGTAAGCAGGTGCACACATGCTTCTCTGGTCAAGCGCCTGCACACACATGTGTTATAACCTGCACAGGTCTGGGCAGTATGGGTTTGTGATATGTGTGTTACGTGTTTCCACTGTTACACTAAGCAGGTGCACGCATGCTTCTCTGGTTAAGCGCCTGCACACCACCAGCCTCAGCTTGCTAGATCAAAGCTAAAGACGACTGCTTACATCCATTCCATACACGTATGCACATATAAAGCGTGGGGTTCTAGGCATTTACGTTTAGTTGCTTGGCTGCCAACCATCACCTGCATGAACAGGACGAGGAGGCAAACTCTGGCATGGCTCCGTATCTCATCTCTCTGTACACAAAGGAAGCCATCAACTCGGGCACGTCAGGGCAGGTGGGTGGCTTCACCTTCATCTTTCGTACTGCGAGCCCAGAGGCCACAACGTTTGCTGTGGTCAAGACGTGGGATTTTGCTAGTTATAGTTGCAATTGAGTGTGGTTGCATAGGTACGCATTTAAAAGAAATGGTCAAAGCACTGAGAGAAATGATTAAAGCACAGAGAATGGTTGCAGAGGTATGCATTTAAGAGAAGTGATCAAAGCACTGAGAGAAATGATCAAACCATTGAGTATGGTTGCATAGGTACGCATTTCATAGAAATGTCGCTGGCTTGAAACCTAGACAGTGAAAATAACTCCCCACTATTTCCTCTCCATTTTGAAGGGCTTTGCAGTAACTATTTGGATATCTGAACTTCTTGTGAGAAGTACAGTGTGTAGCTGTCTCTCAACTTCATCTGCATCACCTGCCGCTCACGCTGCCTGACCCTTACCCCTCTGCTGCAGGTGTTCGGCAGGCTTAAAGGGCGGCTGGGGACTTCTATAAAATCTGTTGCTGTGTGCACGCGTTGGGTGCCTTTGAATTCTAGGCCCCTCAGAAGGTATGTGTCTGGAATTTGTTTGCAGTTTGCAGGTCGTATGGTTTGAGCCTGGCATCCTGGTTTCCCCTTTGCTCCTGCTTACCTTGATGGCTACTAGCATGATTATGTGTCAAATTTGCTTCCAGCCATATTGCTTTGGGAGACAAGCACGTTTCATTCATCAAGCGTCCAACAATTAATAAAATTCCAGTGCTTCTGGGTCTGTGGATGTTGACGCGCAGGACTTTTATCCCTTCAACGGAAGCAACAAACACAGTGTAGTGCAGTCAATCCCTTGTGACTGTCCATCTTGCACGCAGAGGAACCAAACACAGTGTGGAGGTCCTGCTGGCTGACATGGACCAAGTAGACACTCTGCAGCTTATGATGGTCAAGGGAGGCACTGGAGCAGGTAGGCCTGAACCTTCTGTAGTCCTTGTCCTGCTGCGGTATACAATGTGTGCATTCATACAAGTGCTCATGCTCGTGAGTGTACAATTGTTGAGTGTGTTTATGTTTGCTGTGTGCTGAGCGTTTGTGCGTATCATGAGACATGGTGTGTGTCATTATGGTTGAGTGTGTGTGCGTGTGTATGTGCGTGTGTATGTGTGTGTGTGTGTGTGTTGTGTGTCTGTGTGTGCGTGCGTGCTGTGCAAGCAACTTCTTCTGCCTGCATTTGCTTTTTGTGTATGTATGGCAAATGTAGCGGCGCCCGTACATGCTCTCATGCAGCATAAGCAAGGCCTGTGATTGTGCACACGTTTGTTGGAACAAACGTAGGTATGTCACAGGCAACCTACACAGCTGCATATAGAAGGGGCACCTAGGCATGCTGCCTCTCAGGATCATGGATGGGGCATTAGGCACGCTGAGGTTCTGTACGGATGCGACTTTTCAACATGCGTACATTCATATGCGCTGTACAGGCACCTCCACCCAGATGCAAACAGAAGAGGCACCTAGGCATGCTGCCTCTCAGAATCATGGATGGGGCATTAGACACGCTGAGGTTCTGTACGGATGCGACTTTTCAACATGCGTACAATCATGTGTGTGCTGTACAGGCACCTCCACCCAGATGCAAACAGAAGAGGCACCTAGGCATGCTGCGGCTCAGGATCATGGATGGGGCACCAAAATAGCGGGGGCCGTGAAAGCAGGGGCAGCGGTGGCTGCATCAGCTGCAGCTATCCAGCCCGATGCCTGGGGTCTGCAGCATGCAGAGGTGCTGCAGCAGGACACGGGGGAGACTACCTACTTTGTAGCAGGTGTGCGTTCGTGTAGCAGGTGTGCCTTCGTGTAGCAAGTGTGCGTTCGTGGAGCAGGTGTGCGTTCGTGTAGCAGGTGTGTGCTCGTGTAGCAAGTGTGTGCTCGTGTAGCAGGTGTGTGTTTGTGTAGCACGTGTGTGCTCGTGTAGCAGGTGTGCGTTCGTGTGTCTGCTGCAAGTGGCCCCTAGTGATCACGTTTGTTAACATGTTGAGCCAGTTGCGTGCATGAGTTTGCTAGCCAGATAGATCCTCCTCCCCTCTCTTGCTACGCGTTGCATTGCAATCCCTGTGCTACACAAGACACAGATCAGCCGCCAGCACGTGCTACACATTGCATTGCACTTCCTGTGCTCCACAAGACACAGATCAGCTGCCAGCACGTGCTACACGTTGCATTGCACTTCCTGTGCTCCACAAGACACAGATCAGCTGCCAGCACGTGCTACACGTTGCTTTGCAATTTCTATGCTACACAAGACACAGATCAGCTGCCAGCACGTGCTACACGTTGCTTTGCAATTTCTATGCTACACAAGACACAGATCAGCTGCCAGCACGTGCTGCGAGTAACTTGAGTGGATGTTCTTGGTGCCTGCAGATGGTCGGTTCAAGGACCTCCTGGCTGCGCAAACGGAGGCGGTCAACCAAGGGGCCAATGCATCACAGGGGTCCGCAGCAGGTGCAGGACAGCTTTTTTGTTTGCTTCTTCACAGGCTTTTGACCTTGTGCTTTAAGAGGTTGCTCAGCCTCAGCCATACCTGCCATTGCACGTACTTGTATGCCAATGAAAGCTGGAACACAATAGCGTGAAGCTGATGTATAATTGGTGACATGTGCAGTGGTCGTTGCCTTGGTATTGTGCCCCCTGTGCAAGTGTCTGGCATAAAAATGCTCAAAGATGCTTGCTTTGCCATGCAGCATAAAAATGCTCATGGAAGCTTGCTTTGCCAGGCTGTGTTGTCATGTGTAGGGACGACCCTAATCATGTACATAGGTTGCCATGTGTAGGGACGACCCTAATCATGCACGTAGGTTGTCATGTGTAGGGACGAACCTAATCATGTACATAGTTTGTCATGTGCAGGGACGACCCTGATCATGCACATAGTTTTCATGTGTAGGGACGACCCTGATCATGCACATAGGTTGTCATGTGTTGGGACGACCATAATCATATACATAAATCAGATATGATTGTGTGTGCTTTTCAGATTCCCTTGCTTGATCCCTTTGCATTAACTTTGTAAGTATGGCTCCGGCCAACCCTAGTCGCATGCAACCCGTCCTCCTCACAGGCGCATGCAACCCGTCCTCCTCACAGGCGCATGCAACCTGTCCTCCTCACAGGCGCATGCAACCTGTCCTCCTAGTCGCATGCAACCTGTCCTCCTGTCCTCCTAGTCGCATGCAACCCATCTTCCTCACAGGCACACCGATGCGCAGCAGGCGCAGCAAAAGCGGTATTGCAATGCCCATGCTTCCCCCTGCAGAAGCGCATGGCACTCTGTCCTTACGAGCGCCATGCACAGAGCACTTCTACAAGGTGAAAGGGATGAGGGTGCTTGAGATGAAGTGTGTTAATGAGCGCCATGCTACAGAATTTCTACAAGGTGAAAGGGATGAGGGTGCTTGAAGTGGCGTGTGTTTATGAGCGCCATGCTACAGCATTTCTACCATATGGAAAGGATGCAATGAGGGGCCATGATTGGTCCGGAAGGAGTTATCAGGATCCTTATGGTGCGCATCTTCTGCTGTGTCTTCATTTCTGTACAGCATGTCCAGTTAGTTCTGGTCCAGTTGGTCCAGTTGGTCCAGTTGGTCCAGTTGCTTCTGTACAGCATGTCCAGTTGGTCCAGTTGGTTCTGTACAGCATGTCCAGTTGGTCCATTTGGTCCAGTTGGTCCAGTTGAATCAGTTGGTTCTGTACAGCATATCAAGTTGGTCCAGTTGGTCCAGTTGCTTCTGTACAGCATGTCCAGTTGGTCCAGTTGGTCCAGTTGGTCCAGTTGAATCAGTTGGTTCTGTACAGCATATCAAGTTGGTCCAGTTGGTCCAGTTGGTTCTATATAGCATGTCCAGTTGGTCCAGTTGGTCCAGTTGGTTCTGTACAGCATGTCCAGTTGAGGTCCCTTTTACCAGCTGATTGTTCATGAACAGCCTATTGTGATAGTTATCACTTATGACATGGAGTTTTATAGAGCTCCTTACCTGACAACAGCCTAGATTTGTCATAAGTACGCTCATCATCATCTTCAATGCAAACGTGCGTCAATGTGCTTCTGCTACTGTCCATATTAATTGTGTGCACACACACAACCATGTCGTCACAGTTTTTGGTCCACCTGCTGTGCCCGATCCCTGGGAAAGGCACAGGCATGCAACACCCCCTCACCCTCACTCTGACGGGGACTCACCCCAAAAGGGACACTTCAGACGGCCAAAAAAGCACAACACAAGAGCAGCATGAGGAGGAGGCATCAGACTCGTGGATGGTGCCAGCCTCCAAAGTGTCCCAGGCATATTCTGTTTTCATGCTGAAGGTGCGGTTGGGGGCGTGTATGTATGTTCTTTTTTGTGCAGCAAGCTGAGCATCGATTGCCCCTTGTTTTAAATTATGGCCCACTTCACCAGAGGTGGTCATCTGAGGCCCCAAACAGGGGTACTTTTGAAATGTGAATTGAGTACGGTGGCCGGGACTGGCAAAAATCAAGCTCAGTTCCCAGAGGTAGCTGCTAATAGCACCTGAGCTTGAATGTTGCCAGTCCCGGCAAAAATGTCTGATTGCCTGCGGCGTGAACAGTATTTTCCACCACAAAATCTCCATAGCAGGCCTCCCACATTACCAAATCATATGATTTTTGGTGTTATAGAGTCCTTATAATAAAAAAACATCATTGCAAAAGAAATGGAGTGAAGCAGTCAACTAGTTGGGGATGTAGGCCAACATATGCTGTTTTCCCATGCAAAGCCACCTTCCTAGGGTTTCGGTGGTCACTGTGGGCTTTCAGCCCTGCAAATTTGCACACAGAGCGACCCACATGAATTTTAGCACATCATCGTGTAACTCAAAATGCCAGCTTCAATTTAAAGCAAAAATGGTATCGATCGGATAAAAGGTCAGTGGATGGCTGGCTTCCGAGTGCGAAATGGGCACAAATTTGGTCATTTCCCCAGTTGACCACCTCTGTGACTTCACAACTTATGCAATTGGGTCATTTTTGTGCGGCTGAGCATGGTTTTCCCCTTGAGAATGGCTTTAAATACAGCTTGTTCACACTTGCTTACATTCTTTCTGTTGGACAAACACAGGCTGGGTTGGATCTGGGGCAGATCCAGGGCCTCCAGCTATCCACTCAGCAAGGAGAACTGCTGGAATCCAATTTGCAGGTAAGCTTTTTTTGTGTGAGCAGTGCTGCCTTCAGCTTCGCATTGCCACTGAAGCGAATGCCCGTCATTGCACACACAAGCTTTGCAAGTTTTAAGGATTTCCAGGGATAAAACGGTGGCAGTGTAGAGCAGCCATCACAGATGTCAGAGATGCAACAAGGTTTGAGTCTTACGGATTACAATTAATTGTTCAAGTGATCCCTGCACCGTTAAATGCCTTAGTGATCCCTGCACCGTGAATTGTTTAAGTGATCCCTGCACCGTTAAATGCCTTAGTGATCCCTGCACCGTGAATTGTTTTAGTGATTCCTGCAACGTGCCTGTCTATCGCTGCAGATGGTGGAAGTCGTCGACATGAGGAGCGGCAAGCTGTTCCTGTTCTCCAGATCCGAGGCAGTGACCGTCAAGCCTGGTGTAGGAGGCAGTGGTGGTAGTAGTGGTGTAGGGGATGCACAGAGTGTCACTGGAAGTGAAACCAGAGACACAAGCAACTTATCTTGGCTGTCCAGACGAGGGTTGGGTATGAAGCGGGGTACCGCTACCACCGTAACCGGTGATAACAGCAGTACATGTCTGGCTGTCCCTGTATGCCAGGCTCCTTTCTTCAAGGTTTCTACTGTTACAGGTGCGCCTGGGCTGGTTCTTTGCGCAGGCTTGTGCTTTAGAGGCTTTGGACGTACTCAGGAGCTTAGCTGTGCAGAGCTTATGTTTGGTTTAAAATGAGTCAACACAGCTTAATAAAGAGCCTCGTGGGTTGCTTGATTTACCCGCTCTGTTTACTCCTGACGCCCCTCCTGTCCCAGTTGTTTTTGTCCATAAGAAAACGATCACATCCCAATCGAGGGGTGTGCTGGATTCTGTCATCCCTGAAAAATCCCACATTTTCACAACTTGTTTTCTCGCGTGCCTATGAGCGGTAATCTGGGTGCAACCTGGGCTGAATCAGCACCATGTCCTATCAGCTAAAATACTCATGTGCAGCTTTGTAGATCAAGCTCACACTCTGTTATAAGTCCCTGTTTTGAGGAAACTGCAGGACTTGTCCTGAGGTCTCCACACACCAAGTCGTGCAATACAATTTAGACTGCACTGTGTTTGGCTACATTGACAGGGCGTGATCCTGAGGCTTCCACGGACGCCCTTGTTCACCTGGACTTGCTGGGTTCCCACAGCCAGATGCTGGACCTGTTCTTGGAAGATACGGGGAATACATTTAACAAGTGCGCGAGAAATTGTGCATAGTGTTCAGCAGAGCATGGAGTTGTGTGGCCCGTGATTAATATGGTCTTTGCTGGTGCTGCACAAAACCGCAGTGCCTCTCCTTTGAGCGTGCCTAGGCTTTAGCATGAAGATGCGTTCCTTTTGCCATGACGCCATTTCTTGTTTGCTATCTTTATCCTTTTCCGTGCTTGCTTCATTTGCGGCTTTGAAAGGCATGGCAATGGACTCTTACCTCGCTTCCTAGTTCTGTCATCTGTCAGAATTTTTGCTGTCTACACTGCATTTGCTCAGTGTAGCCATTGGCGAGTCAGCGGCCGTCATTTAGTACACCACAAGGCCTTTTGGGACTGTATAGCGATATGTGTCGTTGTGTGTGTACAGCATCAAACATTGTTGCGACCCCTTTTCTGCAGTGGCTCTGAGGATGCCTTCTTCTTCCCGGGCAGCATCTCAGGTCCCTCAGGCATTGGGAACATCATGAGCGCACGCATCAGCATCAATGACTCAGGTGCTGATTGTATTTCTGGCTTGAATGCGAAAGCAAAGTTTCATTATAGAAGCTTGTCAATATGTCTGGTACCGTTGTCGGCTGTCATCTACTTTGCTCAGGCTTTAGCCTAGCAAGGGGGGTTGTGCTACAACTCTTTGTACAGACCTACCATCGGCTACTTTCAGCATTTTGGCACTTCTATAACCAATGCTTATTCAACTCATTTCGTCAAGTCATCTGGCTTGAATGCAAAAGCAAAGTTTGATTATTCTAACTGGATAGTCCTTTGTCCTGGTCGTTGTGTAGTCCTTGCTACACTCCAGCATTGCCAGTCATGTGGCGCATGTGTACCTAAGTAGGTAGGTACTCATGGCCAGCGAGTGTGCAGCATATAACTAGGGTTGGCCAGAACCGTATATACACACCGTATATGACCGTATGTATGGTGATTTCCCTGCCAAAAATGCCGTATATACACCGTATTTACCTATAAATGTATGGTTCTGGTCAACCCTACATGAAACACATGGCCTGTAAGACTGCTGTGGTTTACGAATATCCCCTGTGCTTCCCATCACACATTATTCACATTTGCATCCATGATCTCATGTCCTTAGCCCAGGGACCTGATATTTAACCACCTGATATTTAATGCTTCATAACTTGCACAACCCGTACAGGCGACAGCCCTAATTGGCTGTTAGTTCGAGTGGAGGTGGTGGATGTGGCTGCTGCCCGCACCTACACCTTCCCTTGCAACTCCTGGCTTGGCAAGGACATGGTGCGTGCAGCATGCTTGCTTTGCAAGTGCGTGGCACTTTTGCATACTTCCCTACAAGTGCGCATATTTCCTACATTGGAAGCAGTAGGAGTGACTGGCTGCAGCTCCTGTGCGTGCTCAGCAAACCTGATCCTTTCTCTTGTTATCATTGGATAAGTTGGCTTGCAAGTCCATTTCACGGCCGGGAGTACTGTCAATTATATCTGCTTTCTTTACACCGTAAAGGTTCCGTCAAAGCACTTGTTTATACAAACCATCATTACGCCAGTGGACCTTGTTTACCTCTCGCATATTTCCTTCGTTCCCCTAAATTGCGCTAATTGAGCCTACACTTTCTTGCACATCACCAACCCTCTTTGTGTGTTGCAGTCAGATGACAGCGCCATGGAGCGTGTGCTACTCCCTGCTTCCATGCCCCTCAGCAATGAAGCCTCTGCAGGCGTACCCGGCGCAGGGCAACAGCAGCAACAGCAGCAACAGCAGCAGCAGCAGCAGCAGTCTGCCCTCCCAAATGGAAAGCTACCAAACGCCAGCTCAAGCACCCCGCATCCCCCTCCTACTAGCAGTGGACGACCTGCCAGCGCACCAGCCACTGGGCCCTTGTCCGTTCGTGTTCCTAGTGGCTCTTCTGGAGCAGCACATCCAGCAGGTGCGTCAGATACATCGACAGGTATGGAAGCAATTCGCTACTTGCTGGGTGACGCGCGCAACACAAAAGGCGTTGATGGGATGCATAGGCAAGTTGCTTTGCTGCATTGCAAGTGGCTTTAAGTGACAGGCTGCATTTTCTGCTTGTGCTGATTTGTAGAGCTGCCTCTGTCAATTGTCCGCAGGCGTCACAGTTCACATAAGCTCAAGCTCCACATCCTGACAAGTGACCCGCTTTGATTAAGAGCAATGCGTGCATGTGTCCGTGCACTCTGCGCTGCTGCTATGCAGCTGGGTCTGTGCACCTACCAATTGACCAACCTAGTTTGTAATGCTTTATATCCAAAACACTGCAGGTGTCTGTGCTCTTAGCACTGCTGCTCCGCAGCTGGGCCTGTGCACGTAGCGTTTGACCAACCTGTGTTTTGGTCTTGCTTTATGTTCACAACCCTGCAGGTGTCCGTGCTCTTAGCGCTGCTGCTCCGCAGCCGGGCCTGTGCACGTACCACGTGATGTTGCAGCTGCAGGACCGCAAGACCAGCAACCAGTGCGGCAACTTTGCTGCACAAGCACTGCAGCTGGCAGGCGTGACAGAAGGGCTACAGGTGTGCATGTTTGGCAGAAGGGCTTAGAAGGGCTACAGGGCTTATAAGGGCTACAGGTGTGCATGTTTGACAGGAGGGCTTAGAAGGGTTAAAGGGCTTAGGGCTACAGGTGTGCATGTTTGGCAGAAGGGCTTAGAAGGGCTACAGGGCTTATAAGGGCTACAGGTGTGCATGTTTGACAGAAGGGCTTAGAAGGGTTACAGGGCTTAGGGCTACAGGTGTGCATGTTTGACAGAAGGGCTTAGAAGGGCTAAAGGGCTTAGGGCTACAGGTGTGCCTGTTTGACAGAAGGGCTTAGAAGGGCTAAAGGGCTTAGGGCTACAGGTGTGCATGTTTGACAGAAGGGCTTAGAAGGGCTAAAGGGCTTAGGGCTACAGGTGTGCCTGTTTGACAGAAGGGCTTAGAAGGGCTAAAGGGCTTAGGGCTACAGGTGTGCATGTTTGACAGAAGGGCTTAGAAGGGCTACAGGGCTTAGGGCTACAGGTGTGCCTGTTTGACAGAAGGGCTTAGAAGGGCTAAAGGGCTTAGGGCTACAGGTGTGCCTGTTTGACAGAAGGGCTTAGAAGGGCTACAGGGCTTATAAGGGCTACAGGTGTGCTTTTTTGACAGAAGGGCTTAGAAGGGCTAAAGGGCTTAGGGCTACATGTGTGCTTTTTTGACAAAAGGGCTATAGGTGTGTGCATGTTTGCATGCCTCTTAGCACACATGTGTGTGTGGCTCCTGCTTGTTTTGAACGGCTTGTGGAATGCACTGCTGTGAATTCGATGTAATTGGGAAGCTGTTCTTGCTAGGGTACGCTGCTTCTGTAGCAACTTTGAGCACCTGTTAGAGCGCAGCCCTGCCTCACTTGAATTCATGCCGACCCGGTCCCTGTGTGTGCGAGCATCCGTATAATACTCACACAAATGTATATGAGTATATGCACCTGTGTTTGTGTGAACTTGTGCGTGCTTGTGTGGACTGCACACAGTGAGTCGTGCAGACAGAGCAAAGCAGTCTTTATCTATACGGCTACACAGCTACCGCATTGCACTGCCCTGCTCACAGTTTGTGAAAGCGACAACCATGTTGACTGCTATGTGCTGAATCCTCTGGCGCAAATATTACTGCACAGGGCCCTGAAGGATGTGAGGCTTGCAGCTGGGTGCTTCACACAGACAGCATCATGCTCACAGTTTGTGAAAACGACAACCATGTTGACTGCTATGTGCTGAACCCTCTGGTGCAAATATTTCTGCACAGGGCCCTAAAGGATGTGAGGCTTGCAGCTGGGTGCTTCACACAGACATCATCATCCTCGATTGTGGGCAAGGAGGCTTCAATATTCAGGTGTGGCTGCGTAGTAAGTTTGACAGGACATTCAGAAAGTGTGAAGTGCTAAGCAAGGAAGTGTTGGCAGGAAGTGCTAAGCAGGAAATAGGCAAGGAAGTGCTGGCCGTCAGCAACAGGGTATGGAATGTTTGCAACGTCTCTACCACATGTCTGCTATTTTCTGTCAATACATGATGTGTATACAGGTGTAAGACGTTGCATGTCTGTTGTTATGCAACAAAGCTGTGCAGTATCAACTCAGGGTAGATCTGTCGTTGCAGGCCTTGGCTGCATTGCTGCAGCATGGCAGTATATGCCTTTGTTGTTCTGTATTTTTGACTTGGACGGTTTATTTACAGAGAGAAAAACAGCCAGACAGGAAACCCAAAAGTTTAAGTAACTAACCAACTGCTAGCCTGCCTGAATACCCAACATGTATTAAAACGCATGTTTCACCAACACAGGCGGACAACCAGATGCTCACCCATTTGCATCAGCAGCCTCAACAGCAGCCACTAAGCGCACTTCCCCTTCTACGCAGCAATCGGAAGGGAGGCAAGTTGTTTCAGGTAAGCGCCTTCTTTTATTGGTCGCCGTGGTTGTTGATGGCATGGTTGTTGATGGCATCATCCTTGTACTATTAGGCAACTAGTTTATAGGTCCGTAGTTTAGAGTTAGAAAGATAAGAAAGGACCGTGACTGCGGAGAATACTACTCCCCACATTATTTATGAAAAAGGGGTTGTTGTCAAGCTGGTTAAACCTCACTGTTGTTCTAGCCAAAATGACAAGCAAAATTGCTGAAATTAGAAGCCTTGCAAGCTATTGATTGCTCCTCAACTATGTGTATTTTATCCTGCATTCACAAGAATAACAAGCTGGACACGCTACCTATCATTTTGCATGCATGCAGGTCACGATATATGAGCAGGCTGTTTTTCCTGCAGGACCCATCCCCAACAAACCCGCTCCTTGTGCCCCAAGCTCCGCAGCCGGGATCGTACCTGGAAAGGTGTGTAAGGAAAATATGTGAACTTTGCGAGAAAAGGTCCCTGTTTGTGAAATGTGAGAAGACTGTCAAAGCCACAGTCCTTTGTGTGCTGCATTCTTCACCAGACATAAGCACACACGCAACAGGATGCCCAGCAGTAAACCCCGCCTGACTGTTGACAGTGTGATATGCTTCCTAGTACATGCACTAAAGCAGAAGGTGAATCATTGTGCCTTTTATGCGCAAAGTGCCAAACAACTTCTGAACTTTCACGTGCACCTGCCGCAGGCACATCCACGTGTGGCATCCATAGTATTGCATGGTACAGCTGGCTCCAGCATGGCCTTAGCCTTGGATGCAGGCACTGCAGGTGTGCTTACGTGTTTAGGTCTGGGTTTGGTTGTGGATGTGGGGTTGGGGGTGAAGTTAGGGCTAGGCAAGGCTGTGGGCATGATACCGATATGTGCTGGTGCATTGATGGTCATGATGCACACAGACGTGGCAGAGGGGGGCTTGGAAGAGAGGGTGGTGAATGGATTAGCAACATTAACGCCCTTACATGTTCATGTTTGACCTGCTCACTGCATCGATGGCGTGCATGCCTCAACACTCAGCATGTTCACGGGAAAAGTGTGGCAACAGTTTGCCTTTTTGGACTCCTGGCTTGCAGTGGCGTCAAACCTAGAGGCAGGCGAGGTGCACGGAGCGGCAGGGGCAGGAGCCTCAGCTGCAAAAGGAGGGAAGGCGGGAGGGCTTGGTGCACGGAATAAAGGTGCGGGATCAAGCTGCACTTGCCCCTGTACATAAGCGCAATCCTCCCTTTCCGGCCGTGGCTGACACTTTCGCGCTCGCCTCTCTCTGTGTGTACTTGTTTGTATGTGGATATGTGTATGTGAGCAATGTATATGTATATGTGAGCAAGCCTTGAAAGCATGCATTGAAGGTGCGCTGCTTCAGCCTGCACCGGCCTGTCAAAAAGGTCGTGTCCCTCATGATTCAACAGCATCGCAGCAAGATGCAACTCCCCATTCTTGGATATGTTGCTCAGGGTCAGTCCACCATGACTGCTTGCAGGCCAACCTGCCCCTATTGATCCCAGTGTCGAGACCGCTGCACGCTCTGCTTCAAGTGGAATGTTGATCTTTTGTGACGCTGATCAGCCTGACGTGTTCTTGGTGGAGGTGGAGGAGGGCCTGGGTGACCTGCTGCGAGCAGACCTACGGGTGCTGCAGGTGGGCATTGTTTTAAGGTGTATCGTATCTTGCTGCTGATATAGCCTCAGGGAGCTGCTGTGAGGGAGCTGCTGCGAGCATGCCGATAAGAGAGCATGCCTGTGTGTTGGGAGAGGATTTTCATTTTAGTCAGATGCTTGTAAATTTAGGGTTGGCCAGAGCTACATATGTATGGTGTATGTACGGTACTTTTGGCAGATAAATCACCAAATATAGGTTCATGTACGATGTAACTATATATATATATGTACGGTTGTAGCGAATCATAATAATTCAGGGTAGGAATGCTTGTAAAATTGTAGTATCGAACTAAATAAGTGTTTCATTGGGCGGGCTTGCTATTGTGTTGAGAGATATTTGTATAGAGTCCACACTTCATCTCTGCAAGATGCTTCTCGAGATTAGTGTGCTTTTGTGGAGGCCCGTGCTGGGTCACCAATGGCCGACACATTATACGCTGGACATCATTCATATTTCTTATGGACATATTAAACCAGACCGTGCACAGCCCCTAGGACACATTACAGTCCACAAGCACGACTTTTTTTGCAAAATTGATTGGCATTATACTGACCCTGGCCTGGATCTGAATCAAATAGAGTTTATCGTTGACAGTCAGCTCCATTTGGCCAAGTTAAAAGAAGCACGCACACTTTTCTTTTCCCTTCGGTGGAGGAGATTTACGGTACCCGGTTAATAAGTGGCTCCTTTTCCTTAATAAATTTGGTGAGTGATTTTCACTGCCTGCGTAGTTCTTCTGTTTTCTAGGGAGGGAGGGAGGGAGGGAGGGAGATAGAGAGAGAGAGAGAGAGAGATAGAGAGAGAGAGAGATAGAGAGAGAGAGAGAGAGAGA
>Ga0307967_1001480_pt1 | contig 14284 bp, 11 predicted proteins | sample OrgLakmetagen648_FD_201828 | JGI IMG/M metagenome (GOLD analysis project Ga0307967, IMG submission 201828) | Saline water microbial communities from Organic Lake, Antarctica - #648 | ecosystem: Environmental > Aquatic > Non-marine Saline and Alkaline > Saline | place: Antarctica: Organic Lake... | reverse complement strand
TCTGGCCTAAGCGCCACCCCGTCCAAATAATTCAAAAGCCCGTAGCAATTTGGCCCCAGGATCGGCATCACGCCGGCAGCCGTACACAGTTGCGCTTCCAGCTTAGCCCCCGCATCACCCGCCTCTTGGAAGCCGGCGGCATAGCACACGGCCCCGCCCGCCCCAATCGCGGCCAATTCCGCCACCGCCTTGAGCGTGGCGGCAGGCGGCACGGCGATGAAGACGGCGTCGGGAATCTCCTCCAAATCCGCGATCGATCGAACGCAAGGGACCCCGTCCAGATCATCGCGGCTTGGATGCACCGCCATCATGGGCCCGGAAAAGCCCGCGCGTCGGCATTGCGCGACCGCGACCGCCGCCTCCCGCCCGCCGATGAAAGCGATGCTTTTGGGCGCGATCAGGCGCGACAAATCCATCGCCGCCGCTTCATCCACGCCCGCTTCACCCACGCCCGCTTTATCTACGCCCGCTTCACCCACCATGGGGGCGCAACAAACTGCGGGAGATTATGTGGCGTTGGATTTCAGACGTTCCCTCCCAAATCCGCTCAAGGCGCGCATCGCGCCAAATCATTTCAAGCGGTAATTCATTCATCAGCCCCATACCGCCATGAATTTGGATGGCCTCGTCGGCGATGAAGGCCAAGGCCTCGCTGGCCGCAAGCTTGGCCATGGCGGCGTCGCTATCGCTCATGGTGCCCTGGTCGTGCTTCCAGGCGGCTTCATAGGTTAAAAGCTCAGCCGCCTTCAGCTTCAGCGCCATATCGGCCAGCTTGAAGCTGACGCCTTGGAACTTACCGATTTGCTGACCGAACTGCTTACGCTCAACGCACCATCGCGTGGCAAGCGCCAAGGCCCGGTCGCAGCGCCCCAGGCACGTTGCCGCCACCTGAAGGCGCGTCGCCCCCAACCAATCATTGGCGACATCAAAGCCTTTATCGACGTCGCCCAGCACTTGCGATTGCGGCACCCGGCACTCATCGAAATCCAGGATGAAATTATGATAGCCGCGCATCGAGACGTTTTTATAGCCGGGCCGCACCGTGAAGCCCGGCGTGCCCTTATCAACCAAAAAGGTCGTGATCTTCTTGCGCGGGCCTCGGTTTTCTGGGGGCGCCCCCTCCTCCTCCTCGCCGGTCGCGGCCATCAGGATCACGAAATCGGCCCAATCGGCATGGCTGATGAAATGCTTGGTGCCGTTGATGATGAAGTCGTCGCCATCGCGCACCGCCCGGCATTGCATGCCGCGCACGTCCGATCCGGCACCAGGCTCGGTCATGGCAAAGCAATCGACCCTCTCCCCCCGGATGCAAGGGTACAGATAACGCTCCCGCTGCGCGCCAACGCAAGCCTGCAGCACGTTGGAGGGGCGATAGACCGTGTAATGCAGCGCATAGGATGCCTGACCCAACACCCGGTCCAGCATCGTCATCGACAGGGTATCAAGCCCGCTGCCGCCCAACTCCGCCGGCATGGCGGCGGCGTAGAGGCCAAGTTCCTGACTTTTCTGCTTAATCCGCTCCGCAATCTCAACCGGCAGGGTGTCGGTGTCTTCGACCACGCGCTCATGGGGGTATAGCTCTTCTTCCACGAAACGCTGGGCGGTTTCGATTAGCATGCGCTGTTCGTCGGTGACGGCGAAATCCATTATTTGCCCTTAGCCCCCGCCTCTTCACGTTCCGCAATCAGGCGCCCCGCCCCTTCGCGATATTTTGACAGCGCGCGCATGATGTCGATCAGGCAATCATCGCGCAGCCGCTCCATCTCCCGAATGCTGGCGCCGCCCAACTGCTCATCCGTGCCGGCGACCATATTTTCGATCAGCGCCTCGGTTAGGTCCGGCGCTTCAAGCTTGGTCCAGGGCAGTTTCAGGGCCGGGCCGAATTGCTTCATGAAATGGCGCATCCCCTGCTCCCCACCGGCCAGGGCGAAGGTTTTGTTGACCCCCATGAAGGCCCAGCGCAAGCCGGGTCCATAGATGATGGCATCATCCAATTCACCCGTCGTTGCCACCCCGTCGGCGACCAAATGCAGGTTTTCCCGCCATAGCGCTTCTTGCAGACGATCGGACAGAAAGCCTTCAATTTCGGTGCGCACGCGTAAGGGATACATGCCGATGGCCCGATAAAACGCCTCCGCCTGATCCAGCACGGCCACGTCGGTCTTTTTGCCGCCCAACACCTCCACCAACGGTAATAGATAGACCGGGTTGAAGGGATGGCCGACCAGCACGCGACCCGGATTGGCGCACTGGGCCTGGAAGTCGCTGGGCAATAGGCCGGATGTTGAACTGGCGATCGGCACGCCAGGCGCGGCGGCTGCATCGATTTGACGGTGGACGTCGATCTTCACGCCCAAGTTTTCAGGCGCGGATTCTTGGATAAAATCGCCGGCGCGCGCCGCCTCTTCCAAGGTGGCGACCGTCGTCAGGCGAGCCTCACTGGCCCCTTCCGCTAGCCCCATCTTGGTCAAGGCGGGCCAGGCGTTGGCGACCTTGGCGCGCAACACCGCCGCGCCTTCCGGGGCCGGGTCCCAGGCCACGACATCCAGCCCATGGGCCAAGGCGCGCGCCGCCCAACCGGCACCGATCACCCCGCCGCCGATGAGGGCCAGCGTTTTGATATCCGTCATGTCGGATAATCCCTTCCCGTTCGATTAGATTTGTTTCGTGAGGGAGAATTTTTCCCGCGCCTCTTGCGGCGTGGCGACGCTGGCACCCATCAGTTCAACGATCTGGCGCGCCTTGGCCACAAGGTCGGCGTTGCTGGCGAATTTGCCGCGTTCCAGATACAGATTATCTTCCAACCCAACCCGCACATTACCGCCCAACAGCGCCGCCTGCGCCACCATCGGCATCTGCGCCCGGCTGATGCCAAAGCCCGACCAGTTGGCCCCCTTCGGCAACATTTCCGCCATCGCCTTCATCGCGGTGGGTGTGGCGGGTGCGCCGTAGGGGATGCCGAGGCACAGTTGGAACAACGCTGGCTCGTCGATCAGGCCTTTGTCGATCAGGTCTTGGGCTTGGACGATATGGCCGGTATCGAAGGCCTCAATCTCTGGGCGCACGCCAAGCGATTGGATGTCCTTCGCCAGCGCCGCCAGCATCTTCGGGGTGTTCGTCATGATGTAATCGCCATGACCGAAATTCATTGTCCCGCAATCCAGCGTGCAAATCTCCGGCAGGCAGCGGCGCACATGCTCAAGGCGATCATGCGCGGATGCCATGTCGGTCGCCGCCTCGTTGATCGCCATCGGATCATCCGGCGGGCCGAGCGTCAGATCGCCGCCCATGCCGGCGGTCAAATTCAACACAACGTCCGTGTCGCTGTCGCGGATACGCTGGCAGACTTCTTCAAATTTGGCCGGGTCGCGCGACGGGGTGCCGTCATCGTCGCGCACATGGATATGGACGATTGCCGCCCCGGCCTTGGCCGCCGCAATCGCACTATCGGCGATTTGGGCGGGCGTCTTCGGCAGGTCGGGGTGCTTGTCTTGGGTTTCGCCGGATCCGGTGACGGCGCAGGTGATGACGATATGGTTATTCATGGGCGCGGTGTTCCCCCTCTTTCGATTTCAACGATCACTGGGGGTCAGCCTACGCCTTCTGACGCCCATTATTTAACATTTTCCGCTGATTTCTTGATATTTAACGACGAAGCCGCTAACGCTTCACCCCATGTTCCAACCCCGCCCTTACGGCGAGACCCAGGAGATTGGGTTTCTGCTGCTGCCGAAATTCTCCCTGCTGGCCTTCGCCTCCGCGATTGAACCTTTGCGGGTCGCCAATCTGTTATCCGGTCGGCGGCTTTATGACTGGCACTTGATCTCACCGGACGGGCAGCCGGTGCCGGCGGCGAATGCGATGCTCTCGCTCGTCGATCATTCCTTAGACAGCGCGCCCTCCTTGCCCGCCGTCGTCGTGACCGCCAGCTATGATCACGGCGCAGCGATCACGCCGGCGGTACTAGCTTGGCTGCGGCGCGCCACCGCCTTTGGCACGGCGTTGGGCTCCATCGATACAGGCGCCTTTGCACTGGGGGCCGCAGGCGTTTTGGACGGCTACCGCGCGACCACCCATTGGGAGGAGTTGGAGGCCTTCACCGAACGCTTCCCCCGCATTGAGGTGCAGCAAGATCTATTCACCGTCGATCGCGACCGTTTCACTTCCGCCGGCGGTACGGCGGGGTTGGATATGATGTTGAACCTGATCCGGTCGCAGCATGGGCAGGATTTGGCGGCGGCCTGTGCGGACACGTTCGTCTATGCCCGCATTCGCGATGCCCGCGACAGCCAGCGTATGCCGCTGCGCCAACGCCTGGCGACCAGCAACCCCAAGCTGATCCGCGCGGTGGAGGCGATGGAGCAGGCCTTGGAAGAGCCCGTGACCACCCAGGCCATCGCCGAACAGGCCGGCGCTTCGTTGCGCGAGTTAGAGCGCATGTTCCGCCGATGGCTTCAGATCACGCCCGGCGGCTATTACCGCCGCCTTCGGCTTGAGCGTGCGCGCGCGCTTCTGCAGCAAACGGACCAGCCGATCATTGATATCGCCACCGCCTGCGGCTTTGCCTCAGCGGCGCATTTTTCGCGCAGCTATCGCCAACGCTTCGGGCGCGCACCATCGGCTGATCGCTCGCTTTCTTAACTGTTTCGAAATCGGTATCCTGCGCGGAGCCGCTCGGAACAAAGTTTGAAAGCACCCTGTTAATGTCCTCACCCGCGCCAAAGATTTTCCCCGTCATCCTGTCCGGCGGTGCAGGTACGCGCCTGTGGCCGTTATCGCGGAAGGCCTTTCCGAAGCAATTATTGGCGCTGGGGGGTGGGCCAGATGGGGGGGCGGACAGCCTGCTTCAGCAGACCGCGCGCCGTGTGGGCGACCCCACCCGCTTTCACCCGCCGATCGTAATCGCGAATGACCTGCATCGCTTCATCGTGCGCGACCAGTTGGACGCGCTGGATGTCAGCCCCAGCGCGCTATTGTTGGAGCCCATGGGCCGCAACACCGCGCCCGCCGTGGCGTTAGCCGCCTTGACCGCCGCACAAAGCGACCCGGCGGCAATCGTCGCCATCTTGCCGTCAGACCACCGCATTGGTGACGATGCGGCCTTTCAGTCCGCAATGGATCGGGCGGCGAGCGCAGCGGCGGAAGGCTATCTGGTCACCTTTGGCATCACGCCCAGCCGACCGGAAACCGGCTATGGCTATATCAAGGCGGGTGCCGCACTAGACGGGCTGGAGGGCGCGCATGCGGTAGCCCGCTTCGTTGAAAAACCCGATGAAGCGACGGCAGCCGGGTTTTTGGCCGAGGGTGGCTATAGCTGGAACAGCGGCATGTTCGTCTTCCAAGCCAGCCGGATGCTCGAAGAAATGGACGCGCACATGCCAGAGACCCTAAAATGCTGCCGCGCCGCCCTGGATGCGGCGGAGGCGGATTTCGGCTTTTCACGCCTGCCGGAAGACCTATTCGCCGCCATCCCCGCCAGCGCCATCGACACCGCCGTGATGGAGCGCACGACCCGTGCCGCCGTCGTGCCAGTCGACATGGGGTGGAGCGACCTTGGCGCCTTCGCCAGCTTACGCGAAACCGGCGCCCAAGACCCATCGGGCAATGTCACCCAAGGCGATGTGATGCTAAGCGATTGCCGCGATAGTTTCCTCGCCAGTGACGGCGGCGGGCTGGTCACCGGCATCGGCCTGGACGCCATGGTGGTGGTCGCCACCAAAGACGCGGTCCTGGTGGCCCCGGCAGCGCGGGCAGATGAGGTAAAAGCCATGGTCGCCACGTTGGAATCGCAAGGCCGGACGGAGCCGATCCACCACGCCCGCGTTCACCGCCCCTGGGGCACCTATCAGGATATCGACCAGGAGCCTGATTTCCGCGTGAAACGCATCGTCGTCAAACCGGGAGGGCGGCTATCGCTGCAACGCCATGGCAAACGATCAGAACATTGGATCGTCGTGCAAGGCACGGCCCATGTCACGGTCGGCGCGCGCGAAGAAATCCTGCACCGCAATCAATCCACCTACGTCCCCGTCGGCGAGACGCACCGCTTGGAAAACCGGAGCGCGGAGGCGCTGCATTTGATCGAAGTGCAGGTCGGCGATTACGTCGGCGAAGACGATATTGAGCGGCTGGAAGATGTCTACGGTCGCAAGCGCGATTAGCTATTGCGGGATTAGGGACTACTGGGACCCCGCTTGCTGCGTGATCCGGGTTTGCTTTGCCAAGGCATCCGCCGGCCAGCGGCTTTTGATATAGCCCAAGATTGCCAGGATTTGATCATCGTCATAGTCCTGCCCAAAGCCCGGCATGCCGCTTTTCCGTCCCTGGGGCATGAAGGGCTGACCGCCCAGCTTGGTATAGGCGAAAAGATAGCCATCCGGGTGGTGCCAAGTATGGCCGCCGGCATCATGCGGGGGCGCTGGATAGGTGCCGTCCGCCAAGGGTTCCCGCCAATTCGGCGCGCCCTCTAGGTTGGCACCGTGGCAACTGGCGCAGGCTTGGGCGTAAAGGGCTTTGCCTTCGCTCATCATCACGCCGCTGGCGACGGGGATGCGAACCGTTGCCAGATCGACACCGCCGGCGGCCCCTGCCCCCGCGTCGTCCGACTGCCACTGGTAGAATCCAAAAACCAAGCCGACGGCAACCGCTGCCACGCCTGCAAGGCCGATCATATCGCGCTGTTTCATTATGCAGTCTCCCCAGCGGCACTCACCCCAGAAAGGGCTTCGTCCGCCGCCAAATTATCCAAGATCGGGCAATCCGGTCGATCATCGCCGTGACAGCGCTGCATGAGCGACTCCAGCGTGCGCTTCATACTTTCCAACTCCGCCATCTTCTGGTCGATCCGTTCAAGCTGTTGGCCGGCGAGCGCCTTCACGTCCGCGCTGGCCCGGTTACGGTCGCGGTAAAGCGATAGAAGCGCACGGCAATCTTCCACCGAAAAGCCAAGCCCGCGCGCATGGCGCACAAAGCGCAGGCTTTCGACCGCCTTATCGTCGTAATCGCGATAGCCGTTTTCGCCGCGCGCCGAGGGCCCAATCAATCCGATTTCATCATAATAGCGGATCGTCTTAGCCGGTACGCCCGCGCGCTTTGCCGCATCCCCGATATTCATGAGATCACGCGCTCCATCACAGCTTTTGGCTGCGCAAGCGCAGCGCATTTCCGATGACGGAGACGGAGCTTAAGCTCATCGCCGCCGCTGCGATCATCGGGCTCAACAACAACCCGAAGACCGGATACAACACGCCTGCGGCCACCGGCACACCCAGGCCGTTATAGATGAAGGCAAAGAACAGGTTCTGGCGAATATTGCGCATCACCGCCCGGCCCAGCGTGCGGGCCCGCAGCACGGCGCGCAGATCGCCTTTGACCAGCGTCACATGGGCGCTTTCAATCGCAACATCCGCGCCCGCGCCCATGGCAATGCCGACATCGGCCTGCGCCAAGGCCGGCGCGTCATTAACGCCGTCGCCGGCCATCGCAACGCGGTGCCCTTCCGCTTGCAGGCGCTTCACATGGCCGTGCTTGTCTTCCGGTAGGACTTCCGCCTCAACCTCATCAATGCCAAGGCGCTTGGCCACGGCCTCTGCCGTGCGGCGGTTGTCGCCGGTCAGCATGACGATGCGCACGTTCGCCTGATGCAGGCCGCGAATGGCCTCCGCCGTGGTCTCTTTGATCGGATCGGCCAGCTTCACCGCGCCTGCGATTTTGCCGTCGATGGCAACGAAGACAGCCGTGGCACCCTCTGCGCGCCAGCCATCGGCGGTTTCCTCCAGTTCAGCCGGGTCGGCATCGAGCGCGCGCATCATGGCGGCATTGCCGATCGCCACGCGTTTGCCCTCCACCGTGCCGGCGACGCCCTTGCCATCGCTTTGATCGTAATCGTCCGGGGTATCCGGCAGGGTTAGATCGCGCGCGCGGGCCGCCTCCACAAAAGCGCGGGCCAGCGGATGGCCGCTTGCGGTTTCAAGCGCTGCCGCCAGGCGCAGGATATCGTCTTGCGTGCTCTCGCCTGCGGTCTCGAGCGCCTCAACCGCCGGCTTGCCTTCGGTTAGCGTGCCGGTTTTATCAACGACCAGCGTGTCGATGGCGGCTAGCCGCTCCAACGCCTCGGCATTTTTGATCAGGATACCGGCCTCTGCACCGCGCCCAACGCCGGTCATCACCGACATCGGCGTCGCTAGCCCCAAGGCGCAGGGGCACGCGATGATCAGCACACTGACGGCGGCCAGCAGGCCATGGGCCAGCGCCGGGCTGGGCCCAATGACCGCCCAGATGATGAAGGCCAGGATCGCGGCGGCCACGACGGCTGGCACGAAATAGCCCGCCGCCTTATCGGCTAGTGATTGGATCGGCGCACGGCTGCGCTGCGCATCGGCGACCATGCCTACGATTTGGGAGAGCATCGTCTCCTCCCCCACCTTCTCCGCGCGCATAATTAGCCCCGATGTGCCTTGCAGGATGGTGCCGCCGATGACGCTATCACCCTCGCCCTTGGTCACGGTCATGGATTCGCCCGTCACCATGCTTTCATCCAACGTGCCGCGCCCCTCCACAATGGTGCCGTCGACCGGCACGCTATCGCCGGGGCGCACGCGCAGGCGGTCGCCTTGGGCGACTTGGTCTAGGGGCACCTCACGCTCATGCCCGCAATCGGTTAGGCGGATCGCGGTCTTCGGGGCCAGATTGATCAGCGCTTTTAGGGCGTCGCCCGTCCGCTCGCGCGCGCGCAATTCCAACACTTGGCCGACCAATACCAGGGTGATGATCACAGCCGCACTTTCGAAGTAAAGCGGCACGGCCCCATCCGCCATCCGGAAGCCGTCGGGGAATAAGCCCGGTGCCAGAATGGCCGCGAGGCTATAAAGATACGCCGCCCCCGTCCCGATCGCGATCAGGGTGAACATGTTGGGGCTTTTATTCAGGATTGATGACCAGCCGCGCTGGAAAAACGGCAGCCCCGCCCACAATACCACCGGCGTGGCGCAAATTAGCTGCACCCAAGGGTTCCAGGCCCCATCAACCAGGGAGGCCACGCCCGGCACCATCTCCCCCATCGCCAGCACGAAGACCGGTACCGTGCCCGCCACCGCGACCCAGAAGCGCCGCGTCATATCGACCAGTTCGGGGCTGGGTCCGGCGTCTACATCAACGCTGCGCGGCTCTAACGCCATCCCGCATTTCGGGCAGTCGCCGGGCTCGTCTTGCACGATTTCGGGGTGCATGGGGCAGGTATATTCGGTTTTGGTCTGCGCCAATTGCGGGCGGGCAGACTCCAACGCCATCCCGCATTTCGGGCAGCTATCCGGCTTTTCCGACCAAACGCCGGGGCACATCGGACAGATATAGCCATCCTTCGGCCGTTCCGCCTGATCGTGCTCGCCCCCAGGCCCGTGCCCGTGCTCGTGCTCGTGACAGGAATGCGCGCTCGCCATTGGTCCACCTCATTGATTTGATCTATGAATGATATGAGGGTTCCAGTGGCTGGAAGGTCAAGGGCGAAAATTACCCGCCATGCCCAAGCCTATCGACGCCCCCCGACCTCATAGCTGACGACAGGTCAGTACCCAGAGCCACCAGCTCAGGCGGTCGCAGTGGTTGGTGCCAAGCCGCCCTGGGCCCTGATTTTCATCAGGGCGTGGGGGAGCAGGTCTCAGGAGATCGAACCCTCGTGCTGACGACAAGTCAGTACCCAGAGCCACCGGCGCAGGCGATCACGATGGCCCCTGCCAAGCCGCCCTGGACCCTGATTTTCAGCAGGGCGTGGGGGAGCAGGTCTCGGGAGATAGCCTTGGAAAGCCCCCTACTCCCACTCATTAGGTCCAACCATCCAAGACATTGTTATTATGAGAAAATTTTAGAAAATTTCAAACATCTCGCGCATATTTATTGAAACTTTTTAGAGCATCAGTCCAAGATGGGATACTGGTGGCTTCAAATCCATAAACTTTACCGTTTGCTACTTTTGAAAAAGCCTTCAACGACTTTAAGTGAGCTGGCGATGCTCGGTATTTCATCATAGCCCTTTTATTTTCCCAAACGGTGAGAGTATGGTGATATCCATTAAGTGTTTTTGTTTCGCAAAAGCGACACCCCTCTGCTTGTTGAGCCGCTCTAAATGCTGGTATTGCCAACATCCAAAATCTAATCCAACCAACAAATCCTTTAGTTTTCAATCCAGTGACTGAGACATACATAGCCTTATAGCCCTCCCTACTCCCACTCAATCGTCCCCGGCGGCTTTGACGTCACGTCATAAACCACGCGATTGACGCCGCGGACTTGGTTGATGATGCGGGTTGCGCAGCGGCTTAGGAATTCGTGGGGGAAGGCGTAGCTGTCCGCCGTCATGCCGTCGGTGGAGGTGACGGCGCGCAGGGCCAGCACATGGTCGTAGGTGCGCGCGTCACCCATGACGCCGACGGTCTTCACCGGCAGCAGCACCGCGAAGGCCTGCCAGATTTCATCGTACAAACCGGCATTGCGGATTTCTTCCAGATAAATCGCATCCGCCTTGCGCAGGATGTCGCACGCCTCCGACGTCACCGGGCCCGGAATGCGGATGGCAAGGCCGGGGCCGGGGAATGGGTGGCGACCGATCAACACCTGGGGCAGGCCCAGTTCACGGCCCAGAACCCGCACCTCATCCTTAAACAGCTCACGCAGCGGCTCGACCAGTTGCATGTTCATACGCTCCGGCAGGCCGCCGACATTATGGTGGCTTTTGATCGTGACCGACGGGCCGCCGGCGAAGCTGACGCTTTCGATCACATCCGGATAGAGCGTGCCTTGGGCCAGGAAATCAGCGCCGCCGATTTTCTTGGCCTCCTCCTCAAACACATCGATGAACAGGCCGCCGATGATCTTGCGCTTACGCTCGGGGTCGTCGACACCGGCCAGCTTGGTCAAGAACATCTCCGCCGCATCGCGGTGAACGAGGGGTATGTTGTAGTGATCGCGGAACAGCCCCACCACCTGGTCCGCCTCGCCGTGGCGCATCAGGCCATGATCGACCAGGATGCAGGTCAGACGCTCCCCAATCGCTTCATGGATCAAGGCGGCGGTGACGGAGCTATCGACGCCCCCTGATAGGCCGCAGATCACGCGACCCGTCTCGCCCACCTGCGCGCGGATGCGATCGATCGCATCTTGCTTGAAGGCCGCCATGGTCCAGTTGCCGGAGCAATCGCAGACCACATGCACGAAATTACTTAACAGCCGCGCGCCATCGGGCGTGTGCACCACTTCCGGGTGGAATTGCACGGCGTACATGCGCTTATCGTCGTTGGCGATGGCGGCGTAAGGCGCGCCGTCGCTGCGCGCGACGATGCGGAAGCCCTCCGGCAGGCGGGATACGCGGTCGCCATGGCTCATCCACACGCGCGGATGGTCGCCCTTTTGCCAGACACCGGCGAACAACTCACAGCCATCGGTGATGTCCATATCGGCCCGGCCAAATTCCTGATGGTCATGGGTTTCCACCGCCCCGCCCATTTGCGCCACCATCGTCTGCTGACCATAGCAAATGCCGAGCACCGGAACGCCCATCGTAAACACGATGTCCGGCGCGCGCGGCGTATCGATGCCGGTCACGCTGGCCGGCCCGCCGGACAGGATCACGCCCTTCGGATTGAAGGCGGTGATTTGGTCCGCGTCGAAATTATTGAAGGGGTGAATTTCACAATAAACCCCCGCTTCACGCACGCGGCGCGCGATCAACTGGGTCACCTGCGACCCGAAATCGAGGATCAGGATCTTCTGCGTCTGGTTGGGGTCTTCGATTGTGCTCATAGCCCTCTCCTCATCGATCCATCATTACCCAAGCTTGCGGCCCAGTACGGCCACGAAAAATCCATCCACCCCCTGATCAGCGGGCGTTACGCGCAGGCTGGTGCCCCCCGGCGCGGCGGGGCAGTCGCCGCCGCCTTGGGCGCCCACGGTCTCGTCCCACACATCATGGATGGGATAGGGGAAAAAGTCCGGGCGGGCGCCTAAGAACTGCGTGATCTGGTTTTCATTTTCCTCCGCCAACCACGAGCAGGTGACGTAGATTAACCGCCCACCCGGCGTGACCAGCCGCGCGGCGCTGTCCAATATCTGTTGCTGGATTTCCAGCAGGCGGAACAGATCACGCTCCGCCGTTTTCCATTTTTGATCGGGATTTCGCCGCCACGTACCGGTGCCGGTGCAGGGCGCATCGATCAGCACGCGGTCGAACAGGCTGCCCTTACCGCCCTTGGCGGTGGCGGCGCGTTTCACCCATTTATCGCGTTCGCTGGAAAGGGGCCGACGCTCCACAATAAACACGCCCGCGCGTTTTAGGCGCTGGGCCGCGCGTTTCAGGCGCGCTTCGGAGGTATCACAGGCAACCAACCGCCCGGTATTGTTCATTTGCGCGGCCAACGCCAAGGCCTTGCCGCCCGCGCCCGCGCAAAAATCAACCACCCGCATGCCCGGCTTCGCATCCACCAAAAGGGAGGCCAGTTGCGAGCCTTCGTCCTGCGGCTCCACCAAGCCATCCTTGAAAGCCTGGGTGCCACTTAACGGCGCGCGTTCATTTAGGCGCAGGCCAATCGGGCTCAACCCCGTCTCGCGCAAATTCAGGCCTTCCGCCGCAAGGGCTGCCTTGGCGGCCTGACGGTCGCCCTTCAAGGAATTGACGCGCAGATCGACCGGTGCCTCGTTTAAGTAAGCCGCTGCTTGGCGCGGCGCATCATCTGGCCCGTATACTTTGGCAAAGCGATCGGCCAGCCATTCCGGCGCGTTGGCCAGTGCCGACAGCGGTTGGCAGCCCAGGTTGAAGCCGCGCTGGTCGGTCAATTCGATGGCCACGCGCTTTTCGCGCATTTTCAGGCGGTCGGGGGCAAAACGCTCCCCATCGCAGGCTTTTTCAAGATCGGTCAGCCGCCAGCCTTCGCCCAATTGCAGCCAGACCAACACCCGGTCGCGGGCCGTGGGCGCGCGGCTGCCGGTTTCCGCGTTCGGCTCAACCCCTTGGACGCGCTCCAGCCACCAATCGATCTGGCCGCGCCGGCGCAACACGCCATAGACGATGCCCGCAATCGCTTGGCGATCCTTCGACCCGGCATAGCGGTTCCCCCGGCCCCAATCGGCCATCACCTTATCAGCCGGCGCGGTATGGTCCCGCGCAAGGCGATCCAGGATGTCGATTGCCGCCGAAAGGCGTGCGCCGGGGGTCATGGGGCCGCTTGCCTTAATCGCATCAGCTATCGAACTGGTAGTTCGGGGCTTCCTTGGTCACGGTCACGTCGTGGACATGGCTTTCGCGCAGGCCCGCCCCCGTGATACGCCGGAAGTGGCTGTTTTTATGCAGGCTTTCGATGGTGCCGTTGCCGGTATAGCCCATCGCCGCGCGCAAGCCGCCGACCAGTTGGTGGACGATGCCCGACACCGGGCCCTTATAAGGCACGCGCCCTTCAACGCCTTCGGGCACGAACTTGTGGCTATCGGAAATATCTTCCTGGAAGTAGCGATCCGCCGAGCCGCGCGCCATCGCCCCGGCAGAGCCCATCCCGCGATAGGCCTTGTAGGTCCGGCCCTGGAACAAGAACACCTCGCCGGGTGCCTCTTCCGTGCCGGCCAATAGCGAGCCGATCATGACGCAATCCGCGCCAGCCGCGATGGCCTTGGCCATATCGCCGGAGAATTTGATGCCGCCATCGGCGATGGAGGGCACGCCGTTGCGCTTACACACCTCAGAGGCTTCCATGATGGCGGTCAATTGTGGCACGCCGACACCAGCGACGATGCGCGTGGTGCAGATCGATCCCGGCCCAATGCCGATCTTGACCGCATCCGCGCCCGCATCGATCAACGCCTGCGCGCCGTCGGCGGTCGCGACATTGCCGCCGATCACCTGGGCGAAGTTCGACAGGCGCTTGACCGCTGCCACCTGCTCCAAAACGCCGGCGGAATGACCGTGGGCGGTATCGACGACGATAACATCCGCGCCCGCCTCCAACAGCGCCTCCGCGCGCCGCAGGCCATCCGCGCCCGCACCGGTCGCCGCCGCCACGCGCAGACGCCCGTTTTCATCCTTACACGCATGCGGAAAAGCACGGGATTTCTCGATATCTTTGACCGTGATCAAGCCGACGCATTGTTTGTCGTCGTCGACGACCAGCAGCTTTTCGATGCGGTATTGGTGAAGCAAGCGCATCGCCTCGTCCCGCCCGGTGCCTTCGGGCACGGTGATCAGCTTGCGGCTGGTCATCAAGTCCTTAACCGGCGTCGTGCCTTCTTCGGCAAAGCGCACATCACG
>Ga0307967_1001479_pt1 | contig 14287 bp, 16 predicted proteins | sample OrgLakmetagen648_FD_201828 | JGI IMG/M metagenome (GOLD analysis project Ga0307967, IMG submission 201828) | Saline water microbial communities from Organic Lake, Antarctica - #648 | ecosystem: Environmental > Aquatic > Non-marine Saline and Alkaline > Saline | place: Antarctica: Organic Lake... | reverse complement strand
TCAGAAAAGAACTAATTAAATTAGGATATTGTATCTCAAGAAGACGAATTGGACTGATCATGAAAAAGTATGGATTGGTCTCAACATACACTGTCGCACAGTTCAAAGTTCACAAAAGCAACGTGAATAATGACAAGATTGAGAATATTCTCAATCGGTCATTTGATAACTATGAAAAGCATCACGCAATTGTCAGTGATTTAACGTATGTGCGTGTTGGACAAAGTTGGCATTATATTTGCGTGTTAGTTGATTTGTTTAACCGAGAAATTGTCGGACAAGCTGTAGGTCAATTTAAAGACGCTAACTTGGTTAAGCGAGCTTTTTCTTCAAGCACTATTTCATTGTCTAATATTCGATTTTTCCATACAGATAGAGGAAATGAGTTTAAAAATAAGATTATTGATGAAGTGTTAACTGCATTTGAGATTCAGCGATCACTTAGTCGCAAGGGAAATCCTTATGACAACGCCGTCGCAGAAGCAACATTCAAAGCGTTTAAAATTGAATTTATTTATCAGAATAAATTCAAAACATTAAAAGAATTAGAAGTACAACTGAAAGACTATATTAATTGGTTTAATAATCATCGTATACATGGATCACTTGGTTATGTAAGCCCAGTTGAATATAGATTACAGCACTCCTTATAAAAGGTGTTTAAAAAAGGGTTGCCATTCCACAAGCGGCGCTGATAATGGGACGAAAATCCATTCTTAATGCAAGCCGAGGCCAACAAGCTATCAGAAACTAAAGCCATCGGCATTTCAAAGAAACCACTACCCACTACATCTTAACGTCTTAGTTGCGTAATCCACACATTATTTTCAACCATTGAAGACCGCGGAGGGATCATTCCTCCGCGGTCTTTTTATCACGATTTTATCGAAGCTATACATCATTTCTAAAATAGCTTATGACCCAACCATACATCTTTAATTACATCTAGTATTGTTAAGTAATAAAAACTGCACCCTGTCCTTGTTCATAGTCTCCTATATTCAAGATTGAGGTGCAGTTTATATATATACTATTTAATCAATCGTCTTTTGTGAGTGTCCTTACTCTTTTTGGCTTGAGTGCCAGATCAGGATTGTTGAATTTGATGGCTTCACGGATGGTATCCGCGTACTCTGACGCCTCCTGCTTTTTAGCGTTGTCATAAAGATACTCATCAATCGCGACTGCGGCGCGGTGTCCATCGGACACGGCGGTGATGATATCAGGGCCTCTGAAGACGTCTCCGCCAACATATAGCCAATCAAGCCCTTCAACTTGTCCATCTTTGCTGGCTTTGATTTTGCCGCGTTCAATGGTCATTTTTTCCTGAAATCTTTCAGGTAGGTATGAGTAATCAGGGGCTTGGCCTACTGAGAAGAAGACTTGTTTCGCTTCTATGATGGTTTCTTCTTCCTTGTTGAACTTTGGACTGAAGTTCCCTTCTTCATCAAAGACACTTGTACATTTCCATACACGCAGCCCCTTGATTTCACCGTCTTCTACCACGATTTCTTGTGGCCCTTGTCCGAGGTTGAACTGAATGCCTTCTTCTTTGCCTTCGAGGTATTCATCGTCACCACCTGGTAAAATTTCTAAAGATTCAAGCGATGTGAGTGTTACATCGTGTTTTCCGTATTTTTGAAGTTGGATTCGGATACAGTTTCTTGCGACGTCAAACGCAACATCGCCGCCACCAACCACTAAGACACTTTCTTTAACGTTCACTTCATCGAGTGAAATATCGCCGCGAGCGTAGTCTCTTGTGATAGGTAGGAAATCCATGGCACCCATGACATCTTCATGATCAGAGCCTGGGATATTTAGTTTTTTCGCAGTGAAGAATCCGCTGCCTACAAACGCAGCGTCATAGTCCTTTTCTATCTTTTCAAAAGAAATATCAGTGCCTACGCGAGTATTGGTATGAAGGTTGACACCAATGTCCTTGATGAACTTGATATCCTTTTCTACTGCGTAATCAGGAATACGGTATTGTGGTGCACCGTAACTAGCGACGCCGCCTGGGTTGTTTCTTTCTTCGAATACATCCACGTGGTACCCAAGGCCGCGTAAGTAATAAGCGGCACTCAAACTGGATGGGCCCGAGCCGACAATCGCGATTGACGCATCGATCACTTCAGACACTGGTTCTTTGAATATTTTAGAGTACATATCATCGGGTGCGCTATCAATGATATAGCGTTTCAACCAACGAATGGCGATGGCTTCACCACGCTTTGCGATGGCGCATGCAGTTTCACAGTTGTGTGTACATACGCGTCCGCAAACACCCGGCAGTGGGTTGGTCTCATAAATTTGCCTTAGACCGCCTTCTATGTCATCTTCCCATATGGCCTTGATGTACTGGGGAATATGCATCTGTACGGGACATGAGGAGGTACACACGCTGCATTCGACACAACGAGCCGCTTCCCTTTTGGCGACTTCCTTGGAATACCCACGCACGACTTCGATATAACTCTCTGTCCGCTCTTTTGGTTCAATATGGTCCATTTCAGCGCGTTTTAGATCAAGGAGATCGGTGTCTTCTGTTTTTTGATACCCGAGTTCGACCTCGTGAGCCTGGAATGTTTCTCTAGGCATCAATTTAAACGATTCAGGATTACTATCCGCAAAGATATATTCTTTAGTCATCTTTAAAGATCCCGTCGTACATGTGTCTACGCAAAGACCACAATAACAGCACCGACCATAATCGATGACTGGACGTCTTTGGTGTTCACCGGGCTTGACTTCAAGCTCGTGTCTATCCACCATTTCAATCGCTTCTGTTGGACAGATGTCTGCACACGTGCCGCACCCGATGCATTCATCCCAGTCGTTCACGTGAAAGCCTCGTAAATTATCCGGGGCCGTTCGCGGCTCTGAGTCCTTGATCTTGTTTTTTCTTATGGGGTTGTTCTTGTTGAGGTATTCGGCGTTCTTTTTAGTGAATATCGTATTCATCGGTTTTGAGACGGTCTTTTTAAAAAGGTATTTCCAAAGTCTCAAAGGTCTGAATATGCTCGGTTTTGGATACTTGTTATTTTGATTGTCCATAATTTCCTCCTATCGATCGATTTCCGGCGAACAAACGCCCATCGTGTCTACCCAAAGGGCTGCATCGTCTATGCGCGTACCTGGCATATATTTTTCTATACCAAGCAAGCCCTGGGGATAGCTTGCGCCTCTTACACCGACGCGCCAAGGGGTCGTTCCGCCGTTAGATACCATGTAGTAGCCAAATTCACCACGTGAGGATTCCACAGGGGCGTATACGTAGCCTTTGGGGACAGTCCAGCGCATGGATTGACCACGGCCTGGTTTCACGCGAACTGGGCCTTCAGGCATTTTATCAAGACTTTGCCTGATGATATTGATGGATTGTTGGACTTCTTTGAGTTTTATATCAAGGCGTGAGCGTGCATCGGAGTAATCCGATACGGGCACTTCGAATTCAACCTGATCGTAGCGAGCATATGGGGTAATTTTTCTTACGTCGTAAGGCTTGTTGGTTGCGGAACGCATACCAATACCCGTCACTCCAAGATCCCAGACAACTTCTTCAGGAAGAAGGATGGTGTCTTTGATTCTTTTGACGATCGATGCGTTGTCAATCCCGATATCTCTATATTCATCGAGTCGGGATTCAAGGTCGCTTATCAATTCAATAATGTCTTCTTCAATGTCTTCAGGCAAGTCTTTACGTACACCGCCTGTCACAATGTATTGATGATAGACACGGGCCCCACTGATTTTTTCGAAAATTTCCAGTATGCGATTTCTATCAGCGTGCGCGTGGTACATGATGGTGTAGTTTCCTGTAGGCCCACCGAGACCTCCGTACGCCATGAGATGTGCAGAAATCCTCGCAAATTCTAGCATGATCATACGAATCCAATGCGCTCTTTCAGGCACTTCAAGTTTCAATAACTTTTCCGTGGCCATTGCGAAAGACATTTCATTGATGTCGGGCTCAGGGACGCAAACTCTTGGAATAAGGGCGATGTTGTTGACCCAGAGTTTACGTTCCATCTGTTTTTCAAATCCACGGTGAAGCATCCCCGGAAGCAAGTAGGATTCCTTTATGATATCGCCGTCCACATAAAGATGCACTGAAGCGTTCCCGTGCATGCCGGGATGCTGAGGCCCTAGAAACAATTTCATTTTCTTCATTGTTTCTCGCCTCCGCTTCTGAGTTTATTCGCACGAATGTCACGTGCTTCTAGTTTTTCGCGTTTTTTATTCTTTGGATCTTTCTCCGAGAACTGATCAGGGTATTCTCTCGAAGGGAATTTCTTGTCGCTATAAGCTCTTGGATCAAAATCTTTTCTAAGGGGCGGAATGTCATCCCAGTTTTCCAAGATAAGCTGTTTCTCGTAATCAGGGTTCCCGGGGAAATGAATGCCGAAAAACTCATGGGCTTCACGTTCATAGTACTTGGCCCCAGGATAAATCTGAATGATGGAGGCGACTTCTGGATGTTCACGGTCTATTTTACTTCTGATTTGTATGTAAACCGGTGTTTCCCAGTTGAATAGAAGGTAGATGAGTTCCATCTTGTTTTCATCTGGCCAATCGATGGCACTGAGATAAGAAAGCTGAATCCATCCTTCCTTTTTAAGGCTTGAAAGCGTGGTATGAATATCCGCTTTGTTGATTTCATACGCCACTTGGTAATTGTCAATCTCATCTTTTAAGAGCACTTCAACGCGCGTCTTTTCAATGATTTGATCGACTGTTTTAATATTACTCGTGAAATTCGTCATGAATGATCAACTCCCCTAGTGAATGCTTTTGATTGGCTTTGTACCAGTCGTAATGTTCGTGGTATCTTTTCCAACCCATGGCAGTCTTGTTTTTGATGCCTTGCATCAAATCCACAAACCCATTAAGGAGGGATTCAGGATTCGGCATGCATCCGCCTACGTAAACATCAACAGGGATATATTGATTCAGTTTATTGATGACGACGTGTGAGTCGTGATAGATTCCGCCGTTGATTGGACATGACCCAAGCGCGACCACGTAGCGTGGTTCACTCATTTGTTCGTAAGTATAAATGAGGCGTCTCAAGGTTTTGGGTGAGAGATAGCCAGACACAAGCAAGATATCCGCTTGTCTCGGTGTCGCCATCGGCCCCATCCCGAGGCGTTCCATATCATAGGCAGCTGTCATTGATGGGGGAAGTTCGATTGCACAGCATCCTGTACAATACATCAGCATCCATAGAGAATTTCTTCTGAAATAGTCGCCGATTTCCCACCATTTTCTGTCGGTTTCAGTTTTGACAACGTCATCTTTTTTTGTGAATTTTGTGCTTAACATATTAAATCACCCATCCGAAATAGATTGCAATAATCGCTTGCGTAACGGCCATAAAGAGTGGCCATTTGTAGAAGAATACGACCACCTGGTCAATTTTGAAGCGGCCGTTGACATTGGAAATCAGATTGACCACCGTATAAACGATAAAGTACTTAATCAAGAATTCCACGATGCTTGATGCCCCGCCCAGGAACAAATGGACGAACAAGCTGACTTCGATGAATACGGTAATCTCATGCATAATAAACAGCATACCGAGTTGTTTCCCACCGTATTCAACCATCGGACCTGATGCGATCTCCGCAGGGGCAATATAGGTTTCAAACGGTTTCTTACCGAGCATTCCCATAAGCGCGAGGACACCGACAATCCCGCCAAGTGGTAGGGCGATTAGGAACCATGAATTGCCTGCGGCTTGTTGGTAGAGCATGATGTCTGTCAGTGAAGAATAGTCTGTTAAATTCAAAATGGTAAGGGCCACAATAAGGAATGGCACTTCATACGCGAGCATGGTGGTAAGGGCTCTCATGACGCCGATGCTCGCCCAAGGGTTTCCTGAGCCGCTTGCACTCATGGCCATACCGAGCATCCCTACAGCGAGCAGATACACATAAATGAAGAAATTGTCATAATTCTCAAAAGCGACAATGCTTGAAGTCACCGGCATGAACATTGCCGTCGCGATGATGCCGCCAAGCGCCATAATCACGCCGAAATCGAAGATCCAGCCATGACAGACACTGCGCTTGCTAAGCAACTTGAAGATATCGATGAATTCCTGATACCATCTTGGGCCGTGACGTTTTTGCAGGCGTCCGACGATCTTGCGGTTTATTCCGCCAATTGAGGTCTGAAGCACAAAGCCGAAAAACGCGATCCCAATACCTATTAGAATACCTATCATAGAAGCTCACCTACCAATACGAGGAAAATGACGGCGACGATCCACAGTATGGACGCCGACATGTGTTTTGACATAAAGAGATACTGACACATGTGCCCGAGTTCTTTGACCTTGTGGGCCAGGGCTTTATAGAATACAGTCATCCAATGACTGTGTTTTTCATATAACCGTTCGAGGGGTGCATAAAAATCTTCCGAGTAATGGAACACATGTTCATCATGCACGAAGTTCCCTGCCGTGTAAGTATCCATCAGTCCTACTTTTCTGGATTTCTTAAGCAGTATGAAGATGATGAACGCAATAGCAATTCCTACAGCGAAGACGAGGGAAATGAGTCCCGGGTTCAATATGCCGTTGGTTCCGTGCACCTCAAACGTCGTGACCGTGACGCTGGCGTACCCGAGTTCCACGACGATGTTGTTGATGAAATTGAGTATACCAGACGGTAAAACCCCTGTATAAATATTGAGCCCCATAATGATGAATGTAGGAATCAACATGAGGAGTGGTGCTTCCTTATTGTCTTTATATTCACTAAATTCCTGCCCGAGAAACATTGCGGAGAGCGGTCTGAATACATAAAGGAATGATCCGACACTCCCAAAGAATACCGCGATGCCGACAAATACCAATCCTTGATCGGTAACCGCTTGGAATATCAACCATTTCGAAACGAAGCCACCCATGGGCGGAATCCCCGCCATTGAGATAATCGCAATCAAATACGCGAGATAGGTAATCGGCATTTTGTGGATCATGCCACCAAGTTCCTTGATTTTCGTAGTGCCTGTCGCTCTTGCGACCGTCGCAATCGCCATGAAGGCGCCTGCACTCGCTAGTGCATGGGCTAAAATATGGTAAAAGCCACCTGCAAAGGCTATGCCGTCAAGCATACTGAACGCGACCAAGATATACCCACCATGACTCATTGAAGAATACGCGAGCAGTTTCTTGGCGTCGTCTTCTTTGATGGCCATAAGGGTCCCAAACACAATGGACAAACTCCCAAGTAACGCAATGATGTATTGTCCGATTGGCAAGTCGATTGCCTCAAAGACCGGCGTTGAAGGCGCGATTTTGATAAGCCCCAAGATTCCGATGAACGCTCCAAGTTTTACGAGCGCACCAGAGAGTACGGGTGAAAAAGGATGCGGCGCATTTCCATGCGCAATCGGCAACCATATGTGAAGCGGAAACGCTCCGAGTTTCGCAAACGCCGCCACCATAAAGAGGATGAAGACCACAGTCGCGGATCCTCCTGTAAGAGACGCAAGGCCACTATTGATCGCAAACGTTCCGGCTTCCTGATAAATCAAGAATATTCCCGCGAGCATCGCCATGCTTCCAGCGACAGAGAAGCCAAAATACTTGATGGCGGCGTCCTCACTTTTACCTTGAGGAATCAGGAACATCGTGGTCCAGATGACAAGTTCGAAGAAAAAGAACAGATTAATGAAATGGCCCGTATAAAACGCTCCGATGATGCCTACAAGACTTAAAATGAAGAGAAAATTATAGGTATCTTTGTATTTGTATGTATCGATGAAATACGGATGAAAGAAACTGACCATTAAATAGATGAATGTGATGATCAGTGCGAAGAACGCACCGAGATACGTCTGTTCAAACGCGATGCTCGGTAAATAATTCACCGTGGTATCCATCCCGAGGTCCAGTCCATACATTGCGAGCGATACGAAGATGAACATCATGGAGAAGATGGTGAACACAGACCCTGCAAAGGTATTGAGTTTCGTTAACCCATACGCTATAAAACTGGCGAACACCAAAAACACTAACAATAATTCTATACTAGCCATGGATAACCTCCTCTGATACTTGGTCAATGTTGTCGTCTAATTCATATAAAGGGGTAGTGTATGTACCAAGTACAAGCAAGATCAGTGCTACAGCCGCAAACACGAATTTAAAAGGATTAGAATATTTCATATCCAATGTTTCTTCTCCTGGATACCAAAGGCGGACAAGCAAACGAACGAAATAAATGCTTTCTACGAGTGATGCGCCGAGGATGATGATGAGCACCATCGTCTGACCTAGAGAGGCCAGAGACGTAAGGAAATTAAGCTTGATCACAAAGCCTGCAAATAGCGGTAGTCCCATAATACTGAGGGTCGCTAGGGTGAACATGAGACCGACGAATTTGTTGTTAACAAACAACCCTTTCATTCTTTTAATCTCATCAGAGCCAATCGCATGTGTCGCTTTGTTGATGACTAGGAACATCACGAGTTTGCTAAGTGCATTCACAATGATCAGATAAACCGCCCAGATGACAATGCCCTGAACGAATAAGAGGGCAATGAGTGAGGCTTGCGCAATGGAACTGAACAAGAGTATTTCTCTTGTTTTGCTGGTTGAGAACGCCATTAAATCGCCTGCGACGACGCCTATGATAAGTAGCGTCATCACCACAGTTAATAGTGCACCTTCAAAGACCAACAGATTGGTCAGTAAGCGGCCCATTGCAAAACTCATCGCGGCCGCATATACACTCGCAATCATCGGTCCGGAGAACGTATTGGACGAGGCAAGAACGCCTTTGACCCATGAATTGAATGGTAATAACTTCACTTCGACGCCAAGGCCGATGAAAATAAATATGAATGGTAGAATAACATCTTGATATTGCCCATTCGTTTCAAGTTCACTGGCGATTACAATCATATTTAAAGACCCAGTCATCGCATATAAAATTGTAACACCAAACAAGAATAGACTGCCACCGAGAATCCCCATCACGATATAGTGGAAGGTATCGGTGAACTTCCTGTTGGATACTGTAATTAGATAGGCTGCAATGCTTGCTATTTCCAAAAACACGAAGAAATTAAAAAGGTCATTGGTCAGTAGCAAACCGTTGAGGCCGGCCATTGAAAGCAAAAGCACACTGCCGTATTGTTTATACGCCTTGAAGTTCAAGAGCGCAATCACGACAATCAAAGTGTTCACAAGCCACAGTGCGATTTTTGCGTAAGTATCAAGATAAAGCGCGATGCCCAGTAAATCAGACGTCATTGCCTGATCAAAGCCACCTATGAAGGTGAACCCAGTATCTAAAAAGAATAGAAGGACGATATTGAACAGCCCGGCGCCCAACAATAAATAGGGTGCACCTTTCTTGGCAACCAACGCAATGAACGCTGCCAGTAAGGGAATCACAATTAAGAGTATTGTATTCATACTGATTCCTCAATCTCGTCGAGATCAAACGTATGATATTGACTGTGAATCATCTTCGCTACAACCAGGGCTATGGCTGTGGTTCCAACACCGATGACGATTGCGGTTAACACAAGTGCTTGTGGAAGCGGATCCACATAAACGAGTCCGAGGTCCTCAGTACTTGAAACGATAGGGGCAAGGGAAGATCCCGTCACATACCCAATGCTTATGATGAATATATTAAGTCCGATTTCCATTACATTGATGGAAACGATGATTTTAATGACGTTTCTATTAACAAACAGTCCGTAAATACCAAATACGAACAACGCGATACCTGCGTACTGAATCATACCGTTTCCTCCTCTGATAAGAAATGATCAATGATGCCACTGATTTCCGATCCTACTTTCAAGCCAATCAGGATGTAGATAATCGGAATGATGCCTCCACTAACTAGCTCACCGATGGTGCCACTGGGCAAGAAGTTTTCAAGGAACGCTGAAGCAAATATTAGCCCAAGCAGTCCGGTAACAACAATAAAGGTGCCGGCCAGGCTTTCAAGAATCTTGAAGCCTCTAATATTGCTTCTGAATTCCTCATCCGCAAGATATAGAAGCAAGATGGCACTGGCAATCATGGTTCCACCAGGGAATCCTCCACCCGGTGAAAGGTGCCCGTGTAGAATAATATAGAAACTAGTCACCAGTATGAGACTTACAATGAGTCTCGATCCGGTTCTCAACATGAAATTCGCCTTATAATCAAGTTCGATGCGTTTTCGAGTTTGTTCAGCCATGATGAACGCCACACCGATGGACGAAATGAATAACACAGTGACTTCACCCAATGTATCAAGGCCTCGGTATCCTGCTAAAATCGCAGTCACGATATTGGCAGACCCAACCGCTTCAAACTGTGCAAGGTTGAAGTACTGACTTGAAATACGCTCAGCAAGGTCTACTTCTCCGAACGCTGGGAAAAGAGCAGATTCATTCAAGGTTAGAATAATGACCAAGGCCAAAGCCAAGGAAACGACAAATCCAACTAATTTTTTCATTCAGTCTTCCCCTTCTTTCTCTCAACACTGAGCAGGGTAAACACAAATAAGGCGGTAATGATGCCACTTCCGATAACCGCTTCAGTAATAGCGACATCCGGGGCTTTTAATAACACAAACGCCACAACACTAAGCATCGAAAGAGCCGAAAGATAAAGCACAGCATGAATCAGTTTCTCCGCAGTGACCGCCATGAACGCAATGACCAGCAAGATTACACTGATAACCAATAAAAGTATTTCTACGAATGTCATAACTGATCCCCTCTTTCACTAAAATCGTCTTGCGTCAAGTTATCTGGAATCTGTTTTGACTTGTAAACCGCTTTGGCAATCGTACTTGAGCCAATGGGGTTTGAAATCGCGATGAACACGATGATTAGCACGAGTTTGAAAAGCCAGTCGAGACTGGATCCAAACGCAACCCCGATAATGATTGAAAATGTGCCTAGCGTGGTTGCCTTAGTGCCTGCTTGAATACGGTTGAACGTATCAGGCATCCGTAGAACCCCGAGGCCTCCCAAGAGCAAAAACAATGCACCGATGAATAAAAAGATATAACTAACGATTTCCATTGTTTGATCCCTCCAAATAACGCGCGAATACGATGGTTTCCAAAAATGCCAAAATAGCATATACAATAGCTATATCAAGATATAACTCATTGCCCAATAAAAGGGCCAAAAGCGCAATAACGCCAATCACAATCATGTTGAATGTATCAAGGGATACCACACGATCACCAAGATTGGGTCCAACAAGGAAACGAACAACTGTAAATACCAGTCCGAGTCCCACAATAAAAAACAAGAGATAGTCTAACCATTCCATGATTAAAAGATACCTCCTAGGATTTTCTCAAAGTCCGCACCAATATTAGTTTGATTGTTTTCATCCTTGGTTTTATCAATATCGATCGCGTGTACGTAGATTGAATCTTCTAACACATCAATGGATAAGGTCCCTGGCGTAAGGGTAATGGAATTAGCGAGTGTCAATTTGCCATAATCCCCCTTGAGATTGGTCGGGACCTTCACAATACCAGGATTAACAGGGATGTGTGGCGTAAGGACCCTCCTTGCTACATCGATATTTGCAAGAATCAGTTTCCAAGCAAATACAGGGATGTATATCAGCAAAAATTTAACGAACTTGACGGGGAAAGAGTAATCAATCTTAAAATTAAGTTGATTAACCAAAATCACAGTCAATATCGCACTGACAATACTACCCAAGATAACTTCGCTAAGGGTGAAACTTGTCAGAAACAAATACACCAGAAACAAAGTTACAAACGTCATAAAATATCTCATTTCGTCCTCCTATATAATGATTGAATTTCTTTATATGAAATAAGACAAAAATGTGATAATCATTACATCATATTTTTTATCTTAAAAAATCGATTAAATTATAGCATACATAAATTAGAAAACAAACACCCACAATGCGAATAATTTCGTGTTTAAACATTATATAAACAGCATGCAAACTTGAATATAATAAAAACCATATTTAATCATAAGTTCATCTCACGAACATTGTACATTTTGAAACACAATAAGTATGGTGAACCAATATAGCGATATTTTCATTTTAGTTATAAACACAAACTTATAATAAATAATAAAAAAGACTCTTGATTTGAAAATTTGAATAGGTTAAATGTATGAATCACTTTGTTATTATTTTTGTAAGCACTTACTGTAGTAAACTATACATTAGTACACTTATTACCTCTTATAGTTATGATTGATTATTACAAATAAGTGTAGTTTATTCTTTCATATATATTTGAAGGACTCATGTCTTTAATAAGAGACTAGATAAGGTTAATCACCAAAAGTTATAACACAAATCTTTATAAAATTAAATTGCATTATTTCATTTGCGGACAAACAATAAAAAAATGGTTCGCTATTTGCAATGCGAACCATTGTCATTTTGTTTAAAAATAAGACTATTGTTAATTTAAGGGTTTTTTTGGGATTTTATGTCTAAGATGAATTGTGAATACTCCTTATCTGGATTTTTTATTCGTTATGTTATCCACGCATTGATATCTTGTCTAATCTTGTTGGTGTTAACACTTATTATTCGTGTTAAATTATATAGACTTATGGTTTTCTCATTACACAAAACTTAACGGCATACGCACTATGTTTAGTTTGACCCCATAAGAGCCATTTTTCCTTAAGTGTCATAAGGTTTTCTGACAGAGAATAAAGGCCATAATCACCCAATCCAGTTCCATAATCATTTTGATATTGACTGTGTATCTTTGTCATCGCTTCATTGTCGGATATTGCTTCTTTTGCTCTTTGGGAAAACATATCATCTTTTAAGTAAAATATGTCGGATCCAACAAATACAGTACCCTTGTCTTCAATTAAAGCGACAATCTCTTTGTTAAAACAGTCTATGATATCCATCATTGACTGAAAAAGCATTGGTAAAATCTTCTCTTTGTATTGATTAGAAAAGCCCTTTTCAACTAAATCTTTAAGCTTGGTCTCCACTTCTCTATAGAACAATTGCGTATATATTGGTGATATATAGATAGCGTCAAATGTTTTATTAAATTTACTGGAAAAATGATAGGCCTTTAATTGGCCCAGTTTACGCTCGAAAAAGCGTTCAACTTCACTGTAATGATTAAATGTTAAAAGCTTATCAAAATCTTCATAAAAATTCGTATCTCCAACACCTATATAATCAACATCCACGACTTCTATTTTAGGGTGATTCACATACTTACCTAAAGCTTCTTTAATAGTTACTGTGTCAATATCACTTAAAGTTACCGTTTCAAAGACAGACAGGAAAAATCCAATGTCAAAGTCACTGAGGTTTCCAGCCCCAACAACCAAAAGCGTTTCCTTGCTAGCTTGATTCTTAAGTACTTCATTCATCATTTTCGTTGTCTTCTTAATGTAGTCTTTGTTATTAAGATTTTTATGGCTTTGGTTTAATTGATAATAGTAATTGTCCATCATAGTGTCTCCTAAAGATTTAATATTTTTAATGATAAAGACACCTTAAAGTAATCACTCTAATTGACCCCAATCCTGATTCTCAACAAGTCGTTACTAAGAAAATGGATAGTAGGTTCTTATCATACTTTGAAGGTTTCCTTCTATATCGATCTTCATGTTGAATAGGTTACACTTAATTGAACAACTTTCTTAAGGGGTATGTTAGACTAAATAAAACAAGAAAGTAGGAAGTTAACATGACTCAAAAAAGAAGAAAGCGTAGAGCCTTTACAGAACAGTTTAAAAAGCAGATGGTGGATTTGATTCTATCAGGCAAACCACAAGGTGAAGTCATACGAGAGTATGATTTAACACCATCAAGTGTTCCTAGATGGGTGAATCAGTATTCACGCTCTGGATCTTTTAAAGAACAGGATAACCTAAGTGATGATCAAAAAGAATTAATCAAACTTCAAAAATATAGTAAACAACTGGAAATGGAAAATGATATTTTAAAGCAAGCGGCGCTGATAATGGGACGAAAATCCAAATCATAACAGCAAATTCAGGTAAGTATTCCGTGACGAAAATGTGTTCATTTTTGAATATCTCAAGAGGGACATATTACTATCAAGCCAAAGAAATCATTTATGATAGTGAGCTTGAAAATGACGTCATAAAGGTTTTAAAATAGTCGTAACAATTATGGGGCAAGAAAAATCAGAAAAGAACTAATTAAATTAGGATATTGTATCTCAAGAAGACGAATTGGACTGATCATGAAAAAGTATGGATTGGTCTCAACATACACTGTCGCACAGTTCAAAGTTCACAAAAG
>Ga0307967_1001478_pt1 | contig 14293 bp, 12 predicted proteins | sample OrgLakmetagen648_FD_201828 | JGI IMG/M metagenome (GOLD analysis project Ga0307967, IMG submission 201828) | Saline water microbial communities from Organic Lake, Antarctica - #648 | ecosystem: Environmental > Aquatic > Non-marine Saline and Alkaline > Saline | place: Antarctica: Organic Lake... | reverse complement strand
TGCTCCTGAGGCCCTGCCCCTGAGGCCCTGCGACATCAAGGATCACCGCCGATGAATACCGTCTTCCCGCCCGCCCCCCAGGCCACCGTTGCCGTCGAGGGCCAAGACGCGCGGTTTCCCGTACGCCGCATTTTTTGCGTCGGGCGCAACTACGCCGCCCACGCGCGCGAAATGGGCAAGGACCCGGACCGTGAGCCGCCCTTTTTCTTCACCAAGCCCGCAGACGCCGTCGTCGACACCGCCAGCACCATCGCCTATCCGCCAGAGACTGAGACCCTGCATTATGAGATCGAGCTTGTGCTGGCGATTGGCCGCGAAGGGCGCAATGTTCCCCAGGCCGAGGCGCGCGATCTGATCTACGGCTACGCCACCGGCATCGACCTGACGCGCCGCGACCTGCAAGCCATCGCCAAGGAGGCGGGCCGACCTTGGGATTGGGGGAAGGCCTTCGATCAGTCCGCCCCCTGCGCGCCGATTATGACCGCAGATAAGGTTCAGGATATCGACACCGCGCGCATCTGGCTTAGCGTCAATGGCGACATCAAGCAGGACGCCAGCGTGGCCGAGCTGATCTGGGATATCCCCGAAATCCTCTCCATCATCTCGCAGTCCATGGTGTTGAAGCCGGGCGACCTGATCTTCACCGGCACGCCCGCCGGCGTCGGGCCGATTGTGCCCGGCGATGTGGTCAAGGGCGGTATCACGGGCCTGCCGGATATCGACATCACCATCGGGCCGCGTGATTCTTAAAGCCCCTGGTCTTAAAAGTCCTGGTCTCATGAGTCCTGGGGTTTTGCTTGAAGCCGCTAGAGATCGGGAGCAAGTTTGGCCACGAACATGACCTATTTTTTGACCATAAGATGAGGACCGCCTGATGAGCGCGCCGCTAGACCGCCCGCCGAGCCATCTGTTTTATCAAACACGCCAACGCCGCCCCCTGCTGGATCGCGGTGAAGGGGTTTATTTGTATGATGTTGATGGCAATGCCTATCTGGATGGCTCGTCCGGTGCGATGGTCGCCAATGTCGGCCATTCCAATCCAAATGTCTTGGCCGCGATGCGCCAGCAGATGGATAAGGCGACCTTCGGCTATCGCTTGCATTTCGAAAATGAACCGGCAGAGCAATTGGCGGCCAAAACCGCCCAGCGTATGCCCGATGGCCTGGACCGAATTTTCTTCGTCTCCGGCGGGTCAGAGGCGGTGGAAAGCTGCCTGAAGCTTGCCCGGCAATGGGCGATTGCGGTGGGGCAGAGCCAGCGTTGGAAGGTGATTTCGCGCTTCCCCTCCTATCACGGGTCGACCTTGGGCGCGCTGGCGGTCACCGGCATGGCCAGCATGACCGCCCCCTTCGCGCCCATGATGCGGGAAATGCCGAAAATCCCGGCGCCCACCTGCTATCTGGACCGCGACGATTTAAGTTTGGAAGAGCGGGGCCTCCGCTATGCGGAAATGTTGCGTGAGCAGATCCGCCGTGAAGGCCCGGACACCGTGCTGGCCTTTTTGGTGGAGCCGATTGGCGGGGCCTCCACCGGCGCGCTAGTGCCCCCGGAAAGCTACCTGCCCCGCGTGCGGGAGATTTGCGACGAATACGGCATTCTGCTGATTTATGATGAGGTAATGACCGGTGCCGGGCGCACGGGCAAGTTCCTGGGCGCGGATCATTGGCCGACCGCCAAGCCCGACATCATCGCCATGTCGAAGGGCTTTGCGGCGGGCTATGCGCCGCTGGGTGCGATGGCCGCCCATCAAAGGTTGGTGGAGCCTGTGCTGAGCCATGGCGGCTTCATTCATGGCTATACCTATGCCGGCAACCCCCTGGCCTGCGCGGCGGGGCTTGGTGTTTTGGGGGAGATTGAGCGTCTGGACTTGGTCTCGAAGGCCGAAACCCAAGGCGCGAAGCTGAAAGCAGCGCTGACGGCCCTGATGGACCGCTATCCCTTCATCATCGACGTGCGCGGCAAGGGGCTGCTGCTGGCCTTTGAATTGGGCGTGGATCGCGAGACCATGACGCCGCTGCCTAGCCAAATGAACGGCTTCGTCGATTTGGTGGAGGAAGCCTATTCCCGCGGCCTGATCATCTATTCGCGCCGAACGCGCGGCGGATTGGAGGGGGAGCATTTCATGGTCTGCCCGCCGCTGATCGTGGAAGATGCGCATATTGAGGAGATTATCGAAAAGCTGTGCGGCGCGCTGGATGCCTTTGCGGCGAAGAATAAGCTGCCGGTGCACGGCTGATGGCAAAGTCAGCGATTATCACTTGCGCGGTCACAGGATCCGTCCACACGCCCAGCATGAGCCCGCATCTGCCGATCACGCCGGACGAAATCGCCACCCACGCGATTGAGGCGGCGGAGGCCGGGGCCGCCATCCTGCATCTGCATGCGCGCGACCCCAAGGATGGCCGCCCCTCGCCCGACCCGGCGGTCTTTGGCCAGTTCCTGCCGCGCATCAAGCAGGCCTGCGACGCGGTCGTGAATATCACCACCGGCGGCGGCGCCACCATGACGGTGGAGGAGCGGATGGCCGCCGCGCTGACCCATTCGCCGGAGATGTGCTCGCTCAACATGGGCTCGATGAACTTCGCGCTGTTCCCGGCGGCAGAGCGGATTGAGACTTTCCGCTATGACTGGGAAAAGCCCTTTTTGGAGGGCACGCGGGAGTTCATCTTTAAGAACACCTTTGGCGATATCGAAACCGCCCTGGATCGCTTGGGCCAGGGGCATGGCGTGCGCTTCGAATTCGAATGCTATGATGTGGGGCATCTCTATTCCTTGCAGCATTTCGTCCAGCGTGGGCTGGTAAAGCCGCCCTTCTTCATCCAGTTTGTGTTGGGCGTCCTGGGCGGGATTGGGCCGGATCGTGAAAATCTGGTTTTCATGAAAGAAACCGCCGACCGGCTGTTTGGATCGGATTATGAATTCTCCGTCCTGGGGGCGGGGCGTCATCAAATGCCGCTCTGCGCCATTGCGCTGGCATTGGGCGGGAATGTGCGCGTCGGGCTGGAAGATAGCCTAACCCTCGGCCCTGGCGTGCTGGCCGAGCGCAATGCCGACCAAGTGACCCAAGTGCGCCAGATCGCCGACGCCCTATCGCGCGACATCGCCACCCCGGCGGAGGCGCGCGAGCGGTTGGGCCTAAAGGGTGGCGATCAGGTCGGGTTCTGATCGATTTCGATTACGACGTCACGAACAGTAAAATAGAGGTTTCGCATGAAAGTCTTCTTTTCCGACGCCCAGATGAAACATGAACCGAAGTCGTTCCTGGTCTCCGGCTCCCCCCAACCCAGCCCCGAGCAGTCGGAGCGCGCGACCCGCCTGCTGGCCGGTGCCAAGGCCGCAGGACTTGAGCAGACCGCGCCTGCCGATCTGGGCCTGGGCGTGATATCGGCGGTGCATACGCCAGAATATGTCGCCTTCCTGTCGGGCATTTATGAGCGCTGGCAGCGCATCGAGGGCGCGTCGGACGAAGTCATTCCCAATATCCATCCCGACCGGCGCGACGGCAGCTATCCGGCTTCCGCCGTGGGGCAGGCGGGCTATCACCAGGCCGATACGGCCTGCCCGATCGGCCCCCATAGTTGGGAATCGATTTATTGGAGCGCGATGAGCGCCGCAGACGCCGCCCGCGCCGTGCAAGCGGGCGAGGGGGCGAGCTACGCCCTGTGTCGTCCGCCGGGCCATCATGCGTTTAAGGATTTCGCCGGCGGTTTTTGCTTCGTCAATAATAGCGGGGTTGCCGCCCAGGTCTTGCGTCAATCGGCGGCGCGCGTCGCGATCCTGGATGTGGACTTGCATGCCGGCAATGGCACGCAGGGCTGCTTTTATGATCGTAACGACATCCTGACCGTTTCCATCCATGCCGATCCGGAACGCTATTACCCCTTCTTCTGGGGCCATGCGGACGAGCGCGGCGTGGATGAAGGGCTTGGCTATAACTACAATCTGCCCATCCCGCGCGGCACGGGCGATGATGATTATATGCCAAGCCTAGAGGCCGCGATCCGCCGGATTGACGCCTTCGCGCCTGACGCGCTGGTGATCGCCCTTGGGCTTGATGCCTATGTCGGCGACCCCTTCGCGGGCTTGGCGATTACGACCGACGGCTTCGCGCGCATTGCCGAGCGCATCGGCGCGATGAACCTACCGACCGTCATGGTGCAGGAAGGCGGCTATCTGTCCGACGACCTGGGCCCGAATTTAACCAGCTTCCTGACCGCGTTCGGTGCAGCGCAGGGCTAACCTAACCCCTCATCAAGGATACAGAAATATCATGACCGTTACCCGTCATCATATCGGCAAGCGCATGAGCCAGATCGTGGTTCATAACGATACCGTCTATCTGGCCGGCCAAGTCGGCGATGCCGGCGTCAGTGTGACCGACCAGACCAAGGGTATCCTGACCAAGATCGATAGCCTGCTGGCGGAAGTCGGCTCGGATAAAACCAAGATACTCCAGGCCGTCATCTGGCTGGACGACATGAAGCATTTCGGCGAGATGAATGCGGTTTGGGACGCCTGGGTCGCGGATGGCGCCGCCCCGGCGCGCGCCTGTGGGGAGGCCCGGTTGGCCAGCCCCGATCTGCAGGTTGAGATCATCATCATAGCCGCCCTTTAGCGAAACCCCCATGACCAGCGCGTTCGACGTCATCATCCTGGGCGCGGGCGCGGCTGGGCTTATGGCCGCCATGACCGCGGGCGGGCAAGGGAAGCGTGTGCTGCTGCTGGACCATGCCGATAAGGTGGGGAAGAAAATCCTGATTTCCGGTGGCGGTCGGTGCAACTTCACCAATATCCATTGCGCCCCGGAAAACTTCCTATCCGCCAATCCGCATTTCGCGAAATCCGCACTGGCCCGCTATCAGCCAAACGACTTCATCGCCCTGGTGGAAAAGCATGGGGTGGCGTGGCACGAAAAAACCCTGGGCCAGCTTTTCTGCGATCATAGCGCCAAGGATATCGTCGCCCTGCTGCTGGATGAATGCGCGGGCGGAGGTGTCGATGTGCGCGTCGGCCACCGCATCACGGATGTGCGGAAAAGCGATCAGTTCACGGTGGAGACCGATCATGGGGCCTTCAGCGCCACATCGCTGATCGTGGCAACGGGCGGTTTGTCGATCCCGAAGATGGGGGCGACCGGCTTCGCCCATGATCTGGCGCGGCGCTTCGGCTTGGCCCTGATTGAGCCCCGCCCAGCCTTGGTGCCCCTGACGGTGGGGGACGCCGATTTGGATATGATGCGACCTTTGAGCGGTCTGGCGCTGGACTGCACGGCCCGTTGCGGCAAGCGCCAGTTCCGCGAGGCGATGTTGCTGACCCATCGCGGCCTATCCGGCCCGGCGATCCTGCAAATATCCTCCTATTGGCGCGACGGGGAGGATGTCTTCTTAGACACCGTGCCCGACAGAGATGCCGCCGAGGCCCTGGTGCAGGAAAAGCAGGCGCGCCCGAAAATCGAGCCGCAGACGGCGTTGGCCACCCTGCTGCCCTCGCGCCTTGCCAACGCCTTTGCCGCAGAAACCCTGCCCAAGCGCCCGATTGGGGAGATTGGGGATAAGGATCTGCGCGCGCTGGGCCAGCGTCTAAACCGGTGGCGCGTCACGCCCACGGGGACGGAGGGCTATAAAAAGGCGGAGGTGACCTTGGGTGGCGTCGATACCACCGCCCTGTCGTCGCGCACGATGGCGGCGCAGGATGTGCCCGGCCTTTATATTATTGGCGAGGCCGTGGACGTCACCGGATGGCTTGGCGGCTATAACTTCCAATGGGCCTGGGCCAGCGGCTATGCCGCCGGAATGGCCTGCGCGTAAGCAATCTGTCGCGCGCTTTACGGTTTTCTTGCCGCTTGAGTTCGAAAGATCGACGCCCAGCCTTTGATCCGCTGCAACAAGCGGATTTTGCGCCGAATTCTGCTGAATATCTTCGGTAATGGCTTGAAGGGCACGCCGCCGCGGATCAGGCCTTTTGATGGGCCGCGATCAAGGGCTCAATCAACGGATTGGGGAATTTCCGATCCAGGGTGACGGCGTAGAAGGTCTCCACAATCTCCGGCAGGGTGGTTAGCTCGAACAATTGGCCGCTCTCCAACTCGTCGCGCACGACGATGGGGGGAATGACCGCCATGCCGACCCCTTGTCGGGTGAGCAGGCGAATCATCGCCATGTCATCGACTTCGGCGGCGACCTGCGGGGTGATGGACAAGCGTGCGGCCAGCGCGTCGAAGCCAAGGCGGATGCTGCTGTCGGCGGTCGGCAGGATGACGGGGTTATCGCTCAGGAACTGTTCCAGCGTGGTGTCGCCTGATAAGGGTGGTTTCGCGCCGATCAGGCTGACGCGCCATTCTGAAAGGCGGTGCGAGACGAAGGCGCTTAACGCATCACGAGGTGGCGGTTGGTTGAGCAGGATAAGATCCAGGTTCAGCGCTTCCAACCCGCGCACCAATTCCGCGACCGTGCCGGAGCGCAAAATCAGATCGATATCCGTCCGCCCGACCAACGGCCCCAAAAACGATAGCTGGAAGTTGCGCGATAGGGTGGCCAGCGCGCCGATCCGGATGGCTTGGCGCGCGCGCCCCGCCTGGCTGAGCGTGCCCAGCAGTTCTTCACCGGCTGAAAAAATTGAATCCGCGTAGTCCAACGCGATGCGGCCCGCCTCCGTCAGGATCAACTGACGTCCCTGGCGCGTGAAAAGGGCGTGGCCCAGGCTTTCTTCCAGCCGCTTGATTTGGATGGACAGCGCGGATTGCGAGACGTTTAAGTGTCCGGCCGTCCGCGTCAGATTGCCATCCTTCGCAACAGCCCGGAAATAACGCAGATGGTGATAATTCAATGCCGCCATAAGTTCTAAAATATAGAACGTTTATAGATATACAATGAATTTTATATAACGTTTGATGGCTGTTACACACCCCCTCATCAACGTGATGGAGGGCCCAGCCCGTGACGGTTCTATTCTATTCGATCACCCCCTTGATCCTAACCCTGGCGGCCCTTGTCGCTTGCACCGGGTCGGCGGTTCGCCCGCGCCTAATAACCCGCCTCAGCGAGGCGGCGGCGGTGGTGGCGATCCTGTTCTCTCTGATCCAGATGGGGGTCTTGTTGAGCGATGGCCCTTCCACCGGCCCGCTGATCGGGTGGGAGGGTTTTGGCTTCGCCGCCCGCCTGGATGCGTTGAGCGTGACCATGACGCTGCTGGTCTGCTTCGTCGGTTGGGTCGTGCTTCGCTTTGCCAGAACGTACTTGGATGGCGAACGGGGGCAGGCGCGCTTCACCGCCTGGATGTGCCTGACGATCGCCGCAGTTTTGTTCTTGGTGCAGGCGGGTAATCTGGTGCAACTGGTCGTCGCTTGGATAGCGACCAGCTTTCTGCTGGTGCAGTTGTTGCTGTTTTACCGCGACCGCCCGCAGGCGCAGCGCGCGGCGCGCAAAAAATTCGTCATCGCGCGCGTCGGTGATGCGGCAATCGTGGGCGCGGGCGTGTTGCTGGCAACAGGTTTCGGCACCGGGGATATCGCAGAAATCCTTACCCAAGCCCGCGTCGATGCGCCGCCGCATTCAGCCGCCTGGGCCGCCGGATTCCTGGCTCTGGCTGCGGTTTTGAAATCGGCGCAGTTCCCGGCCCATGGTTGGCTGACGGAGGTGATGGAGGCACCCACCCCCGTTTCCGCCATGCTGCATGCGGGCCTGATCAATGCCGGCGGCTTTCTGCTGATCCGCTTTGCCGATGTGATGCTGCTGTCGCCCGGTGTGTTGGCAATCCTGGTTTTCGTCGGCGGCTTCACGGCGCTATTCGGCGGCATCGTGATGTTGACCCAGCCGGCGGTTAAAACCTCCCTAGCCTGGTCCACGATCGCGCAGATGGGCTTCATGATCTTCCAATGCGGGTTGGCGCTGTTCCCGTTGGCGCTGCTGCATATCGTGGCGCATTCACTTTATAAGGCGCACGCCTTTCTATCGTCTGGCAGCGCGGTGGAAGGCGTGGCCAGCATTGCGCGCCCCGGCCCCCCCGCCACACCCGATGTGCGCGCGGTGTTGAAGGCCTTCGCGTTGGCGATTGGGATATACGTGATCCTGGGCACCTTGGCCGGCTTTACGGGCAAGTCGACGCAGGCGATTGCCTTGGGCGGCATCTTGATCTTCGGCGTCGCCTATATGTTGGCGCAAGGCCTGGCGGATCGCGCGCCCGGCCCACTAACGAAGCGCACGATCGTCTATGCGCTGGCCACGGCGGTGGGCTATTTCGCTCTGCAAAGTGCGGCCGTTTGGGCGATGGACCCGACCCTGCCGGCCACGCCCGAACCGGGGCCGCTTGAATGGGCCTTGATGGTGATGTCGCTGGTAAGCTTCGGCGCGGTCGCCTTGGCCCAGGCGCTGTTCCCGCTGTGGGCGCAGCACCCGGCGGCGCAGGGCCTGCGGGTGCATCTATCGAACGGCTTGTACGTCAATGCTTTGCTGGATCGGATGCTGGGTGGCTGGACCACAAAGACGCCGAAATAACCGGATAGTCGGAGGAAATTTCCATGAGCGCGCAAATAGCTGAAGACCTAGCCCCCAACTCCGCCCCGGCGTCGGCCCCGATTATGGATCAGGCCTGGCAGGCGGTGCGGATGATCCCGCCGCTCTGGCCGCTCTCTGCAAGCGTTGCGGTCAATCCCTATCTGGGTCAAGTCCACGAAGATATGGCCCAGGCTAGCGCCCGCCTGGACCGGGTGGCCGGCATCGGCTGCACCATGCCACGGGCCTGGTACGCGGCCCGCATTGATCGCGGCGATATCAAAGATAGCGACCTGCAAGGCGCCATAGATGCGCAGCCCAATAAGAAGGGGGTGACGGATGTCGCCGCCTTAAAGCAGGCGGCCAAAACGCCGGGTCCGAAGCCCGACCCCGTGCCCAGCATCGCGGATTTGGCGCAGGCGCATAGCCAGATCGATTGGCCGGGCGTGATCGCCGATCGCATAGGCCATTGGGCGGCGGGCTATTTCGATCAGGGTCAGGCGCTGTGGCCGGCCTCCCGGCGCGGCGGGGCTTATGCCAGTTGGCGCGCGGCGGCTGAATGCGACGTGACGCCGGAAATCATCGGCCTGCCCGGCTTTTGCGGCCATGTGGCTGATGCGCCTGTGACGGCGGCCCAGGCGATTGAACGGTCGGTCGCTCAACTGGGGCTGACGCCGGACGCCTGCGCTTCTTATTTCCACCAGCTATTGATCAGCTTGGGCGGTTGGGCGCAGCTTGCCCGCCACGCCCTTTGGCAAGCCGAGCTTCGCGGCGAGAGTGATGAAACCCTGATCGGCCTGCTGGCCGCGCGCTTAGTGTGGGAGGAAAAGCTGCATCGTTGGTGCGGGGCGGCCATTGAGTCGCCCTGGCAGGCCGCCCGGACCCGTCATGGCGCGCCGCTGGTCGCCACACCCGATCAGCAGATCGATGCCCTGCTGCAAGAGGCGGTGGACCGCGCCGCCCAGCGCCAGCTATCAGCGACCCTGCGGGAGCCGGTGAGCGCGCCTGCCTCAGACGACCGGCCCGCCCTTCAGGCGGCCTTTTGCATCGATGTCCGCTCCGAAGTGTTCCGCCGCGCGTTGGAGGCGGTGGACCCCGGCATCCAGACGCTTGGCTTCGCCGGTTTCTTCGGCCTGTCGACCGCGCATCGGCGCTTTGCCTCCGACGTGGTGGAGGCGCGCTTGCCGGTGCTTCTTACCCCCGGCGTCAGCAGCCGCGCCGGCGATGGGGGCGATTGCGACTTGGATGCGCGCTATCTGGCGCGGGCCAAGCGGGCCTGGGGGCGGTTCAAACTGGCTGCCGTCTCGTCCTTCGCTTTCGTGGAGGCCAGCGGCCCGGTTTATGTGGCCAAGTTGCTGCGCGATTCCGTGACCGCAAAAACCACGAACCCGGCGGACGAGCCGATGCCAGTCCTTGACCCCCTACCGGCCCAGGATGACCTGATTGATGCGGCGGAAACCATCCTGAAAGCCATGTCGCTAACCGGCGGCTTTGCCCCGTTGGTCTTGGTGGTGGGGCATGGTGCCAACGTCACGAACAACCCGCATGCCAGTGCGCTTCATTGCGGCGCCTGCGGGGGCTATGCGGGCGACGTGAATGCGCGCCTTTTGGCGGGTTTGCTGAATGATGCGGCGGTGCGAAAGGCGCTGGTCGCGCGCGGCATTGAGGTGCCGGCGGATACGCTGTTCGTCGGTGCATTGCATGACACCACGACCGATCAGGTGACGCTGTTTGACGGCGACGGGGACGCTAAGCCCCACGCCCCGCGAATCGCGGAGGCGAAGGTTTGGCTGGCCGCCGCCGGCACCCAAACACGCATTGAGCGCGCCCTGCATCTGCCCGGCGCGTCGGGTGCGGGTGACCTCACCGCCAGAAGCCGTGATTGGTCGCAGGTACGGCCGGAATGGGCGCTGGCCGGATGCCGGGCCTTCATCGCAGCCCCGCGTACGCGTACGGCTGGAAAGGCGTTGGATGGCGAGGCGTTCTTGCATGATTACGACTGGCGCAAAGATGACGGCTTTTCGATCCTGACCCTGATCATGACGGCGCCGGTTGTGGTCGCCAGTTGGATCAGCCTGCAATATTACGGCTCCACCGTCTCGCCGCAGCTTTTCGGGGCGGGCAATAAGCTGATCCACAATGTCGTCGGTGGCGTCGGCGTGGTGGAAGGCAATGGCGGGCCCTTACGCGCCGGACTACCTTGGCAGTCCGTGCATGACGGCGAAAAATTCCGGCACGAGCCCATCCGCCTATCGGTGTGTATCGAAGCCCCGCGTGAGGCGATGTCAGATATCCTGGAGAAGAATCCGGACGTACGGGCCTTGTTCGACAACCACTGGCTTCACCTCTTCGCGCTGGATGACAAGGGCCAGATGGCGTGGCGCTACGCAGGTGATTTGACCTGGGTTGAGGAGGGGCCTTTGGATAATACCAAGTTGCGCTGATTCCGACCTATGAGGACGGCTCTCCCGGGTCGTCGGCTAGGAGAGCGCGCGCAGACGATGTGGTTCATCGTCAAGCGTGCTCGACGCGGTCCGAAGAACCGGGAGTGCCGCCCTTCGGGTCGCGTTCGCGATGCGCCGGCGGGCATCAGCGCGGCTTGACGATGCCCCGCATCGCCGGCGCCCCGCTTCCTACCCAGCACAGCGCGAACGCGATCCTCATAGGTCGGAATCTGCGCGCCTTGGTATAAGTGACCGGCAATCCGCCTTCCGTCGTCTAGGGGGGGGCTGAAAATACTTTCATCAAATTTTTTGTGACCCAAAAAGAAAAGCGGCCCTGGTGAAAAGACACCAGAGCCGCTTTTTAGTCTTACGTTATTTTACTATTCGCGAGAAGAGGATGGTTCCACATGGGTTGTTGAAATCCCGTCCTTCATCCGCAGTCCATCGCGATAGATTGCTTTGATAAGCGATATGCCCATCAGCACCATAACGAAGCTGAATGGCAGAGCGCCGATCACCATGGCGGTTTGGATTGCACCCAATCCACCGGCAATGATCAATCCACCAACCACTAAGGCCAAAGCAACGCCCCAGAATAAAATATGGGGACGGGCCTTTGGCCCTTCATCACCAGCTGCGCTGATCGTGTTGATGATCAACACGGCACTATCCGCTGACGTCACCAGATACGTGAGCAACAAGATCACGATCAGGATAGACATGATATAGGCGAGTGAGTCGTTCAGCATCACGGCCAACATGGCAAAGAGCTGATCCGACTGTCCAGCGCCCGCGATGGCACCATCGGCAACACCACTAAGCTCCAGATCAATTGCTGTTCCGCCAACAAGTGCGAACCAGACAAAGCACATCACTGCAGGAATGATCATCGCGCCCAAAACGTATTCCCGAACGGTCCGACCTTTTGAGATACGGGCAAGGAACACGCCAACGAAAGGAGCAAAGGCAATCCACCAGGCCCAGTAAAAGATCGTCCAGGCACCCTGCCAACCAGACAGACGCGAGTCCGTCGCAGCAGCATATGCGGCTGCCACGTCAGCTGGTGGTAAAGCAGCAGCCGAGGCTGGCAAACCCTCAGTGAACGATTGTAACGAGCCCCAGGGGCTGGTCGCAGCCCCATAAACGCTTGCCAGATCTTCCGCTGGAAGCCCTGAAATCGTTGCTGGCACGGTGGATGTGAATGTTTCCATCCCAACACCGTTCCACACGGTGAACATATTGCCCGGGATCGATATCACATAATCCCACATGCCAACGAACAGGGCGTTAAGGCCAAAAACGGTTGAGCCAAGGATCAAGAAGAAGATGAGCACAAAGAAGCTCAGCCCCATATTGATGTTCGACAACCACTTGATGCCCTTACCAACACCTGAAAGAGCAGACAAGGTGGAGGCACCCATAATCACCACAAGCGCGAGGATAATGCCCGCGGTGGATGAACTGACGGTTCCATCGGCTGCGGTCGACTGCAGCCAGTCGCCAACACCAATTCGCACAAGCCCGGAAACAAACTGTTCCACACCAAAGCCCAACGTTTGAGCCACACCTAGGACCGTGGCCACAACGGCAACAACATCAATGACGGTGCCAAGTGTTCCAGACAGTGCCTTGCCAAAGATCGGCGTCAAAGCAGACCGGATGGTTAGTGGCAGGCCGCGACGGTATGCGAAATACCCAAGAGACAGGCCAACAATGGCATAGGATGCCCAGGCAGCCAGACCCCAATGGGTGAACGACCAGATATAGGCGTCACGCACGTTGCCCGCGGTGCTGCCTTCGGTAAGGCCCTGGATTGTCGATGGGTTTGAACCGAAGTGATACATCGGCTCGGCCGTGGCAAAGGTCAGCATGCCGATACCAATACCCGCACCGAACATCATGGAGAACCAGGAGAAGTTACTAAACTCCGGCCGGTCATCATCATGTCCCAACCGTAACTTCCCAGCTGTTGGCCAGAGAGCGAGTGCGAAACAAAGAATCACAAAAAACGCCATTACATAGACGTACCAATAGCTAAACGAAGCCAGGATAATCGAGTTCACAGCCCCAAGAGCCGCGGCCGATTGCTCTGGAAACCCGATTGCCCATATGATCAAAGCCCCGACCAAAATCTTGGCTGTGATAGCAACATCGACTGTGAACCCGCGGTAAAAACCCGATTCTGCTACCTTGATAGGTAGATGTGTGACTGGTGCTTTTATTGACATTTTTCCCCCTAAGATTCTCTTTTATTAGACTGACATATTCCAAGTATCCTTAACTGGGATTTCGCAGGAGTTTTGCGTAAGCAATGACACGATGCACTTTCACGAAGACTTAGTTATGGCGCCTGTGACGGCAAAGTTAGTTCTTCGCGATGACGATGGGAATGTTGTGTCACGGAAAATGATGCGCATTGGCGATCGGGAGATTGAATGGGACCGCTGCGAGGCGTTAGAAGAGCTTGGAAAGCATTTGCCACCAGCAAGCTTTAAGGTCGGCAGTCTGGCGATTGAACGTGTTTGGGATAAGCCGAGCCGGCGAGGTGCGACGCGTCCGCACTTCTTGATTCACACACGCGAGGGTGTTTCGAGTTTGCATACCCAAGACTCGGGAGGCTCAGGGTCGCAAATTTTTAGCCTGCCATTTCGCCCGGACGAGGAACGCGTCTTCATATCCATCGTGAACGACAGCGCCAACTCGGTAGAGAAGGACATATCCTATCCAATAGGCCGTGGTGTTGCGCCGATCGTGAAAGAAAAGCTAGAACTCGCCGCGCATGGAGCACATGTGCATGAGATCGACCTTACGGCGTTGAGAAATGGCGGTTTTGAAGGGCCTATGCTATTGGTAAGGCTGAGTAAGGGGCCCGCCCGAAAGGTTCATTTGATTTTCGCAAACCCAGATCTTTCGATCCTGTCGATCGATCATCTAGCGGGTTAATCGAAGAGAAGGGTAGGTTGCTCAATGGCATACAATTATTTGGTCCCTCGTATCGCCGTTCTTCCTGCGGGGTTCGATTGCACGGTTGCGCCGCCGCTGGATTTGGTCGGTGCGCTGCTTTTGGATGGATCGGGCAACGTCGATATGACGGTCCGCGTTACCCATGAAAACGTGGTGATCAAAACATGGTCTTGTGCGCTAGTTTTTGCGGAGGGAAAGCTGCAAGGCGAGCGCCCTAAACCCTTTGAATGGTCTGCTGAGCATTTGCGCGATGAGGTCAATCCGGGATTCCTCGAGCTAGACTTTCGAACCTCTGATCCGACATTTCCAAAGTAATCTTCAAACTCAGCATGAGTATACAAAATCACACCATTTCTCAAAGAGTTGTTTTCTGCAATCGCTCGACACCTCCGATTT
>Ga0307967_1001474_pt1 | contig 14314 bp, 12 predicted proteins | sample OrgLakmetagen648_FD_201828 | JGI IMG/M metagenome (GOLD analysis project Ga0307967, IMG submission 201828) | Saline water microbial communities from Organic Lake, Antarctica - #648 | ecosystem: Environmental > Aquatic > Non-marine Saline and Alkaline > Saline | place: Antarctica: Organic Lake... | reverse complement strand
TTGGTCCGATCGATAACTTGGCTGCTAAGATAACCACCACAATCCCTGGTACTACCGGCATCGCTCATACCCGCTGGGCAACCCACGGTCCGCCAACCGAAAAAAATGCTCACCCACATACCGATGCCAGTGGCAAAATAGCGATTGTCCACAACGGTATCATCGAAAACTTTCGTGACCTAAAAGAAGTGTTGGTGGCTCAAGGGCTACCATTTGAATCAGACACAGACACAGAAGTATTAGCTAAATTAATCGGTTCGTTCTATAAAGGAAACCTAGAACAAGCGGTGCGGACAGCTCTGCAAAGTGTTCGCGGTACTTATGGGTTGATGGTTAGTACAGCGGATGATCCCGATACGGTGATTGCTGCGCGTATGGGTAGTCCGGTCGTGATTGGGTTGGCCGCTGATGGAAATCTCATCTCATCTGATCCGTCTGCATTGTTGAAACACACCAAAGACGTCGTCTATTTGGAGGATGGTGATATGGCCATAGTCACCAAAGACGCCTACACGATCAGTACCATTGCTGGAGCAAACGTCGATCGCAAAGCCGAAGTAATTGAGTGGGACGCCGAGGCAGTGCAAAAACAAGGTTATGAACACTTTATGCTCAAGGAAATCTACGAAGCTGCCGAGGTAATTAAAAATACCACCAGGGGGAGGATTATTGCTGAAAAGGGTCTGGTGAAACTCGGCGGGCTCGAGGTGGTGTTGAGTCAAATCAAAGACCTCGATCGACTGGTGATCGTCGGGTGTGGTTCAGCGTACTATGCGGCCCAGGTTGGGCGGTATATGCTCGAAGAATATGCTGGGATTCCGGTCGAGGTGGAATTGGGGAGTGAGTATCGCTACAAGAAAAATCTCATACCAGGGAAAAGTGCAGTGTTGGCGGTGACGCAGTCCGGTGAAACAGCCGATACTCTCGCCTCGATCAGAAAAGCCAAAGCCGCTGGATTATTGACGCTTGGGATCGTAAACACAGTCGGCGCTACTATTGCCCGCGAGACTGATGCCGGCGTACATAATCACGCCGGCCCCGAGATCGCCGTTGCTTCGACCAAAGCTTTTCTGTCGCAGCTCGCGGTGTTTGTGTTACTTACGGTCTTAATCGGACGGGAAAACGGATCATTATCACAAGCAGAAGCAATCATAATTCTGCGCGGGCTCGAAGATTTGCCAGATGTCATCGAGACCTACCTGCAAGACGTGTCAGCGATAGATGAGGTCGCCAAAAAATACGCCCACTACAAACACGCGATGTTTATTGGGCGCAAATTCCATACCCCAATTGCCTATGAAGGTTCATTGAAACTCAAGGAAGTAACCTATATTCACGCTGAAGCCTACGCAGGTGGGGAACTCAAACACGGCTCGATTGCACTGCTCGATAAACAGTTCCCGGTTATTGCTATCGTACCTCAAGATGACGTGTATGAAAAAATGATCTCCAACATAGAAGAAGCCAAAGCCCGCTTGGCACCAATCCTAGCCCTGGCTACTACTGGCGACCAGCAGATAGCAGAGGTAGCCGATGATGTACTATACATCCCCAAAGTACACCCCATCTTGCAGCCGATTATCACAACCATCCCGCTACAACTACTGGCGTACAAAGTCGGGATTGAGAAAGGATTAAATGTTGATCGACCTCGCAACCTTGCGAAATCCGTGACAGTCGAATAGACTGAAAGTAGTTAAGCAGAGAGAAAGGTGAGTACCATGAAAAAGAAATGTGCGAAACAAACATCTCGAGATGATTTGCAGGAAACGCTCGCCGCATTTAAAAAGCTTTCACCTCAAGAAAAACGAAATGCCTACGTGAGCGTTCTCATACAAATGCGGGGCAAGGAACGAAATAATGCAGCGTTAAATCGCCAGCTACTGGATTCGTTTGTCACCATTACTGCTTGGGATGCAGAGACAGTTCACACTCTGAGAAAGAAAGCTGAAACTTTGAGCGGCCAGAAACAAGCAACAGCGGCATCATGATGCCGCTGTTTTTTACATTACCAACTACCGGTGTTGGGCAAGCTAGCCCAGGGTTCCTGTTCTGGGAGTGGCTCACCAGCTTGCAAGAGTTCGATCGAGATGTCGTCGGGTGATTTAATGAACGCCATCTGGCCATCGCGTGGTGGACGGTTGATAGTCACTCCAGCATCTTGCAACTTTTGGCAGGTGTCGTAAATATTGTCGACGCGGTAGGCCAAGTGGCCGAAGTTCCGGCCAGCGGTATACTCCTCGGTCGCACCATTTTCATCAGGCCAGTTGTAGGTTAGCTCAAGGGCGGGAGATTTAGTGGTTGGGGCGCCTTTGTCACCTGGGGCGTGTAGGAAGATGTTGGTAAATTTTCCCGCTGGTGAATCATAGCGATGGTATTCGATGAGACCGAGCTTGTTACAGTAGAAATCAAGTGATAATTCAAGATTATGGATACGTACCATGGTGTGTAAATAGTGCATGTCTCTAGTATACAAGAAGGGTAGAAAAGTTAAAAATACGCTATATCCCAGTACAACATATTTCTCACACGCTTGGATGTAAACTGCACAATACGAGCACGCTATCCCCGCGGACGCTCGAAATATGCCGTACCAGGATACAGCAATTCAGAAATGTATAGACATTTTATAAAATAGTTGTATAGTGCAGCTATGCAGCTGATAGGATTTTTTGCGGTAATAGCGTTTGGAGCACTGATGGTATTATCGGGCTACCAAATCGTGCCCGAATCAGCCACTAATCGTGCCGATGCCAGTGGATCTGACGGTTTTGTGTCAGCGCCAACATTTGTAACACCTTCTACTGAACCAAGATCCACTACTAATCCTGACATATCTCCAACCACCGAGACAGCTCCAGTATTCGCGCCGGCAGTGATCACTAGTAAAGCAGCGCAAAATATCGAAGCCAATTCTGCATTATTGCGCGGTGATGTATCGGTGGGCACTGAAACTATCGGAGATGTATTTTATATCTATGGGTACAACAAAACTGACGTCGATCGAAGTATTGCCGCCTATACAACCTATGACCAGGTACTGGCTAACAAACGAACTGAAGCAAATGTAACGCGGGCGACCCGTTCTTTGACGAGAGATAAAGAAATTTTACACCGAGTGTCTGACCTAGCGCCAGATACGAAGTACTACGTACGCCTATGTGCAGAACGGGTCGATCAATTGTCGTGTTCCCAAGTAACTAGCTTTACTACTATTCCAGGAGCATACAGCGTTGGGGAGGTGCGAATCCCTACGATTCGTATTACAGATGAATCCGCAATGAAAGCTGACGAGATGATGCTTGAAATGACAATTGCCATGCGCGATACGGTCGATGGTGATGTGTATCTGATCTATGGTGAATCACAGGCCAAAACTGAAGACGCTCGTGAACAGACATACAGTCGTGTCGATGCAGATGACCAACAGCTGCAAAAAACCCGAATTGTCAGTAATATTCGAGGTACCCAACGCCTGTTCAAGACGGTCGATGATTTAGAGGCAGATACTTTGGTGTATTACATAGTTTGTGTGGAATACGACGGTTTGCGTGATGGAACAGTGTGCACCCGGACACAATCATTCAAAACGTACGATGAAGACTATGGTGCAGCCCCAAGCGTGCAAACCGATGCGGTCGTGGTTAGCGGTACCAGCGCCAGATTGTCTGGATCAGTTCGGATGCGTGAGTTTAATGATGGCAAGGTGTTCTTTGTGTACGGCACAGATCTTGAACGAGTTACACGTGTGGCGGGCGAGACTAGTATGGAGCGACTACAACAGACCCAAGATCGCTTTCAGCGCGTGCTGGTTGCCAGCGACCTGGATGGTAACGACGAGTACGCAAAGACGGTGCGAGACCTACTACCAGGCACCCTCTACGCGGCACGTTTGTGTGTTGAGTACCAAAATCAAAACGAAAGCTACCGGGATACCGCGTTTGTGAAGTGTGGTGAGTTGCGATCATTTATCATTCAGTAGAGGCGATCATACCTCGTGATACGCAGGGATTTTAATTGACAACCTATAGTCAAACTGTGTATCTTATTAAGTGGACTAAGGAAGCAGATTGGCAAGCAGGAGGAAGATTATGGCACTGTCAGAAAATCCGACCGAAACCGAGTTGATGCTCAAAGGGTACGGTCTCACCACGGCAGAATTTTTTTACCGGATGCCTGATCATCAAAGCGTTTTGAATTCCTATCTCTGGCAAAACTATGACCTCGCGCCAGATTACCCCAAGCTGTTTGGGTTCATCGAATTCTGGCAAAGAGAGCTTGAAGGACCTCTGCATTCAGTTTGCTTTACGCACCGCAAAATGATCAGCCCGGGCGAATGGCGGAATGTGACTGCAGAGCTAGAGATCCCAGACGCACCAAAGTGGCATTAAGCCGCAGACACCTACTAATGAGTAGGTGTTTTTATACAACCTCGTTCCCTGTTTCTCCTAGGAGTTCGTCTGTCAGCTCGGCTATCCCAACACCAGTTTTTGAAGAGTAGGGAATCAGTGTGTGGCCAGGGAGTTGGGTGCGCAGCTTCTTGAGCTGGTTGAGATACTGTGATTTTTTGATCCGATCGACTTTGTTGGCAACGATCACGACATCTCTGCCGGCTTTTTCGAGCTCGTGCAGTATTCCGAGGTCGTCTTTGGTTGGACCAACGACCGAGTCAATCAATACAACCAATCGGGGATTGTTGTCCGATGCAAACAAATACCAGGAAATCAGCTCACTGATAGTTTTGATGGTGTCGCCGCCGGCCTTAGCATAGCCATAGCCAGGCAGGTCCATAAAGTAGTGGGTGTCGTTAATGAGAAAGACATTAATCTGGCGGGTTCGACCCGGAGTCTTACTCGTGATGGCGAGTTTTTTTGAGTTCGTCAGGGAATTAAGCAAGCTCGATTTACCAGCGTTAGAACGTCCAATAAAGGCAATTTGTGGGGTCCCATCATCAAGAATATCGGTTGGTCCGACTACGCCTGTCATAAATTGTGCCGACGTGATTTTCATACTGGCATCCTAGCAGAATTACCAGGGAAAACGAAGCGGCGTGCAAATGTAGATAAAAATTACTACCTATTTTATTAAAGCTGAGCGTTTGTAATTTATATTGTATTCATAATAACCTACCACTTGCAGCATCCAAATATTCAATGTTAGAAGAACTGGCTTCTAAAAAGGTTGACTTTTTTTCAGGTTTGTGATAAACAATATCTGTTGTAACGCAAAACGAATAAAGGAGAACAGTAATGCGTACTTCACTCAAATTGGTCGGTATAGCACCGATTTTGCTCATTCTTGGAGCTTGCGCCTCGCCAGAGTCGACAAGTCAACCGGTTGCACAATCCGACGCCGCCGAATCAGACGTCATGTTGGCGCTGACTGACGGTAGGTGGCAGGGTCGGATTGGCGGACGTCCGGCCACGCTCGTTGTGGATGATAGTGAACCTGTGGCGTACGAATCGCTGGGTTATGTGGCGCAATCGGTTAGCCGTGAAGGCGATGTCGTCCGCATCGACGATGCGAAACTTACCTTGACCGGTGCGTCGGTGAACACTTTCAGTGCAAATTGGGAGTTGGGTTCCACATCCATAACTGGTGCAGTTTTCAATCTGCGATGATTCACACCTCAATGCCCCTCATTTACTGCGAATGAGGGGTTTTTCTAAACGCCATACGCCTTGTTTCATAATGTGTTATTAAGTCTAAGTCAAAAAAGTCGGTAAAATGTACTCTGGATTTTGTGAAATAAGGTTTCTAGCAATCATAAAATTGTGCATAACTCGAAGTAACGTGTACATGTGTGTTATATTGAAATTGTTGTGGTAAGCTTGTTTGTATGAATTTGTACCAAAAACTCACATATTATATTAAAAATTCATTTCTTGGTTCAGTTGTTTTAGCTATCGCAATGTTTTTTGGGTTAACAGACACAGACCAATCAGTCACTGATATCTACCAGGATGGATCTATCATTAAAGCTGCTCACGCTAGTGATAACAATGGCGGAGGTGGCGGAGGTGGCTGTAGTGGTTCAGGGTGTGGTTGCGGTGGGTGTGCAAGTGGTTCAAGCGGTTGTTCGTGTCAGAGTTAAAAGTATAACTATTAGATTCAAATCGCATGCATTATTTTACTACAACTACGGTTAAATACATTATAATTTTAGTAATATTTTGTATTTTTGTAGTAACTGGCTTAACATTCATGTCTAACCAAACTGGTATTTTCTTATCTGAGCAACCTCAAGACAGCGCACCAGAACCTGAGCTACCTCAAGACAGCGCACCAGAACCTGAGCTACCTCAAGAGGATCCGTCTGGAACAGTTTCAGAAAGTTTTGTACAAGATACGGCTGAGTTTGGTGCATTGCTACAATCTGGAGACACGGATGCGGCATTATTAGCTGCACAAAATCTACTCCGTAATAGTGAATCAGACAATGAACGTGGACGTGCAACACTATCTCTAGCACTCGTAGAGAAAGAAACTGACATAGTTCAGGCAACAGAACGTTTTAAACAAATCTCATCGAATGAAGCGTTTCACCCAGTAACACGATCATTTGCGATGTGGTATGCACTCGAAGCCTATTTTGGTACTCGTGACGTAGATTTTGCTGCTGAGCATATTTATACCGGTCCAATGTGGGAGAGTTTTGTTGAAGAAACGTACGCAGATGACCCGGAATTACAATATCGCGTGGCCGCCACAAATGCTCTACGTGCATCGCTTGATCAAGTGGTACTTTTGCAATCAACAATGCGATTAGCTAATGAGACTGTAGTCTTAACAACGTATGATCGGTTTTCAGAAGCAGAGAAAGTTGAGATTGCAACTGAAACACAGGAGTATATTAGCTTAGGCGATAGTCTTTTGGATGATGTAGAAGGTAATTATTACTACGAAGGTACTGGTCCTTATGTGTTAGTCACGGCTCTTAATAGTAAAGCTTTAGCGTTAGATACGCTTTATTCTGGAGGTTACGAAGATGATATAACTTTGGTTACAGATACCTATACAGAAGCAATCTCAGTAATCGTTGACTACAATATGCAAAGTGTTCATAAATACTTCACCCGCTACAATTATGCTGATTTTCTCGCTCGTAACAATATTGCAGCAAACGAAACTACGATAACTACTGTCTTGTCACCCATGGTTGATTTAAATCAAACTGACAATGTGGCCCAGACATTTTTTATAGATCGCCTGGATGATAAACAAGAATGGAACCGTAGTGATCGTTTTACTGGTCACCCAGAAACAATGCGAAATATTGCTGAAGTATCTCCAGAATTTGCCTTAGCGCTACAAGAAGCTGGAGCAAACGTTCAAGAACAGTAACAGCAGAATAATAGATACATACGCCATGAATCAAAACGCTCTTCAAAAACTACATGATTTTAGTAAAAGCTACTATAACCCAGAAAACCAGTCATCGTATAAATTTACCATCAACGATCAGATAACTAGCTTCTACAAAGAATATGCTCGCTTTCCCATTGTATCCCTTCCACCTGCTGATGCAGAAACCAACTTAGCAACGCTGATAGTGAACCGTGCTTCAGAGCGTACATACTCGGACTTAGGTCTTACATTGCAGGAGTTGTCTAATTTGCTACAGTATAGTTGTGGCGAGTTCACTCGGTCTGACGGGTTTGTACATAGAGCGCAACCCTCAGGTGGGATTTTATACCCAATTGAGGTGTACCCAATAGTACGATTTTCAGCCAGTCCCGAACTTGTTCCTGGTGTTTACCATTACAATGTAAAATCACATACACTTGAGTATATGTGGCAAAATGATAATGCTGGGGTTGTTTCAGATCATCTTGTGCAGCATGACTGGGCAGTAACCGCGAGCGTGATGCTGGTTATGACTTCAGTGTTTTGGCGGAGTCAGTATAAGTATAAAGATAGAAGCTATCGATATATCTGTATGGAAGCGGGTGCGATTATGCAAAATGCTTATCTGTATGCAAGTGATTCCGATTTAAAAGTGGTTGGATATGGGGGAATTAATGATGATGTTGTTGAGCATTTGCTGCGCCTAGATACAAAGATTGAGTCAGTGTTGAGTGCCATTTTGGTCGGTAAATAAATTCATGGGCAAGCATTATATCACCCCAAAAGCATTATCTGAGTACGTGAATTTTTTGCAGCACGTTCAACACTCACGAGTGGTTAATTTTATAATATGGGTACTCGAACGTATTGCACAGGTACTTGGATATCCTATTTACATTGGTTTACCTGAGGAGCTAGCCGAACTAAAAGAAAAACCTGAAGCGTTGCGAGCTATGCGCATCGTAAAACGTCTGCAGCAAGCGGGTTATATTTCCAGTTCAAATTTTTACACCTCAGGATATCCAGATGAACCTCCATCAAAGTTACTGATTCACACGTTACGTCAAACTGCAGGCATAGGTTGGAACGGAAAAGCAGCGCATACGAGTGATTTCTCATATTTACAATGGCCAGCTCTAGGAGAGGCGGTTGAGCGCTACTGCTTGCAGCACACCTTTTACAGAGAAAAAGAACTCGTTTTTTCCAGCTATGCGTCTTTGAATAAGCCAAAAGCTGATATATTCAACATTTCTGGTTTTTCAAAAGAAGAAAAGTCCAATAACAAATCTTCTAACACACTTGACTATGATACACATAGCAAATTTTTGTGGGTACCAGCCGTAGATGCAATTAGTAGAAATACTGTATATGCTCCGTGGCAGTGGTTCTCTTTTGCAAAAATTAGTTCGATATTACATAAAGAAAATTCACAAACAGACAATGAACCGTTACTGTCTCCGCCAATCAGCTCTGGTGCAGCCGCTGGCCAAAATAAGCAGGATGCTATCCTCACTGGTTTGCTTGAAGTAATCGAACGTGACGCGTTTATGATTTACTGGTTACAGCAATTAGGGGCCCATCGTATAGATCTTACCACTATTGTCAACAAAGAGGTGCAGTCACTGATAAAATTAGCTACTGATTATCATTTAGAGTTACACGTACTGTACCTTGAGACTGATGCTCCGGTACACACTTTGTGTTTGGTAATTCTGGATAAAACAGGATGTAGTCAGGCTGTGAGTGTTGATGCGAAATCGGGGTTTGACGTAATTAGCATTATAGCTGATTTATTACAAGATCAGCTAGCGCAGCATGGTGCTTTACACGAGCATTGGGAATACAATCCTGACCTTCGTAACGTACCAGTATCAGAACTGTGTTTGCAAGAACGCATGCTATATTGGCATAGACCTGAAAGACTTGAAGATATTTCTACGTTCATATCGGGGCCATACTACTCTATAGACGAATTACCTAGCTACAATGTAGAAGCAGACACGGAGGCGCGGTTACAACATTTATACTCGTGGTGTAAGAAAAACAAATATCCAGTATACTATCGAGAAATAATATCTCCCGAGTTGAAACGTCTTACTGAAGGAATGTCTGTGGTGACTGTGCGTGTTCCAAATCTACAACCCTTATACGTAAAAGAAAAGTTAAAAGCAACCGGTGGCAGTCGGTTGCAAGCAGTTCCTGTTAGTGTCGGGTATCAGTCACAGTACGGTCCTGATAGCGGATATTGTAAAATTCCTAGTCCGTTTGTGTAGCACTTAACGCTCACACTTTAATTGTTTAATGGAATAGACGTCCTGCAGATTCTTTTGACGATACATTCAAATACTCAGTTTAATTACTTCCAATTAGTGTTTGGTTGAATGTAAGAGTTGTTAGCATGTTTTATAGACGTCACTTCTCTTAAACGTGGTAACATTATTGTAATAGACGTATATTATGAAGCATGCTTATGTACTAATTTTAACTAGCGGCACTTTGTTTGCAGTCAGTTTTGTGGGGTGGATTCTACAACGAAACACTATTTATTCAGGTACTACAGAAGTATTCTACGCGTTGTCAGTGCCATTACCATCAGAAATAGCAGGTAATCATTTTGCGCTTGGGGAGTACTACTTTAATCAGCCACCGTACGATTTGGGTAGTTACGATCTAGAGAAAGCGGAACATCATTATCAACAATCAATCTTGGAAACTATTGGGGGCTCACAATCGGCCCCGCTACACGCTTGGTATCAATTAGCACGGGTTGACTTTGTACAAAATAAGCTTACTGGAGCCATTGCCAAGCTGCAAGAACAGCTCAATCTGTACGGGGATGCTGTTCCACAGGCATACTATATGCTGGGTTTATCCTACGGATATCTGGGTCTTGAGACAGATGATCCTGAAGATTGGCAGCGGGCCGAAGACAACTTTATTAAGTTTATGGAATATGCTCCTCAATCTCCTTGGCCCAAAGTAGATCTAGCATGGGTGTACTTTTCGCAAGGAAAGTATGAAGATATGATCCCAGTTTTAGAAGCAGGTTTAGCGGCCAATAACGATCAAGCTTGGCTGTTAAACGCTTATGGATTGGCTTTATTCAATCTTGGTGAGACAGAGGCAGCTCGACAAGCTTTGTTGCGTGCGCAGCAATCATACAAAACGCTCTCCGTTGATGATTGGCGAGTAGCATATCTAGATAGCCATCCAGGCACATGGGATAGAGGGTTTAGCGAGTTTGGCGAGATGATAGAGTACAATCTTCAATTGACTACGCGTAAAGAGTAATCTTTGTAGCGCGTCAGCATTTCTTGATTGGAACAAACGCCGTTTGTGTAACATGTATGTTGGTAGCGACAACCCAACCACTGTGTCTACCAAAGCGTTTTGTTTAAAGCTGGCTTATTGTACGCGTATTTTCTCTCTGCGTTAGTTACTGATAATCTCAAGCTAACAACAGTAGGTAGTCATCCTTTAGTAATATTGGTCAATATGTGTTTGCATACTGACAATGATAGAATGTACTACATGTCACACTTTTTTTCTACGTGGCGAGTATATTGGATTGCTGGAATTGTCTCTTTTCTTTTTTTTGCTCTGGAGGCAATTCTACTGCTTGCGCTTGATGTGGCGACAACCTACTTTCAAGCGCAACTGATTATTGCCACCAGCCTCTTTGGCTTGCTGCTGGGGACTATTCCAGCTGCCCGAGCTTCTCAGACAAATTGTATTGTGTATACACGCTACTGTTTGTATATGGTGTGGACGTTGCCATTACTTAGTCTCGGACTAGTTTTGATAAGTTTTGCCTATCCGCTTATCGCAACTATCGGCCTGCTGTTGGTGTTTGCTCCGCTGGGCTTTGTTGTTAGTGCGCTATATCGGTTTGCATCACCGTGGTTGCTGTATGCCAGTGAGTTGCTGGGCGCAGTCTTGGGTCTGGGATATTTTATAGCTGCAGTACCGTATCTACGCAGTGAAAATGCACTGATTGCTTTAAGCACTGTCGCCGCTGTGAGCGTGTTGGTTATCCTGCGAACGCACGTACCCCGACCAGCAGTTGTAATCTTGATCGCAGTGGTACTAGCGAGTGGAACTGGTCTGGTGTCAAATATCTATAATCACCATGTCAATCTCCTGATTCATACGCTATGCCCAGCCAATCAAGTGGATGAAGTGTATACAGCCAACAAGGTTTTTTGTACTGATGAAAGAGGTACCCCCTACGAACTAGAGCTGTCTTTAGGAAGCCTACAAAACCGCATTGACATATATCGCTTGTCTAATGACGGGTTTTACTTCACTTCGTACTCCGGTATCAGAAATGATGTTATTCAACCTTTTCCCGTTGACCACTACACGCAGGACGCCCGGATAGTCGGTGGTCTAATCGAGAACCCCACAACACTGATAATCGGTGCCGGGGCTGAAGGAGTAGCAAAAGTAGCCAAAGCCAACGGAGCTACCGACATAACGATAGTAGAAAATAACCCGGCTGTGCTCAAAGTGTGGGATAAAAATCTACCGTATGCTGATCTGGCGTATTATCCGTTTGCGGACACCAACATTGTTTTAGAAGATGGCAGATCATTTGTAGCCAATACAGATACTACCTATGACATCATTACCATGATGAATACCCATCGGTCACTGCACGTAGCGCAGTTTGGTTTTCCAAATTTTATACATACCAAGGAAGCGTACGCCACGTATTACGATGCCCTGACTCCAAATGGGTTCCTCACGATTGAAGAGGTGAGCGACAAACACGCGGGCGACGAAGCTATTGCCCAGGCAGTAGCTACTGTGCTTACCATGCTCCAAGAACAGGGAGTTTCTGACCCCCGCCAACACGTGCTCATGTATCAATGGGGTGGCGCAACAAAGGATTGGCCAGTTCCAACCACATCAGATCTACTCTACTCACAGCTGGTTGTAAAAAAAGAACCGTGGTCACCAGCAGATTTAGCTGCCTTTCGTGACTGGGCGGCTGCTTCACAGCGGACCGAAGACTTCATGAAGCCAGCTAATATGACGTTCTACCACACTCTATGGTCGCCGGACTTTGGACATAATTCTGATATCGCTACATCATCAGTATTGACGCAGCCATTCACCGAAGATTTTTCGCAACAGAAAATCCTGACTGACCTCGCTCCATTTGTTGCCGGATTGAGTTCGGTTGATAGAAAACTCGTAACTGTATTTTTGGTTGCCAGTGTCGGGTTGTTTGGAATATTTGTCGTTTGGTATCGTCGGTATTCAGTTGATTATACGGCGAGTTGGCTCTGGTACTTCTTTTTGATTGGGGTAGGGTACATGGCAGTAGAGATGTTTTTATTGCTATGGCTTCAGTTGTATTTGGGATCTATTTTTATAACCATGGTGGTCGTGATTGGTGGACTATTTACCTCTTCGGCCTTGGCCAGTTTGTACTACCATAAAACCGACTTCTCCATAAACAATTTGGTACTACGGAGTGTTCTATTGATTGCGTTGTTGGGTGTAGCTCTGTACTTCCCGTGGTCTGTTCCGAGCTTTGCTTTAAACGTACTGTTGAGTACCCTTATGGTGACTGGGGTGGGGGTATTGCTGGCGCCATTCTTTCCGTACGCTATGCAACGAGCCGAGAAATGTTCGTGGCAGTATGCCCCAATCTTGTTTGGTATTAATGGCGTCGCCCTAGCAGCAGCAGTACCGGCCACACTTATACTGGTTAGCTATACGAGCTTTGTTGTATTATTGATTAGTACTGCTGTGGTATATGCAGTAGCCCTAATTGCGCTACGATGCACCAAAACACTATCATGAGGCATTTCTCGGTCCGCATGTTTGTCAGTATCGGTGTACTACTCATTTTGCTGGTGGTGTTACTGGTACAAAATCGTGTGATGGTGGCTACGTGGTGGTGGAATACAACCCATACGCTGCCCGAAGTAGCACTTTTTGTGAGTCAAGATACAAATTTAGGAGTCCAAATGGCGGATTATTACTTTGATGCGGGTTGGGTGCAAGTAGCGTATGACATAAACCGAGCAGAGCGCTTATACAAGCAAGTCCACTCGATTGACCCGACAGTTGCGTGGGTGTGGTACCAAAAAGGTCGGATTGCCTTTTTACGCAGCGAGTATGAGAAATCTCTCGAGTATTTACAGATCTATCAAGATATGACACCAGAAGTCAAACCCAAAGCGCTTTATCTGCAAGGAGTGGTCCAAGGATTCGCTGGTCGACCGAACGTAGCTCTGCAGACGCTCAAGACGTACTATGAGTATGATAATACTAGTTGGTACATCTACAATAATTTAGCCTGGGTATACTTCCAACTGGGGCAATTCGATGACATGAACATTATCAGTGCGACTGGTCTAGAAATGCACCCAGATAACCCTTGGCTGTTGATGAATCGTAGCCTCGCTTTATACAATTTAGGGCAGACCGAGCCAGCCAAAACCTTTATTAACCAATCATACGAACAAGCAGCACGACTTTCTAAAGTAGATTGGAGCACCACCTACCCAGGGAATGATCCCGCCGTTGCCTCTATGGGACTGGCCGAGTTCTTAACTGTGGTTGCAGCAAACCGGAATCTTATCAACACGACCGAATAAATTATGTGTATAATAGATTATAATTCAAAATATGAGTGAATCTATAAAACGAAGCACGAGCGTTGGGTCAATTATCGCGTATGGAATTGCTATCGCATTTTTTGCGCTAGCTATTTTTTTAGCATGTCTGCTAGTTCCCAAGAACAGGCGTTTATCTCGAGCGAATTAGGAGTGGCAACCCTCTCGCCAAACGGCCCTTCCGGTGGAATGTTAGTTCCGGCCTCGGGTTGTAGTGGTGTGGAAGGTGGATGCCCAACGCCTGGCACCTGGAATGTCGGCCCTTGGGGTAGTTGTAATAGAACCGCTTGCGGTACTGTCGGTACTCAATACCGTACAGTCACTTGTACTAGTTT
>Ga0307967_1001472_pt1 | contig 14322 bp, 16 predicted proteins | sample OrgLakmetagen648_FD_201828 | JGI IMG/M metagenome (GOLD analysis project Ga0307967, IMG submission 201828) | Saline water microbial communities from Organic Lake, Antarctica - #648 | ecosystem: Environmental > Aquatic > Non-marine Saline and Alkaline > Saline | place: Antarctica: Organic Lake... | reverse complement strand
CTGATTTTAAATCTAAACCATTGACATTTGCTGGAAATTTGGCATTCTGGGGGGTTTCGTAAGGCCGGGTGCGTATTTTGCACCCACTTTGGCAGGGAAAAGATGCATTTCTGAATTTTCCCCCGATCGACTTCTGCTTCAGGTATAAGCATTATAAATGTAATATAGCAATGCTTAATGTCGAACTTGGGGCAGAGGAACTGGGAATGCCGGCAAGTGGGATGAAGGGACATAGGAGGAAAAGACAAGAAAAATCTGTTGCTCCTTGCCTGCTGCAAGTTTCAGCCCGGTTTTTGCTCTCAGTGTTGCGGGATTTATTACTGGTCAATATAAAAAGGAAATGGGGCCAATCGGTGGCCTGGTTGGAATTTGATGGACTATTTCGACCCCTTACATGCAGCAATCTTGGCTGGAGTTATTTTCGGCCCCATTTCATTCCCTCAGTTTTACACCAGAGTCGCAAACCAGATAATCAAGAAATTTAAAGTTTAGATGGCAGATTGGTGCAGTTTGTGAGCAATGATGTATGTTTTGTACTCTGAAACTTTCAAGAGTTGCCAGTCTCTTTGCCTGTTTTCTTTATAGACACGTGTGAAGAAAAAATCCAGCTATCCAACGCAACTTTCAGGTCCCAAAATGGTGAAGGAACAGGGGAGATAGAGCCAAATTTGGCTTATTGGGACTGTTTGGCTTGCAAAGGGATGGGCCGTTCATGGAGACAGCCACCTTGTCATTCCTTCATTCCTCATTTCACCACTTTGCTGTCCCTGACCACCTCACTCTATCCACCTGGTCACCCCTTACTCCCTAATCCAATCATTGTGCTTCATACACAAACATACTTTCTTACACTCACAAGCTTCATGACGAAAACACTTTTCATCAGAGTAGACAAGCACATACACACACTCACTCACATGTACGTCAAATACATTTTGACAAAACATCCACACGCAACACCAAACACACGTACACGTACTGCTTCATGGTGCAGATAACCTGCGTCCACTTTTGGTGGAGCTCTGCCTCACTCTGCCAGCACAGCTCAACTCCCTCATTCCGCTCATGCCTCGCTTGGCTCGCCCCCTCCTGAACGCGCTCTCCCAGGTGTGCATTACTGCCTGTATGTGTGTGTGTATTTGCGCTTGTATGTGTATGTATGTGTGTACGTGGGTGTGTGCGTGTTTATGTGCGTGTGTGCGTGCGTGTGTGTGTGCGTGCGTGCCTGCGTGTGTGTGTGTGTGTGCGTGCGTGTGTGTGTGCGTGCGTGCCTGCGTGTGTGTGTGTGTTTGTGTGTGTGCATGTGTGCGTGCGTTTGCATTTGCGCTTTTATGTGTGTGCATGTGTGTGTGCGTGTGTATGTGTCCTTAGTTTCACTGGTGCTAAATGCAGCCTTACTCTTTTCATGCCTCACTTGGATCACCCCCTCTTTTAACGCACTCGCGCGGGTGCACGTATGCTTGTGTGTGCATATTTGCATGCGTGAACGCGTGTGTGTTTGTCTGCATGTACGTGCGTGTGTTTGTGGCGCAGGAGCTGGAAAGAGCTACGTAGCTGGTAATACAATGCAAGGAAGTTGCTGTCGTTTCTCCCGCAGCTAGCCTGATTCCTTCTTTCCCGATACATTGTTTAAATCAGCCCCTTCTGAACACGCTTGCTCTGGTAATTCATTAGTCAGATGCTTAAAATAATGATTGTTGATCTGGAAGGGACAGCTACAAAACTCACAAATTGCAGTGTCCCAGCAAACTAAGCATTCACCTTTCACGCTCAAAAGCTTTGAGCCTGTGCATGGTGCATGTGAGATGATAAAACCTGACGAATTGATCATATGTGTCCTGGACTTAAGAGTACCTTACTTCTGGATTTAGAAGTAGCTTAACACTGCAATGGTTGCGTGTACACTCAGGGACCTGATGAGCTGGTCATGCAAGGCCTGCGCACATTGGAGGTTTGGGTGGACAACTTCAACCCAGAGTACATTGAGGTAAGAGCGTGATTTGGGGGGACGGCGGAGCTGATCGCACTTTGTGTCGTTTGGTTCCGAGTTTTTTTGGCAGTTAGTTAGTTAGTTAGTAGGTCTACTACATCAAGGTCAGCATGAGCAGGGGGAGGGTGATTGCAGATGTTGGTCACGCAGATGCGTTTGCCTCATTCACTAGCAACACACCCTGCGCACTCACTGGTGCTGATTGCAGATGTGGTTCACGCATATGTATTTGCCTCGCTCACTAGCGACGCACATCCTGCACACTCACAGGTGGTGATTGCAGATGTGGTCCACGAGTTCATGTCTGCGCTGTGGGCTCTGCTGCGCCCGGGCAACCCAATGGCCTCCAAAGCATTGTACATCCTGGGCAAGCTGGGAGGACACAACCGCCGCTTCCTCAAAGATCCCCTCAAGTACGTCATGCTGTGCTCACTGTGCTGTGTGGGTATGTGTGTGTATGTGTGTGTTAGTGCGTGCCATTGTGCGTGTGGATTTGTGTGTGTAATTTGAGGTGATCTTGTGCAAGTACATTCTGTGTCCATGAGCACTGTAATCTTCCCTAGACGACTGAGACTGTATGCTCTTTGTTTCTTCTCTTTGATGGTGCATTGTTCTTTTTGCCCGTAAGTGCAAGGAAGGGCGGAAGTGTGGTGCAACGAGTTCCATCTGGCCACCTTGCGCTTTACTGCAAGGTGCAATTCCAAGAAGCCCAGACTCCAAAAGTTACCAAATGCTCTCAGGATGCTTACGTTATGCATAGACAGTATGTAATCAAAAGAACACAAGCACCTTTGTCTGAGATATGGTGGCACGCAGTATTTATATGATAAATTATTCCTTCATCATATAAACGTGTGTGCCTCCCTCCTATGTGCAGGCTCAAGTACAAGGAAAATTCAGAGTATGGACTGCGCCTGATCTTGACTTTCAAGCCCTCAACAAACGTGTGTGCCTTCCTCCTATGTGCAGGCTCAAGTACAAGGAAAATTCAGAGTATGGACTGCGCCTGATCTTGACTTTCAAGCCCTCGTTGTCCTTCCTCACACCCCTGGACACCTGCATGGCTCTCGCAAAAGCCTCCCTGTTCAGCCCCACACTGCTGGGAGACGGTGCGTGAAGATGCATTTCCTTACAAATGTGAATCATGCGCACCTGTGCACACCTGATTGCACACCTGCATGGCTCTAAAGGCCTGCCTGTTTGGCCCCTCACCGCCAGGAGCTGATACCAAAAAGGCGCTTATTTGTGAATATGCACCTGCTCATGCATTTTTGTAATGATACGGGTGTATGCAATTTGCATCTAAAAAGGCGTGCACGGCTCTAGCAAAGGCCTTCCTGCTCAGGCTCACACCCTGGGGGACGGCACATTGCTCTTTGCCAGCAAAATAAATCCACATGCATCTCTGTCCACTCAATCGTCGGATGCAAGATGGGTTTTCTCTTCAGCCCCCCACCTCCCAGGGGATGAAGTGCTGCTGTTGTAAGTGTAGATCTGATCGTTTGGGGAACTGTCTGTTATAAGTGTAGATCTGCTCTTACCTGCTCGTTCTTTGCTGCCGATGATACAATGGGCGCCACTTCTTCCAACTACTCATACCTTGGCAAACATTGCTTCTTTTGTGGCTCTTTCCATATGTTTGTGGCACAGTCTTCGATGAGATAGTGCAACTGGAACTTCTGTTTACAAAGCCCATCATATTTGTTTCCACGCTTTGATTCTTGTGCTCTTATTCAGTTTATTTGATTCCAAGGGTTCATCTGCATCATCTGGAAAACTGTCTCACATGCTGCGCCGCAGTTGGCATTCTTTCAGCAATGAATTGCCTTATCACATGCTGCGTCGCAGTAGGCATTCTTTCAGCAACGAAGTGCCATCAGCGTGGCGCATGCTGTGCTGTATCCAGCAAGACTCTTGCACTCCTCTTGAATCAGCCTCGATCGTTTGTCTCACACGCTGCAAGGATGTACTCAAACATATCCTTGAAACCATCAATGAGCGACATCACGACATCGTAATCGTAATTTTGCCATAACGTGTGTGTGTGTGCGTGTGTGTGTGTGTAGTACAGCAAGCAAATGTGCTGTGCTAGCTCCAGATCAGTCTGTGTAGGCAAATTAGCAACCATTTGCTCACACACACCCTTCTGCACTTGTTGCCCTCTGTTTGTGGCTCCCACAGGTTGAGTGTCACTGCCAGCAAATTGCGCTGCGCTTCCTTTGATCAAAGAGCCTCTGTCCTCAAACAACTATTCTGTATACACACACACACACATACACGCACACACATTGCAGCGGCCAACAACCTATACTACCGGCAGCAAGCGCTGCGCTTCCTGCAGATCAGCCTGGCTTCTGTGCTCAACCTACGTGGTTGTGAGGACATCAGCGCCCCTGCCTTTCCCCCTCCCTCTGACGACCAGCAGGCACCTGGCATGCCTGTGAAAGCAGCCACCGCACCTGCAGCAGCACCAGGAGCAGCAGCAGCCACAGCACCCGCAGCAACAGCAGGCGCACCTTGCCTAACAGCACCCGCAGCAGCACCAGGAGCAGCAGTGCCAGCATCAGGGGGTGTTGCACCTGATCAAAGTGCTGCTCCTCCTGTGGGTGTTGGTGCGATGGGCAGTGGCGTGATGGGTGACGCCCAGGCCAGTGCTGCGCCTGCTGCTGCACCCCCCCCCTCTGGAGCAGCACCAAAGGTTGAGGGAGATGGTGGTAGAAATGGTGGTGGTAGCGGTGGCGGTAGCGGTGGTGGTGGTGGAAATGGAGCGAACGGCGCCAAGCCTGACGTTGCTGCGCAGGCTGCGGCTGAGGCTGCTGCAGCTGCAAACAAGGAGCTGACAGTGGAGCGATTGTTGGAGGTGCTGTTAGGCAAAGGCAGTCCTCCCCCCTCTCCCCCACTCCATACTGCCAAGGTAGGCACGCTGCCTTATGGCCGCTGCCCACGTGCTCAAGTTTTTGTCGTGCTGCACGGCAGGGCTTATATTTAGCATTGTAGTTTTGATGCTGCTAGGCAAGGGCAGCTCCTTCCTCTGCTCCACCCTACCCCCTTATGCCAATTTTCATGGGCGCGCACAGTGTTGTCCACTCACATATGTGCGTGTGTGTGTGTGTTTGTTTGTGTGTGCGTGTCTGTGTAAGTGTCCGCGTGCGTGTGCGTACGTTCTCCTTTGTGCGCGTGTCTTGGTGTTGGGCTGAAATACAGCATTTCTGGCAGGTTCTGTTTGGCTGCTCCCCTACCCTTCTTCTCTGCTTTTGTCCCAGTTGCAAAGGTATGAGAGCATGCGCACAGGGAGCCGTAAACCCGTCTAATGGAAACTAAGTTGTACCAGAGGATGGTGTAATGGTATAAGAAAGACATCTTGTTGTCAGCTCAGAGCGAAATGAGCATAGCAAATGGCTGCGCTTGTGTAGTTGGTGGTGCAGGCCCAGCTGACGCTAAAGCGATGGTTGCAACGAATTGCATGCAACTTGTTCACTCGTTCTAATGCATAAGTAGGGCTGGGTATACACATAGCTGTGTATGTACAGCACATGTATGGTACTTGTGCAGTACATGTATATGTACAGTATATGTATGGTGCTTAGGTAGGGAGCTCTCCATACGGTCATATGGAGTACGTGTACAACTATGGCCAATCCAATGTGCAAGCATGAGCAAGCATGTCAACGAGCAGGTGCACACGCAGAGTGACAGTGCAGGTGTGCGTGAGTGATTGTGCAGGTGCGCGTGAGTGATTGTGCAGGTGCACACGCAGAGTGACAGTGCAGGTGTGCGTGAATGATTGTGCAGGTGCGTGCAATTGACAGTGCAGGTGCGTGCGAGTGACAGTGCAGGTGCGCTTGAGTGAATGTGCAGGTGCGTGCGAGTGACAGTGCAGGTGTGCGTGAGTGATTGTGCAGGTGCACACGCAGAGTGACAGTGCAGGTGCGTGCGAGTGACAGTGCAGGTGCGCGTGAGTGATTGTGCAGGTACGCGTGAGTTAATGTGCAGGTGCACACGCAGAGTGATTGTGCAGGTGCGCGTGAGTGATTGTGCAGGTGCACACGCAGAGTGACAGTGCAGGTGCGCGTGAGTGATTGTGCAGGTGCGTGCAAGTGACAGTGCAATCCTTAATAAGGCACAACTCCCAATCTACTTTATAGACCCACAGCAATGGACAAGTTTGGCTGGAAATGAATGATTGTGTGTAAGTTATGAGATGAAAGCGAGCAGATGCATGCAGGAGAAGGGGCAAGGTGTGGCGACCAAGGCCGAGCTTGTGACGTCATTGTATAGGCTGCTGTGTGTGAAACATGGGACAAATGCAAACGAATGCACGCAGGCGGACGCAGGCGTGAAGACAAAGACGCAGCTCGTGGCAGAGCGCAGCGTTCTGGTGACCCTGGTTGCGGCAGTGATAGGTGAGCACCTGTGTGGTTGTGTGTGTGTGTGTGTGCGCGTGTGTGTGTGTGTGTGTGAATATGTGTGTGGATGTGTCAAAATTTTCTAATAATTATTGAACCCTCTCCAAACTGCAAATTAAATGTTAGTGGTATTGTTAATACTTTTTGGGCACTCAGGGGTACAAAACACACCAGTGAAGACGGAATTTGCATTGATTTAATTTGGTCTGAAGTGATCGTGGACGCACAGTACATTTTCTTGCAGGCATGCATGCAAACACATACCCGTACACACAAACACGCGCACAACCACGTACGTACACACACTCACAGGTGCCTCAGCGGATGAGAACCTGGGGTCCATCGCTGCCCCATTCTGTCGCAACATCTGCCGGCACTTTGGCATGCTGTTCGCCACAAACAAGGAGCCCCCCCCACCCGCCCCTGCCATGTTTCGACACCAGAGCGATGCCGCAACAGAGATGCCACAGGTGTGTTGGAAATGATTTGCTGTGTAAATCACAAGGCTGACAGAGATTGAGCAAGGTTGGCAAAAAGAGTGACGGCTCCGGCATCCAGGCTGCTTCAGAAAAACCCAGGACAGGATTGCAGTGGTAGGTGTGCATGCTACGTCCTTCCCAAGACCAATCCCAGGAGCACCGTGCTGCCCCCACACACATGCACACATTTATACAAGCACGCACGCAAGTTCTCGCACGCATAAACACTCACGTTCATCCCCCCACACACCCTCCGTCCCTTAACAGGGCCTGCGTGAATTGGACATCCGGTTGTTCCTGGATGCTTTGCTGGAGGTGCTGAGCGACAAGGTGTGTGTGCTGGGCAGTGCTTAAGGAACAAAATTGTCGTGCCGTACCAGGCGTGTGTCTACTCTATTTTCTGTTACTGTACCCCGCCGCCTGCTGCCTGTACTTGTTTCTGTTGTGGCTGCTCTAGCGATTCTGATGCTTTCAACATCTTATTTTTTTCTCTTACTTCTCACACTTTTTTTTGCTTCACGCTTTACGCGACGAGCATGCTCTCTCAATCACATCCACCCACCCACACACACACACACACACATACACACACACATGCTTGCATGCACAGGTGGAGGCTCGCTCCAAAGCTGCCCTCAAGGGCCTCTCTGTGTTTGTTGACACTGTGCTCACTCTACACAGCGCATGCGCACAGCTCAGACTTGCCCAAACAGGTGCGTGTCTGTGTTCTGTTTGAGTGTGTCAACTTGCGGGTGCATGCGTGTGCGTGTGTATGTGTGTGTCACGCATTCACATACCCTTTAGTTCTGCTCAGGCTCGTCTGCTGCGCGGCGATCGGCATGCATGCTTCAATGAGTTTGTAGCCTTTGTGCATGAATGCTGCTTAGCTCTCACGGTGGTTTCAAGCCTTAATGTGATGGGTGTGCAAAAGCACACATCACACCCACAGCACACACAGCACACTCAGCTCCACACACACACACACACACACACCTGCATTAACTTGAACGGACAACTCCCGCACACACACGCAATCACACACGCAAGCAGACACGCACAATCAAACACACACAATCACAACACGCACATGCAGGTAGTGGGTTGGCGCCAGGAGGTGTACCTGTATCACTGTCCGGGCAGCCGAGTGGGACGTTGAGCCAAAGCAGTGGGCAGCAGCAGCAGCAGCCTCAGCAACAAGGGCGGGACCCTGGCGCTGGCAGCAACGGGCTGCCTAGCAGCAACGGACTGTCTAGCAACGTAGGGGGCTCGGTAGGGACGACCATGGTGTTTGTGTGTGTTGTGTGTGTTTGTGAATGTGGATGTGGTGTGTGAGGGTTGCTGTGCGTATGTTTGTGTTTGGGTGTGGCCGGTCGTTTGTTTGGTTGTGAGTGTGCTTGTTGGAATTTGCGGTAGCCAATTCCTTTTAGATCTTTTCTTAGATGCCCGTGAAGGAGAACAAGCCCTGAAAACAACAAATGAGTAAATGTTAATTAATAATGCTTGTCATAGATCAATTTGTAGGATGGGGGCCCGCAGCCCATGGAGGCTGTGTCTCATGTTCGCTTGTGGCATAATATTGGTGCCTTGTCCTTTGCACAGGGCAAATTGCAGGAAGGGGGCCCGCAGCCCATGGAGGGTGTGGAGGGACTGGATTCCTCAAAACAGGGAGAACTGGCGGGCGCTGGTAGCAGCAGTAGGCATGGCAAGGTACGTGCATGCCTTGCAGTGTGTGTGACAGCACGTGATGAGGTGTGCATCTATGCTGAGGTGTGCATCTATGCTGAGGTGTGTGCATCTATGCTGAGGTGTGCATCTATGCTGAGGTGTGTGCATCTATGCTGAGGTGTGTGCATCTATACGGAGGTGTGTGCATCTATGCTGAGGTGTGTGCATCTATACGGAGGTGTGTGCATCTATGCTAAGGTGTACGCATGTATGCTGAGGTGTGCACATCTATGCGGAGGTGTGCGCAGATGCTGAGGTGTGCATCTACGCTGAGGTACGCACGTGATATCGTGACAAGGCTTTCAAATATTAGGGTTGTGCAAAGTTAAAAGGAGTACCGTTTGCATGCGTGTGCGTGCGTATGTGCGTATGTACATGTGTGTGTGTCTTCTAGAAAAATGCTTGAAGTTTAATGGGGCTGCAAAATGTTGGATTTCCAGCAGTAAGCATGGTCTTGCTGCACTCCGTTATACTGGGTGGCAGGCAGACCCCTTGTTTTTCCTCTCCCTCTACCTAAAATAGGGTGGTAGGCAGATCCCTTGCTCTTTCTCTCCCGCTTATGCAATTGGGTGGTAGGCAGACCCCTTGCTCTTTCTGCTTCTTCCCTCATTGCTCTGCCATACAGCTAGTTGTGAGCAGTGTGCCATCTTTATTAGCTCTCACTCACCTATACAAACACACAAACTACACGCGCACGTATGTAATAGCACACGCGTACGCACATGCACACACACACACACACACATTTACACACATACGCACGCACGCACGCACACATGCACACCCACCCACACCCACACACACATGCACACAAACACACACAAACACACACAAACACACACAAGCACACACACACACGAACACATACACGAACACATACACGTGCACACACAGCCGGAGCGCGAGCATACAGCCTCCCTGCTGGGCCTGCCCTCCGTTATAGACGACGTGTTGGGTCGAGTGCTTCATTGCTGCAGCAACGAGCAATGGCAAACCAGGCTGGCAGGTGCTGCTGCTCTGCATCAGCTGCTGGCCCATCCACAGCTGCCCCCTGCTTACTTAGCGCCCTGGGCTGCTCACGCATGGTGGGTGTTGAACATGTGTGCACACACAGACACGCACATGCACACAGACGCGCACGTGCGTACACACATACACACCCACACATGCTCACACACACACACATTTCCGCCCACCCACATATCCACACGCACACACATTCACACACAGACTCATGCACACACATTCACACACAGACTCATACACACACATTCACACACAGACTTATGCACTCACAAACACACAGACTCATGCACACACACACACGCACACACACACACGTGTAAACACACACACACACACAAATAACGAGCACACTGCACAAGCTGCTCGCCCACTCACATCTTCCCTGATCTCTTCTGTGGATTGCCAGATTGTATATACTCCAGGCGGGCTGTCATACACACGTATGCAACCACGTACACACGCGCACATCTGTTGCATGGGCTCCTGATTCACTCTGCTTGTTTGGCCTGCCAAAGACTCCGGATCTTTGGTCAGGTGTCACAAATTCGAGATAGCTGCGCCTGACGCGTACCTCCGCCTTTCCTGCACGTGCACGCGCGCGTCTTTTGCACACGTCATCATATGACGCTGTGATGTCCTCTGTTATACCGTCGGTGTGCTAAGCTGTGTCTGATACCCTTTTGCACGCGCGCAGCCGTGCCCTGCTGTGGGTGGTGCGTGGTTTGCCTGACCACTGCGTCACAGAGGCGGCTGCGTTGGATGACAGCCTGGTCATGTTGATGCGCAAGGCGCTGCTAGAGGAGCAGCCTCCGTCCCCTGAGCAGGTACGCTGCCTGCTTGTGTGTGTGTGTGTTTGTGTTTGTGTGTGTTTGTGTAAGTGTGTCTGTTGGTGTTTTTGCCTTTCTCGTACGCGTGCTTTTCTCGTTCGCACATTTACCCCTCCCTCTCACACGTCCTGTGTCCGTCCTCTGTCCGTCCTCTGTCCTGTGTGCCACCCTTGCTCATAACAAGTGCATATGTGTGCACACAGGTATGTTCACACTCACACAGATTTGTTCACACTCGCACAGATATGTTCACACTCACACAGATATGTTCACACTCTCACACAAGCCTGTGTCTAGGTACCCTTGTCTCCACAGGTCTTTCTAACCAGTTCCTGGTAGTGTACGTAGTAGTCACGTGCAGGATATGGAAAACGTAACGCCGTACTGGCCGAGGCCTTCATTACACACACATTGTCCCTGTGTCAGACAATTGGGACACTTGTGTGCTTGCTAAATGTGCTTTTAATGCTGTTATGCCAGTACATGTACACTGCTTGCGTGTTCCAGTAATGAGCAGGACACACACACATACATGCATACACACACGCACACACACACACACAAGCACACACACATTAACACACACACACACACACGCACACACACACACCGAGCAGAAAGAGCAGGAGGCAGGTGCTAAACAGGAGGCGGGTGTGAAACAAGAGGATGAGCGTAAGCACGAGGGACTGCCGCCCATGTGCCCCTTGCCTGGTCAGCCAGAGCCAATTGCTGCAAAGCAGGAAGCTGGAGCTGAGCAGGTAGGACAGGGCATGATGCCGCGCTGTCAATGTGCACACACGCATTATGTAATGTGTTTGATACCAACGCATGTACATGTGATGCAAGCACATATGCACACACACAAACACACACACACGCACACACACACACACGTGCTCATACCCATATGCACACACATACACGTACCCGCAGATGGACACTGAGGAGCCTCATCCCTTGGCTCCTCCTGCTATCAGGTGCGTGCACGCAAGGATGATACATTGTGCTTGCAGTTGGTGGTTGAGCTCCGTGTCCACCAAACCAGATCAGCCGTGAGGCTTGGGGTAGGTCACGTCAGGTGCGTGACTGCTTTGGTGTGCACAAACTCAGGAGAACGTTTCCGTGGACTGTTGTCACCGACTTTGGCTGGACGCAGTCACAGTTCCTTGCGTGTGTAGTCAGATGGGCAGTTGCTTGACCTGAATGCGTGCTGTATTGGGGGCATCTATGTGGCAGACACTGACCTCGACAAGTAGAGAGTCTGCCTCCCGTCACAACCCCACACCTCTGACTCCATGTAACAGAGCTGCATTTCCGTTTGTGGCCCTAGCAACCGTCTCTGGATGGGTTATAATCGTAGTCATAATCGTGAATGATAAGTGCAGGGCGGTCGCTTAGGAGCGTGGCCTCTAGCCACCTTGTTCGGCTCCCCCTAGCGCTGCCTCTCCCTTGTAGACCCACACAACATTTGCATTTCTGCACATGATCAGGGAGGCTGCCTGGGTGCGTGACTTGAGTGCCATGTTGCTCAGCTATATCGCAAACCCTGCATCGTCCACACGGATGCGGAAGTCAGCTGTGGGATGCTTGGAGCTGCTGTCACGCTGCACGGGCGTGCAGGTGGCCACCCTGGCTGCTGCTTTCATGGAGAAGCATAGCAAGGAGCTGATTAGCAGACGGTGGGTTGGGTGTGGTTTTCCTGCAGCTCCCAACGCAGTCAAATTTGCACTTACGCACGCGCACACATGCGTGCACACACACAATCACGCACATACGCACTCACATTATTACACACACTCAAGCACATACACACGCACACACACACGCACACACAATCACGCACATACGCACTCGCATATTTACACACACTCAAGTACATACAAACATACACACGCACACACACACACACATGTATGTGTATCACTTGCTTGCAGGCTTCTGCCTTTCAAGAATGTTGAATACACCATCGGTGCAGCTGAGGCTCTGTCTTTTTTCCTGCGGCTCTCCCCTCCTGTGCTGTCTTGGGGGCCGGAGCTGTCGGCCATTGTGAACGACGCACTAGACCTGGCAAAGTTGGATGAGGCGGTGCTGATCCAGCAGCTGCCACCCAGCAGGTGTGCGTACGTGCTTGTGTGTGTGCGTGTGTGTGCGTATGTGTGTTTGTGTGTGTAAAAATGCATGCATATCTGTGCATATGCGTGTACGCTTGCGTGCATGTGTATGTGGGTTTTCCATTGTACTGTGCCAGTGTGCGTTTAGGCTTGAGTGTGGCCCAGTCGGTCTCAGCCTGTGCGTCTAAGTGCTCTACATGTATCTCGATTCTGGCAACTCTGTTACATGGACAGCTGGTGAACCTCAGGCGATTGCAATCTTGTATAGAATGGTGCCATTACTTGGTGCCATAACATGGTGCCATATTACATGGTGCCATAACTTGGTGCCATTACTTGGTGCCATAACATGGTGCCATATTACATGGTGCCATAACTTGGTGTCATAACTTGGTGCCATAACTTGGTACCACAACTGAGCTCGAGGGTTTGTACCCTTTCCAGTGCTTCCTTCTTACCCTACTTTGCTAAGCACAAGTTGCTCTGTGAATGTCTCACCCTTGGGCTAATCAGTCCCTAAATTATACAGTTGCGCTCGGACACACGTGCTGACACACACACGCACATAAACGTGCTGTCGCACACACATAGAAGCACACACATACATTCATGCTTACGCAGGTCCGTGACCTCTCAGTCCCTGACGTGCGTGCGTGTGGCCTGCATGCACATGCTCTGCGGTGTCATCATGCTGGAGGACACTCGAGATGCTGCCGCAGGTGTGCGCGTGTGTGTGTTCGTGTGCTGCATGTGTGTGTGCAATTGTTTGTGTTTTGTGTGTATATGTGTATATGTGTGTATGTGTATATATGTGTGTATATGCATGTGCTTGCACTTATGTGCACGCGCACATGCGTGCAGAGCGTGAGCGTGCAATGGGAATGGCAGGTGCCACATAAGATGCAACTTCCAAACATCATCCACACATGTGCCTCGGTCATGTGTGCACTTCTGTGTGTGCATTTGCCTGTGTGCAGAACGCGAGCTCGCAAAAGAAAAGGCAGCAGCAGAGGCAGCCGCCAAACAAGCGCAGGCAGGAGGGGGAGACGTGAAACAGGAGGAAGGTGCTCAGCCCATGCAGGTCAGCGTTTTGCCCTTTACGTCAGGCTGCTGATTCAGGCTGCTTATCTGTAGGTCAGCCTTCTCTAGGTCTGATACGTCAGGCTGCTGATTGTAGGTCAGCCTTCTCTAGGTCTGATACGACATGCTGCTGATTGTAGGTCAGCATTCTGCCCTTAACGTCAAGCTGTTGATACTATATATGTCCTGATATATATGCAATCATATGTAATAATACATATGTCCTGTTATATGTCCTAACCCAGACGTTGCCAAGCAGTTGTGGCAAGGTGCTTTGCTGCAAGCATCTGAGGAGGGCACCGGACAATATATTTCGAAAATCTACCCTTCAACATCGCATCAAACACGCATCAAACACGCATCAAACACGCATCGAACACGCATCAAACACGCATCAAACACGCATCAAACACGCATCAAACATGCATCAAACACGCATCAAACACGCATCAAACACGCATCAAACACGCATCAAACACGCATCAAACACGCATCAAACACGCATCAATATCGCATCAATATCGCATCAAACACGCATCAAACACGCATCAATATTGCATCAAACACACATCAAACACGCATCAAACACGCATCAATATCGCATCAAACACGCATCAAACACGCAATCGCACCAAACACGCCCACGGGGATGAACAAAGAGGGAGGAGGGAGGAGGAT
>Ga0307967_1001467_pt1 | contig 14349 bp, 12 predicted proteins | sample OrgLakmetagen648_FD_201828 | JGI IMG/M metagenome (GOLD analysis project Ga0307967, IMG submission 201828) | Saline water microbial communities from Organic Lake, Antarctica - #648 | ecosystem: Environmental > Aquatic > Non-marine Saline and Alkaline > Saline | place: Antarctica: Organic Lake... | reverse complement strand
GTAATCTTGCCAAGCGTGAGCCGGACATGCTCCAGCGCTGGCAGGATCTGAATGTCTACGGCAACCTGCGCAAGCAACGGGCAGGGCAGGAGAAGTTTATCCTGCACGATGGCCCTCCTTACGCCAACGGCAGCATTCACATTGGTCATGCGGTCAACAAGATCCTCAAGGACATGATCGTCAAGTCCCGCGGCTTTATGGGCTACGATGCGCCCTATGTGCCGGGCTGGGACTGCCATGGCCTGCCTATCGAACACAAGGTGGAGCAGGAAATCGGTAAGGCCGGGGTAAAGGTAGACTTCAAGACCTTCCGTCAGGCTTGTCGCGATTACGCCACCAAACAGATCGCCGGGCAGAAAGAAGACTTTATCCGCCTTGGTGTTATGGGCGAGTGGGATAAACCCTACCTGACCATGGATCCGCAGGTAGAGGCAGGGATCGTTCGCGCTCTTGGCAAGATCGTCGCCAAAGGGCACCTGGTGCGCGGCTTCAGACCGGTTTACTGGAGCGTGGTCGGCCAGTCTGCGCTGGCAGAAGCAGAGGTTGAATACCAGGACAAAATCTCGGTTCAGATCGATGTGCGATTCACGGCTGTTGATCAGGAGCAGGCGCTCAGACTGTTTGGAGCGCACTTGGGTGAGGGTGAGGGCGAGGGCGATGTATCGGTGGTGATCTGGACCACAACGCCCTGGACCATTCCCGCAAACCAGGCGGTGTCTCTCAATGCCGAGCTGGAGTACTCACTGGTTCAGCTGGCGCTTGGCAGTGGGCCTGAGCGGGTGGTGTTGGCCACTGATATGGTTGCGACCGTCATGGCCCGTTGGGGCGTCGAAACCTTTGAGGTTCTGGCGACGGTTAAGGGGGCAGAGCTTGAGAATCTTGCACTCCAGCACCCGATTTACGACAAGCAGGTGCCGCTGATCCTTGGCGATCACGTTTCCACGGAAGCGGGCACCGGCGCGGTTCATACGGCGCCCGATCACGGCATGGAAGACTTTGTAGTGGGTAAGGCCTATGGCATTGGTACCCTCAGTCTGGTCCAGGCCGACGGCACCTACACACCGGCAGCCGGTGAATTTGCCGGTGTTCACGTCTACAAAGCCGATGATCCTGTCTGCTCCGCTCTTGAGCGTGAGGGCAAGCTGGTGCGGGCTGAAAAGTTCAGCCACAGCTACCCGCACTGCTGGCGCACGAAAACGCCGCTGATCTACCGCGCGACGCCGCAGTGGTTTATCAGCATGGACAAAGAGAACCTGCGCAACGACGCTCTGGAGGCGATCAAGGGTGTGCGCTGGATCCCGGGCTGGGGCCAGAATCGCATTGAGGCCATGATCAAGCAGTCGCCGGACTGGTGTGTCTCCCGTCAGCGTACCTGGGGTGTTCCGATTACCCTGTTTATCCACAAGGAAACCCAGGAACTGCACCCGGATACCCAGAACCTGATTGAGGCCGCGGCAAAAGCGATCGAAAAAGGCGGTATTGACGCCTGGTATGACCTCGAGCCATCAGAGCTGCTCGGCAGTGACGCAGATCAGTATGAAAAAGTCACCGACACTCTGGATGTCTGGTTTGATTCCGGTATAACCCATGAGTCTGTGCTGCGCCCGCGTGAAGAGCTGGGCCAGTTCCCGGCGGATCTGTATCTGGAAGGTTCGGATCAGCATCGTGGCTGGTTCCAGTCGTCTCTGAAAACCTCCATCGCGATGAATGGCGTGGCACCCTACAAGCAGGTGCTGACCCACGGCTTTACGGTCGATGGCAAGGGCCGCAAGATGTCCAAGTCCCTGGGCAACGTGATCGCTCCCCAGGAAGTCATGAACGAACTGGGGGCGGATATCCTTCGTTTGTGGGTTTCCGCGACCGATTACAGCGGCGAGATGACCGTATCCAAGGACATCCTCAAGCAGACGGCGGACGGCTACCGCCGGATCCGCAATACCGCCCGCTTCCTGATGAGCAACCTCGCCGGCTTTGAGCCTGCGCAGCACGCACTGGCGCCAGACGACATGATCGCGCTGGATCGCTGGATGGTGGACAAGGCGCTTCAGCTGCAACAAGAGCTGGAAGAGGACTACAGGAACTACGCTTTCCTGAAAATCTATCAGAAAGTGTACAACTTCTGCGAAGCGACCCTGGGTGGTTTCTATCTGGATATCATCAAGGATCGCCAGTACACGACTCAGGCTGATAGCCGCGAGCGGCGCTCCTGCCAGACCGCTTTGTTCCATGTGGCGGAAGCGCTGGTACGCTGGATTGCACCGATTCTGAGCTTTACCGCCGATGAAATCTGGCAACACCTGCCGGGCGAGCGTGGGGAAACCGTCTTTTATGAGACCTGGTATCCGGGCCTGACGGCGCTGCCGGAAGGGGCTGAGTTGGGGCGTGATTACTGGACGACCCTGTACAGCGTGAAAGAAGCAGTCAACAAGTGCCTGGAAGAGGCGCGGGGCCGTGGCGAGATCAAGGGTTCCCTGAGCTCAGAAGTTACCCTTTATTGTGAGGGTAATCTGGCCCGTGATCTCGCCTACCTTGGCGACGAACTGAGATTCGTACTGATCACCTCCGAGGCGACGGTAAAACCGGTGGCGGAAGCCGCAGGCGCCGAGCAGTCGTCCCACGAGGGGCTGATGGTGACAGTAGCGCCTGCAACCCACGCAAAATGCGAGCGCTGCTGGCACCACCGTGCAGATGTTGGCCAGAGCGAGCAGTACAGCGATCTTTGTGGCCGTTGTGTCACCAACCTTGATGGCGAAGGTGAGGTGCGCTCTTTTGCCTGATGTGAGTGGTTCCAAGCTGCGCTGGTTGTGGCTGGCGGGTCTGGTGATTGTGCTGGACCTGGCTACCAAGGCGCTGGCGACTGCCATGCTGAACTATGGCGTGCCGGTGCCCGTGTTGCCAATCTTCAATTTTACCCTGCTGCACAATACGGGCGCTGCGTTCAGTTTCCTGGCGGGCGAGTCTGGCTGGCAGCGGTGGTTTTTTGTCAGCCTTGCGGCGGTTGTCAGCGTGGTTCTGTTTCGCTGGCTCAGATCCTTGCAGCCGGATGAAACCTGGTCGGCGATTGCCATCGTATTGATTCTGGGTGGGGCTCTGGGCAACGTCTATGACCGGGTTGTTCACGGCTATGTGGTGGATTTTCTGCATTTTTACTGGAACGACTACCATTTCCCCGCCTTCAATATTGCCGACACGGCCATCACCATTGGCGCCGGCATGATGATTCTTGATATTTTCCGTCAGTCTAGCGGGTCGAAAGACGCCGCCGACTGACCGGGAACCGGAGTACGCAACTATGAAAGAGCTCCCTGTTGACCAGCAAACCCGGGTCACCCTGCATTTCGCACTCAAGTTCAGCGATGGCGAAGTGATTGACTCCACCTTTGATAAAGACCCGGCCACGCTGGAAATCGGCGATGAAAATCTGCCTGCGGCCTTTGAGGCCTATCTGATGGGCATGAAGGCAGGTGAGAGCAATAGTTTTGAAGTTCCGCCGGAAAAAGCGTTTGGCCAGCACAACCCCAACAATCTGCAAACGTTTAAGCGCCGTGAGTTCAGTGCCGACATGGTGCTGGAAAAAGGTGTGATGATTTCGTTTGCAGACGCCCGGCAAAGTGAGCTGCCAGGGGTGGTCAGCCGTGTGGAGGGCGACGAAGTGGAGGTGGACTTTAATCACCCTCTGGCGGGGCGTACACTGACGTTTGAAGTGGACATTATTGATGTGGAGCCTGTTGGGGCGGCCCACTAGGCTTGTAGCCTTCCGGGCTGGGTGCGTGTCAGCAAGTGGGGAGAGCGTTCCGGGATACGCTGTGAATACGTCCCTGTACGCTCGACAAAAACATCCATGTTTTTGACGCTCCCGGAACGCTCTCCCCACTCGCTTCCTCAGTCTTAGGCAATATCGCAGGGTAATTTTATGCAAATACGACTCGCTAATCCTCGTGGCTTTTGTGCCGGTGTCGACCGTGCCATTGAAATCGTGAACCGCGCTCTTGATGTGTTCGGCGCACCGATTTATGTCCGCCACGAAGTTGTGCACAACAAGTTTGTGGTAGACAACCTGCGTGAGCGCGGTGCTATTTTTGTGGATGAGCTGGAAGAGGTGCCAGATGACAAGCTGGTGATCTTCAGCGCTCACGGCGTGTCCCAGGCGGTGCAGAATGAAGCGGCGCGTCGTGGTTTGAAAGTGTTTGATGCTACCTGTCCGCTGGTTACCAAGGTGCACCTGGAGGTGATGAAGTACAGCCGGGACGGTCGGGAGTGCATCCTGATCGGCCATCAGGGCCACCCGGAAGTGGAAGGCACCATGGGCCAGTACGATCATAGTAGCGGTGGCGAGATTTACCTGGTTGAGGACGAGAAAGACGTCGTCAACTTGCGGGTGAAGGATCCGTCAAAGCTGTCCTACGTGACCCAGACCACGCTTTCTATGGACGACACGGCGCGGGTCATTAATGCGCTGAGGGAGAATTTCCCGGAGATTCAGGGGCCGCGTAAAGACGATATCTGCTACGCCACGCAGAATCGGCAGGACGCCGTTAAGCAGCTGGCGGGGGATTGTGACCTGATGCTGGTGGTGGGGTCGCCCAACAGCTCCAACTCCAATCGTCTCCGCGAACTGGCGGAGCGCATGGGTACGCCAGCTTATCTGATTGACAAAGCATCGCAGATTGATCCGCAGTGGCTGGAAGGGAAACAGTCCATCGGTGTGACCGCTGGTGCATCAGCGCCTGAAATACTGGTGAATGACGTGATTTCCCGGCTTCGTGAACTTGGGGGTGATCTGCCCGAGGAAATCGCCGGGCGTGAGGAAAATATTGTGTTTTCCATGCCGCGTGAGCTCAGGATTGATACTGTGAATGTTTCTTGAGAAAGACTAGTATTCTGCTTTGCCTTTTTCGTTCTTATTCAAGTGTTTTTTTGCCGCTGAAGGTCTGCCCAAATCATGGGCAGACCTGACTATTTCAGGCTGCTTCTCAGCTAACCTTTTTGCTTCTGGTCAGGCTAAGGCCGGCGATCCCGAGGCCCAGCAGCGCCAAAGATCCTGGTTCAGGAACTGATACTGAGCCGCCGTTACCTACTATAATCTGCATTTCAGTTCTGGCGGATATGCCGTCCCCCTCCGCTTGCAAGAAAAAGTCATAGGTTGCGTCGGTGGTCGGGTCAAAGTCACTAATAAACCATTGAGCTTTCCACGAGTTTTGCGCAACATTGTTGGCGCTTATCAGTTCGCCATATTCGGTGATATCAGATGCAGTATCGCCACCGCCGTTGCCAGTACTGTTATTGCCTATTGCATGATCTGCTGAGGATGTGTTTATCGGGTCAAATGTAAGAAAATCTGCCCCCTGAGTGGGGTCCTGATCGATGCCGAGAAGATAGGTAAGCTGATCCAGGTTTCTTTGGCCTTTGCCTCCAGAGCTATTGTAATCACTGTTAATAGACCACTCAAAACTCCAAACAGCTGTAGGTTGAGATTGGCCAGGAGCAACGCCAGGAGCAAAACTGTATGTACCGTCACCATTGCTGTTAAAAGTATTTTCCGGTTGGCCAGATTCATTGTAACGGAGCTTTCCGCGCAATCCGAGTTCAATCCCAGCATTCTGATCAATGGTGAAATTGCCGTTAGTGTTCCCTGAGCCGAAGATCACCTCGGGAGTTACGTTCTGATCGTACATAATCGCAGCCAGGCTACCTTGACTAGCCAAAAGTAAGGCCAGCGAGCAGCATGTTTGTTTCAGATAAGTGTGCATTGAAAACCCCTTTTTTTCGATTCTAAAATCATTCGCGACAAAGAATATTGTTAGAGACAAGATATGAGCCCCACGCTTAGTTAAATGCATTTTTCGAGCCAAATAATGAAATAATTATTTAAAACAGAGAGAAAAGAAAAGGCCGTGCTCGCTAAATTGCGGAGATTTCTGAGATCTGTAAATAAAGTCGACATGTTTTGGTGTGGCTTGAATGACTGCACCGCTCGTCTCTTCTTATGGACCTTTTGTCGTGTTCCCGTAGACCGGTAATTCTCTCCGGGATATCTTCAAACTAGCAAACAATGGGGAATACCATGAAAGTAGAGTACCGGCCAACGGGTTTTACGCTGATTGAACTTCTCGTTCTGCTCACGCTTATAGCTATAGTTGCAGCTTTCGCTGTTCCGGGATTTGGGAGATTGATCGAAAGCAACCGGTTAACGTCAGCAAGCAATGATCTGATTGGCGCTTTGAATCTGGCGCGGTCAGAGGCAGTCAGACTGGGCAGTTCGGTGAGCGTGGTTCCGGCTGGGGCGAGCTATTCAGATGGGGCTAGGGTTCAGGCCACCGTAAATGGCACTGTTCAAACTTTAAGAGAGGTTGACGGCCCTGGTGGTACGGTGGGCATTTCTTTGACATCGGGCTCGAATCCCGGGTTCAGAGCAAATGGTTTAGCGGCCCACTCTTCGTTAGTACAGTTTGATGTATGCGGCGGGAGCGGTGAGCGGGGTACCCGGGTATCTATCACGCTCGGCGGTCAGGTCCAGTCGTCTTCATTTACATGTCCATGAGGAAGCTACAGTGAGGCGAGGTCTTAACGAATCAGGCTTTTCAATGATAGAGGTGCTTATCGCCGTGCTGATTTTGGCAATCGGGTTGCTTGGAGTAGCCGGCGTCCAGTTGTTGTCCATGCAGCAAACGTCGAACTCCACTCTTCGTTCCGAAGCTACGCTTTACGCCCAGTCGGCAGCCGACAGGGTCAGGGCGAACGGGGGCGATGTGCTCAGTTCGTCCGAATTGACAGGGCTGGAAGCGAATATGCAGCAGGTCCTGGGCAGCGACAGTGATTTACAGATGTCGGTTAGTGCAGACGTTGCTCAGATAACTGTTCAATGGACAGAAAAAGATCCCTTCAGCAACTCAGGCACTACGACCCAAACCCTGACAATGAGTGCGAGTTTATAAATGATCAATCGGTTTGCTTCTCCAGATAAACAGCGTGGGCTCTCACTGATCGAGCTGATGATTGCTCTTCTTTTGGGCACATTCCTGACGGTCGGTCTCGTGCAGATTTTCTCGTCGAATAGTCAATCATTTCGGGTGACCGAAGCGAGTGCACGCGCTCAGGAATCGGGTCGATTTGGAGCCGACATTCTTGCGCGTGCTCTTCGCAACGCCGGTTTTTATGGTTGTTTTCCGCTTAATGGTGTCACCAATAACCTTGATACGGATGATGATGATTACGATCCAGCACTTCACGACTTTCAGTTTCAGGGAATTACGGCTGATAGCTCATTGCGGCCGACCGGCGCCGCCACTGGCACTGACTTTTTCGTCACTATGGGGGTCAGAAGGGCAGGCGCTTCGATTGCTTCCACTGCCCAGGTCAATTCGGCATCGTTTACGGTGAATGATGCTGGAGACCTTGAGGGTGGCGATATCATATTGGTTACTAACTGTGTAGACGGCGACCTTTTTGAGCTGTCGAACGTGCAAGGTGGAACCGGGGGCGCGACAATAACCCTGGTCGCCAATAGTGGTAATGGCGAGCCGGGTAACGACTTTTCAGGCAATTCGCCGCCTGGCTGCACAGGTACGAACTGCTTGAGTGCCCTTTACGGTGAAGGCTCGGACGTATTTCGAACTTACTCAGAGACTTATTTTATCGGCACCGGTGTTTCTGGCGAGCCGGGTCTTTTCATGAGGGGCAAGAGTGGTTCAACGTTTGAGCTGGTGTCCGGAGTTGTGGATATGCAGTTGCGGTTTGGAGAGGGGCCGCCTGCAACAGGAGTTCAGAACTGGAAGCTCTCAAGCGATTCGACTCTGGACTGGGACAGCGTTCTTGCGGTTGAAGTGAGTCTGCTTGTCCAAGGGGGCGATAAGGAGGTCCTGCAGTCCAAGTCAACACTATGCTATCCCAGTTGGACAGATTGTTCAGGTGGTAAGAACTGGACGGCAACCGATGACCGGCTATATCGCGCCTTCAACTTCACTGCCGCAATTCGAAACCGGATCTGAGGTGAGTATGATTTCCATAAGCAAACAAAGCGGCGCAGTTTTGTTCTTGTCTCTGGTCATTCTGTTGGTACTGACACTGCTGGCAATGTCGGGCATGCAGGGGAGTGTGATGCAGGAACGCATGGCCACGGCCCAGAGAGATGGGATGCTCGCACTTGAAATAGCAGAGAGGGCGATGTTTGAGGCAGAAGCTGCTCTCGATGGACTTTCAAATCTCGACGACTTTGGCACCAGTAAAGGGTTTTATGAATCAACTGCCGGGTCTAGCACACCCGCGCCTTCGCCGTTCGCGGCGGGCACATGGAGTAAAGATACAGGCACAGGTGAGCCTGATAATGCTATCTCCGCTTCAGCGGTGGATGGCGTTGAAGCTGCGTATTTTTTCGATTACAAGGGCAAGGTGACCCTGGATTCTGAGGGGCAGTTGCCACGGGATTTAGGTCAATACGGAGCTGAAACTCCAACCGAGTTCGACTATGCGCGTATTGTTGTTCGGGCTCCAGGGCCATCTGGCAACAGCGCGCGATTGTTGGAAGGGTTTTATGTATTTGTGCCAGGTGGGCTGGCAGGAGGAAATGAATGATTCATTCAAAATGGTTAATTGGCACTCTTGCTGGACTGCTTGTGTTACCGACCGCGGGTTATTCCGCGCGTCCGGACTTCGCCCAGGAACCTTTGTTTATTGGTAGTGCAGTTGCGCCCAATCTGATGTTTATGATCGATGATTCGGGCTCAATGGGCTGGGAGTATATGCCCGATGAATTAGACAATGATTTGTGTGATGACCCTGCAAACTGCCCTTGGTACTTCTCCAGTGCAGTGAACAAGATATGGTTTAACCCCTCTCTGGAGTACGCGCCTCCGCAAAAGTCCGATGGCAGTGGGCGGAAGCCAAACATTTCTTTCACGGAGGCATATTATTACGGTTATTCGGAAAACATGACCACTTTAGGAAGTAATGATCTGTCATCTGAGTTCACTACGTGGCGTGAATCATACGACGAACCGGCTTTCTACTACAGTTTCGACAACTCTACAAACACATGCACTGCAGCGCCCAAAACAGCGTCATGCTATTCAAAGGTTATTGTTAAAGATCAGTCCGCCGAGGAGAAGCAAAAATTTGCCAATTGGCATACCTACTATTCAACTCGAATGTATATGTCCCGGGCCGGTATTGCTGAGGCTTTTTGGGATTTGCCGACTAGCTTCCGCCTTGGGTGGGGCCGAATTAATCGTGGGCAAAATGATATTGACGACGCATCAGACGTTCGGTCGGTCGTATCTGGCGTCCGTGAATACTCTAATACCAATAGATCGGACTTTGTAGAGTGGCTCTACGATGTTCCTACTACCGGAAACACTCCCCTTCGTCGGGCACTTGAAGGCGCGGGCGATTATTTTGAGGGTAGTGAACAAGCCTGGAGTGATAGTCCAGCGGCGTCTGTAAGCGATACGAACCCCGTCAGGGAGTGTCGACTGTCATACACAATTATGATGTCAGATGGTTATTATAATGGCAGCGATCCATCAGATGCAGTAGAGGGGTCAGACGATGTGGGTGGTGACCCTATATCCAATAGCTTGGGCGATTCGTTCGAGTACATAGCTAATAATCCGTTCAAGGACGGAAAGGGCAATAGTCGGACACTGGCTGACGTCGCTATGCACTACTGGAAGCGAGATCTCCAGCCAGATATTGACAACTACGTGCCAACATCGGACAGGAATCCGGCCTTTTGGCAACACATGGTAACTTACACGGTTGGTCTCGGCGTGACCGGAAGCGTTGATCCTATCGCGGCATTCAATGCAATCAATGCAATTGAAAGCGAAGGCTCTATTGATTGGTGGGGTGGTTCGAGTGATGAAGATAAAGTCAACGATATGCTTCACGCCGCTGTCAACGGCAGGGGTGGGTTCTTCAGCGCGGCAGATCCCGAGACTTTCGCAACCGAGCTCGGCGGGACCGTTGGTGATATTGTAGGCGAAGCTGGATCATCTACCGCCGTCGAATTCGACGTATCCTCCTTTCAGGAGGGCGCGTTGATATTCTCCTCACAATTTGATCCGAACGGTTGGACGGGCGATCTCAAGGCCGTAGAGCTGGGAGGCACCGATACACCGGAAGTGCCAAACATTGAGGACGCTATCGCAAACGGGGATGGTTGGTCAGCTCAGGACATTCTTGATGACCGTAATCTTGCCACCGATCCTCGTGTGATAGTCACCTACGGTGAGAATGGTGCAATTCCTTTTCGCTGGGATGACGTCACTCCTGCACAGAAAGCGGATTTAAAATTTGGAAGCGTGACGGATACGGTAGCGGAGCAGCGGTTGAACTTTATTCGTGGCGACCGCTCCCAGGAAGATACCGGTCAGTTTCGCAAGCGTGGAAGCCGGCTGGGATCAATCGTCAATTCGTCACCTGAGTTCGTGGGCGGCCCTCGGGCTATCTGGCCTGATTTTGACCCCTTCGGAGAGGCATCCGAACGTTTTGCGGCTTTCGCGGAAACCAATAAGGATCGAGCACCCGTTGTCTACGTGGGTTCGAATGACGGAATGCTGCACGGTTTTGCTGCGTCCAAGACCGGTGGGCAGGAGGTTTTGGCTTACATTCCGGAGTTTGTATACAACTCGACGGCTACCAACGCAGGACTTCATTTTCTTACAGATCCGAGCTATCAACACCGATACTACGTGGATCTGGAAATGCGCCAGCAGGACATTTATACGAAAGGCAAGAACCCGGCTAACGGCAATGTCACCAGTGGCAGTGACTGGCGCAGTGTCATAGTTGGCGGTGGGCGTGCTGGTGCAAAAGGAATCTTTGCTCTTGACGTCACGAATCCGTCGAATTTTTTAGAGTCTAAGGCCAAAGGTATTGTTCTTTGGGAGTTCGCTGGCACAGACGACACCAAGCTGGGTTTTGTGACTCAGGCCCCGATCGTTGCTATGGCAAAGTGGGGGGCGTCGGATATTCGATGGACAGCCTTTGTCTCCAATGGTTATAACTCAACTGATGCCTCTACGGGTTTCTTCATGTTGGATATTGAAGGCGGCATGGACGGAACTTGGGGTAGCGATGAGGTGCAGTACATTGAGTTTGAATCGGATGGTGATGGCCTGTCTCCGCTGAATGCATTGGACACAACAGGGGATTATCTTGTTGACCGTGTGTATGCAGGCGACCTTGACGGTAACCTTTGGGTTGCAGACGGTACAAATGGGGCCTGGGGGACTGCTTACACCGAATCATCGGCGCCGCAGCCCCTGTTTACTGCAGCGTCTAACCAACCTATTACTGCTGCGCCTGTCGCCGCCGCAAACCGAGAAGTCGATCCTTCAGGTAACGAACCAAACCTGCTGATATATTTCGGAACCGGCCAATACCTTGAAAGTTCAGATGTCACATCCACTTCTACCCAGGCGGTATACGGTATATGGGATAAAGGCGCTGGTGGTTTAATCCCGTCATCGCTTGAACCGCGGACACTTACAGAAGACACGATAGACTTAGTTGACGGTGTTTCCGAAGCTGATGTGCGATATTCAGGCGGTAACGCAATTGATTTCTCAACGGTAAAGGGTTGGCGTGCCGACTTGAATATTAGTGGCGAGAGGGCCGTGGTCAGTCCGCAGATAAGGGGCGAATTTCTGTATCTCAACACAGTTATTCCAGATCAAAACCCATGCCTGGGCGGGGGGTCTGGCTGGATACTCGCCTTTGGGCTTGATGGCAGAACGCCCGAATCCAAAGCTTTTCTTGAGTTTGGCGAGGTTGTGACGGGTTATAAAATCAACTCTATGCCCAACCAGTCCACGATCCTTGGTAACTTCAGGTTCACACCAGGCAGTGATAGTGATGAACCAGTTGATGTCATGGCAATTCCGCCTCTCAGTGGTGCTATCACCAATGCAGGCCGTCGTGGATGGAATGAGTTAGTTGAGTGAGCTCCATAGGTTCAGTTGGATTCGATTCGAGGGAATTACTATGAAAAATTTTGTTGTGGTGTTTTTTGTGCTGACGACACTTTGTTTTTCAGGAGTTGTCTTTGCCAAGACAACTCCGAAGAATCATGAAGCTCCCACACTTGAAACCGGAGAGCTTCGTGTTGATGCGATTTATTCTGCGGAGGGGCGCTTGGTAATCGATGATAAGGAAATGTACGTCAAGCAAGGCGTAGACCTGAATGGCCAATCGATCTCGAGTAGTGCCCTCCTGACCATTTTGCGGGAAGGGCAGAAGCTGAGGAGAATAAAAGTTGAAAAATCCGGTGCAGAGCAGAAACGCTTTTTGGTCGGGGTGGACACTTTATGAGTCGAGAAGCCTTTGTGCGCAGTGGGTTGCTGCATCGTTGTCGGCATGATGCTGGCTTTACCTTGATTGAGTTAATGATCGTTGTAGCAATTATCGGAATTATTGCTGCCATTGCCTATCCTTCGTATCTGGACAATGTGAGAGACACGCGTCGGGCTGCAACCCAAGCTGATCTAATGGAATTAGCGCAATGGATGGAGCGGCAATATTCCGCCAACTTCAGTTATCTGGACGGCTCTGGAAATGCGCCTACTCTGCCGTTCACCCAGTCTCCGCGTAACGGAACAGCATTTTACGTTATAAGCTTTGATGGTTCTGTGGCTGCCAACACTTATACTCTGCAGGCGGTACCTTCTGGCGATCAGTCGAATGATGAGTGTGGAACACTTCGCGTCATTAACACTGGAGCCAAAAGTGCCGTAAACGGAGGAAGCGTTGTTGCTGGATGCTGGTAATTTAGCATTTGACTGGCTGTCCTTTAGCGTCTTCTACGATACCGTCTCCGTTTGTGTCTTTGGCGATTCTGATTCGCCCGCTACGGCTAATGATTAACTGGCTGGCTTGAGCGGACGAACCTGAGTCAGCACACCACGTTATGTTGCCCAAATCACTATAAATAAAGCCGTTTGGTCGGAATTGAAAGTAACTTTTTGATAATGATCGGACGGTAAGTCTGCCGTATTTCGGAGGATTGAGTACGGTGCCTACTTTAGTATCTTCCTTAATGACTCTCTCGTTTTCGGGATCTTCAAACATGAAAACGGGAGTGTTCCAGTCTTGGCCGCATTTACCGTCGTCTTTTACTGGGCAGACAGTGACTATATTCCCCGTCATTACGGCGTACCGACGGGACGAGGCAAGGAAGCGGAGAAGATCAGACATGGCTGCTGTTCGCTGGTTACTTTGGACAAGCCCCTCTAAAGAAGGTATTGCGCTCGCCGCAAAAATCACCAATAGGGCTATTATGACGAGCAATTCCACCAATGTTAGACCCTCGGAAGAGGTTGTTGCGTTCATCCTTGAAGCTCCTTGTGGCCATCTATCCTTAATGGCAGCTGAGAAAAACTAGGTAATTACACCCCTTGAAGAGAACTCGATTGATTTGAATGGTATCTGATTTTTATTCCATTCCCAACTTTTTTAGCCGATATCTCAAAGCACGAAAACTGATCCCCAGCCGTTTGGCTGCCGCCGTTTTGTTCCAGCGTGTGGCTTCCAGCGCCTTCTCAATAGCCGTGCGCTCAATGGTTTCCAGGTAACCCTCCAGATCCATTTCACCTTCCGGTACGTTTGCCGGCCCGGTGTTATTTTCCGCAGGCTTCGCATCGCCGGATGATCTGTTTTCCGGCATGATCGGCGCGTTCCCAAGGTGCAGGTCGTCTTCGCCGATCAATTCTGCATCACACAGGGTAAACGCCCGTTCCAGGATATTTTCGAGCTCCCGAACGTTGCCGGGAAAATCGTAGGCTTTTAGTCGGGAGATGGCCCTTGCCGTCAGCGAGGCGGGTTCGCATTCGTAGTCTCGGGCAATACGGCCCAGAATGTGGGTGGCGAGTAGTTTGATGTCGTCGGGGCGATCCCGAAGGGCAGGTACAGCAAGTTCGATAACGTTGATGCGGTAGAACAGGTCCTGGCGGAAATCGCCGGACTGAACCAGTGCGGGCAAATCTTTGTGGGTGGCGCTCAGCACCCGGATGTCTACCGCGGCTTCTTTGGTTTCACCGACCGGTCGCACGGCTTTTTCCTGGATGGCGCGCAACAGTTTGACCTGCATGGCCAGGGGTAAATCCGCGACTTCATCCAGAAAGAGGGTGCCTCCGTCGGCGGAGCGGAACAGGCCATCCTTGTTGTCGGTGGCGCCGGTAAAGCTGCCTTTTTTATGGCCGAAGAATTCGCTTTCCATCAGCTCGGAGGGAATCGCGCCGCAGTTGACGGCAATAAAAGGCCCGTCGCGCCTGGGGCCCTGCAAGTGAATCATCCGCGCCACCAGTTCTTTACCGCTACCGGATTCCCCGCTGATAAACACCGGCGCCTGGCTGC
>Ga0307967_1001466_pt1 | contig 14362 bp, 14 predicted proteins | sample OrgLakmetagen648_FD_201828 | JGI IMG/M metagenome (GOLD analysis project Ga0307967, IMG submission 201828) | Saline water microbial communities from Organic Lake, Antarctica - #648 | ecosystem: Environmental > Aquatic > Non-marine Saline and Alkaline > Saline | place: Antarctica: Organic Lake... | reverse complement strand
CTTCTGGGAAAAGAATTGTTTTTTGGTGTTCATTGACTTCTACCACAGCCTCCAAAATTTTAAAATCGTAGTTGATATCCTTTCCCGATTTGTGAAGTGCCTTTACATCCTTTGGAAAACAAGACCCACCATATCCAATACCTGGAAAGAGAAATCGTTTTCCAATCCTAGAATCGGTTCCCATGCCTATTCTTACCTTATCAACATCTGCACCAACCTTTTGACAGTAGTTCGCGATTTCGTTCATAAAGGTAATTTTGGTCGCTAAAAAGGAATTCGAAGCATATTTAGTTAATTCTGCTGACTTCTCATCCATGATGATAATGGGGTTACCAGACCTTACGAAAGGCTGGTATAGCCTTTGCATAACCTCAATAGCTCTTTCACTACTGGAGCCTATAACAATGCGTTCTGGCTTTAAAAAATCATCGACGGCAAAACCTTCCCTCAGAAACTCTGGATTGGAAACCACATCAAAATCGGTTTTACAACTTTTTTCTATAGTTGATTTCACCAAATCTGCTGTCCCCACGGGAACTGTACTTTTATCGACAATGACCTTGTAAGTTGTCATGTATTCTCCTATTTCTTTGGCTACACCCAAAACATATTTTAAATCAGCAGAGCCATCCCCATCTTCCGGAGTCGGCAAAGCCAGGAAAATCACTTCACCGAAGTCCAGACCTTCTTTTAAGTCAGTAGTAAAATTGAGTCTGCCCGCTTCGATATTTCTCTCGAATAGCACATCCAGGTGGGGTTCATAGATAGGCACCACTCCCGCTTTCATTTGATCAACTTTATGTTTGTTGATGTCCACACAAAGGACTTCGTTTCCATTTTCGGCTAAACATGTTCCTGTAACCAGACCGACGTAGCCTGTTCCGATGACTGCTATTTTCATGAGATATTATTTAATTTATGGTGCAAAAATATGTGTTTTAAAAGTATAAATCTTATGCTCCAAAAAAAAAGAACTATTTTTGCTTAACTTAAAATATCTTTTTTTCTTCAAAAAAGTTTGTGTCATTCATCCAATCAAGAATACCTCTTTTCAATCCATATTTTAACTTAAAATTTTTTTTCAGCTTAGTTCCATCTATATTGTTTGAAATCGTTAATTTTCTAACTCTATCTGGATGTATTCCTTCTTTTTTTGATAATGCATAAAGTATTCTGGAAATGAACAACAAAACGGAGGATGGGAATTTTATTTTTGGGGATTTTAACTGACCTTTTTGACTTATTATATTACAAATTTTTTCAATAGAAGGAGCAGGTTCATAAGTAAAGTTATAAAGATTAGAACCGTGTTCTGATTTTTCAACAATTTGAAACATAGCATCAACAAGGTCTTTTACGTAAATGCATGCCTTGATAGTATCTCTTCTTCCTGGGTAAAAAAACGTGCCTTGAGAGATTGAATTTATTAATCTTGTGAAATTTCCATTTTCATTCTCACCAAAAACAACTCCAGGTCTTATAATTATCAATTTCCTTTTCTGTGGATACTCTTGTTGCCATAACAAATGAATATATTCAGCTGTCAGCTTAGATATTCCATAAGGGATATCTGGCATTGGTGTAGTATTTTCAGATTTTTTTTCTTCATATGTACCATATGTTGCAATCGAACTTGTAAAAACTATTGTATTAATATCGTGCTTTCTCGCATATTTACAAATATTTTCAGCTCCTAATAAATTAGTTTCAAAGTATTCCTCTGATGGATGACCGGGTGTACGATGGACTGCTGCTAAATTAAATATAATTGATTCTTCTGCAGGTAAACTCCTTGTATAAATATTTTCTCTTACGTCGACTCTCTCAAAATTAACATTTTTAGTTATAGGCTCTTTAATATCATAAACTATGGCTTTACTCTTTTTTTCTTTATTAATAAAATTCAATAAATGATGGCCTATAAATCCACTCCCCCCAAATATTAAGTATTTCATGTAAAATATTTTTTTAATAGACTTAAGAATTATTTAGTAATGTGAATTAAAAAATATCTCATCTACTTGTTATTGTTCGTTGTTGATTATTTGTTTAAAACCATAGGCTTTAAAACTTAAATGAATAATTAAAAATAAAACCATCATCAAGCTACTCATAATAATATTTTTATTTAAAAACTTTCTGTAAAAATTAAAATTCTCCTTTATCAACAAAAATTTATTTTTACTTAAAGATGAATTTGAAGTTCTATAAAAAGCTAAAGGTTCATCTAAACAATAAGCATTTTTAGTTCGTTTTAATATTTTAAACCAAAGTCCCCAATCTTGTCTCTTTCTATAATTAGGCATATATATTTTGCCTGTTACATCTGTATCGTAAATCGCTGTAAGAGTTTTAATATAATTATTAAACAATAGTTTATAGTAATTCACCTTAAGAGGTGAATGTATGATCTTAGAGGGGCGATTATATTTATCCAATTGAAAATATCTCGTATATGAAAAGGAGATTTCATTTTTTATCATGAAATCCATTTGCTTTTTTAATTTATTCTTATGCCAATAATCATCACTATCTAAGAATGCTATATATCTAAATATTGAAGCATCAATTCCCTTATTTCTTGCCTCGCCAGCACCAATGTTTTCCTTTAGAAAAATATGTTTAATTCTAATGTCTAGCCTACTATAATTTAAAATTATATCTCTAGAATTATCTGATGAACAATCATCAATCAAAATCAGTTCCCAATCATCAAAATCTTGCTCTAAAACCGATTCTATACATTCGTGTAAAAAATCTTGACTGTTGTAAACAGGCGTTATTATTGAAACCATTTATATTTGTTAATTTGATAATATACACTAAGACTAAAACTCATTAAAATTAATCCCCATTGTCTATATAAAATAGATTCAAATAAAAAATTGAATAGTATTATTAATATAAAAAACATAATACCATAATTATCTATAAAATTAGTTTTAAAAATAATTAAGGGAGAAAAGCTGAAAATTAAGAGAAAAATAAACCCTATTATACCTGTATTATATATACTCTGTAAAAATTGATTATGAGCATTGAAATCATGATTAAATTTAGATTTAACTATTTTTTTACCCTTTATAATACCATAGCCACTCAAATAATTATCTTGAACCAATTCTAGATAATTACTATAGATATCATAACGCTGCTTTGTGCTTAATTTACTCAATTCTTCAAACTTTTCTGAGCCCTCAATAGATTCAATATTTGTTAATGTTTCATACATATCAACAAACCTGTTTTTTATATGTCCACCTCCCAAAATTAGTAAAATTAATAGAGCAGATATTAAAGCAAAAATTTTATACCCGCTAATTCTTTTGTAGAAGAAAAATGGAAAAATTAATAAAACTCCTAAAATTATTGCTTTTGAAGCCAAGGCATAAATTATAAACCCATTTATTAAAATTAGAAGAATTCTAATGTATCTATTGAATAAATCTGGATTAAACAATATAAATATTATGGCGAATACAAATACTAATCCCATGTAAGTACTATGAGCATAATTGTCCAAAAAACTAAACTCTTTAATATTATATTTTAGAAGATTTTGTTTTTCCAGTAAACTTTTCCCTCTATTTAAGTAAGCCTTTGGTTCTTTTAGATAAATTTCGAAATTACTAGAATCATTATTTAAGCGGTATTCACCATCACCATCCACAAATGAAATGTAAAACCATTCTTTTGTTTGTGTTTCTGAAACTTTGTTCTTAACCACAATTCTACTAAAACCACTAGAAAGTTTTGTTATTTTGGCTTTTACTCCATTACTTTTGCCAATTTCATCAGTTTTCATGTTAACCCAAACCCCTCTTTGAAGATTATCGTCTATAGGTCTTATTAACGCCCAAAAACCGGCTTCATTTTCTTTGGAATTAATCTTAAAATCTAGTTCTCTTGTTATAGAATCTATTTTTTTATCTTTTGGTAAAGGAATTATACGTCTTAAAGATGCTATATCTTCAGATGAATTTGAAATTTTTAATTTTAAGCTTGACCTAGGAATATTAACTAAGGAAATATTATCGCTTTTTTCCCAAGCATCGTTTATCAAATCATTTTGAGAAATATTGACTGCATATCCATATGCCCATATGACAATCATAAGTAACCCCATAACACTTACGATTATAAAAGAAGTTTTTAATATTTTCAACATTGTCTTAAGGGCGAAATTGGATGAAAAAATAAAAATGGGAATTATAATAACTGCGATATTTTTTAAAAAGATTTCAAAATTTAAATAACCATAATATAAATCCAAAACAAATGAGATGAATATTGCTAAAAAATAAATCAAGAAAGGCAATAAAAATTTCTTGTTTTTATTCGAGAGGTTTAATTCTTTTTTATAAAATCTAATAAGAACAATCATAACCATTAAAATAATGATTACGCTTGAATAATCAATTGGCAACAAAATAGAAGGTATAGTTGCACTTGCTAAATAAAAACTTAGGCCTTTAAAATTAAAGTCCAATGTAAACTTTAAACTCAAAATAAACTTTCTATGGTTATCCGATTATTTTTCCACCCATCATCTTCAAGTTTAGAAAAAATTCTTTTTCGATAAATTGAATTTTCTTTTTTTACTTTTTTAACTGCTTCACAAAATTTTTCAATATTATTTCTATCAACAATTTCAGCAACACCCTTTGCACCAAAAGCCTCCTTAAAGTTCCCAACGTTATAACCTATAAATGGAACACCCAGCCCTATTGATGTATATGCGACACCACTTTGACTGATTTTTTTATAAGGCAACCAAAGCATAGAAGAATTTTTTATCTTCTCAATTAAAAATTTTGTTTTTACTTCTTTCGAAATAATTTCCACTTCATTTTGAATGTTATAATCTATTATAGTTTTATTTAATTTTTCTATGTAATCTTTTAAACCAAAACCGATAATCTCCAAATAAATTGATTCGTTTTCTTTTTTCAACTCCCTAACTACCTCCAAAGCATCCTCTATCCCCTTATACTTAGATATATATCCTACCATGAGACATTTATTCATTGGGTCATTATACATTCTCTCTCGATAACCTTTAAAAAACAATCCATGTTCTATTCTGATAATGCTGGCATCAGAATTTAATGATATGATTTTCTTTCCAACTTTTTGTGTTTGAACAGCAATGTTATCGAGTTTTTTATAAAGTGAATTATATCTTTTTTTAATTTTTTTATTTTTAGTATTGTGTGGATATACGTTGTGAACTATGTAAAGTATTTTAGTTCTTTTTTGTAAATATTTAATTAAATTAACTTCTAGGCTTAGATATTTTAAAAGCTGTAACCATTGGACTATAATCAAGTCATATTTTTTATAATTCATTAAAAGCCATAACCAATTTAGGGTATAATTTAAAAGTTTTAGACCCACATTAAACCCTAAATAATTAGCATGCGAATCAAAGATATCTAGAAATTTATGCTTTTTCTTCCCTAATATTTCTACTTGTATTTTTTCAGATTTTAAACCATGAGCTAAGTAATGTGTATATACAGTGGATGTGCCGTTTAAATCCAGAATAAGAATTTTCTTCATAAATTATAATTTAATCGAATGGTGGCATCCATTTGCAGGAATAATTAAGACCCTTTTCCCTTTTGGTTAAAAATTTAGCTGGGACACCACCAACTACGGAATATGCAGGAAAAGATTTAGTAACTACTGCACCAGCTGCAACAACACAACCTTCACCCAACTTAACTCCAGGTAGCAAAATAGCTCTGGTTCCAATCCAAACATAATCTTCGATCTCAATTTTGGAAGTTATAAATTTAAAACCAGGATCATTCATATCGTGTTGAGCTGTTATCAAATTAACCTCTGGTGAAATTGAAACATTATTTCCAATCTTAAGACCACCTCTTGAGTCCAAATAACACTTTCTATTGATAGCTGTATTAATGCCTATTTCGATATCAAACTTATTTATGTGGCAATTTAAATGGATACTGCTGCCTTTACCCATTTTCAATTTATAAACATATCTATAAAAGAAATGTCTAATTGAGTAGAATGGTATCTTGTTTATTAAATGGTTTGGAATATAATTTCTGTAGAAATAATATCCAGTCTTTAGTATTTCAAAAAAAAAGCTTTTCATCTATAATCTCTTATGTCCTTTTAAATAATAAATATGACAACTCTACTAAAAGTTTTGGATAACCATTTTCTAACAATGCTTTTTTATATTCTTTATGAGCTTTTAATCTAAACTTAGTGCTAACACCCCCAATCCTCATAAAAACTTCATGACTATTTGTCTTAAACTTTACCCCTGCATTAACACACCTTAATAAAAAATGCGAGTCAATTGCAATCTTGTAGGAATTATTAAAACCTCCAACCTTTTCATAAACTTTTTTTGTAACAAAGCATGTTGTAAAAGAAAAACCAAAATTAATTAGAACTCTATATTTGAAAAATTTTTTTTTAAAGCTACTAATAAGGCTTTTATTTTCATCAACTCTATTACAAATACCATAAGCAATTTCAAGTTTGTCAATATTCAAAGTCTTCACTGCTTTCTCTACTGTTTTTTCAGGAATCCAATCATCAGAATTTAAAAAGAAAATTATATCTCCACTTGCATGGCCTAAACCTTTATTCCAAGCCTCTGCAATACCGCCATCTTTCTCTTTAATAAACTTAAAATTAATTAAATCTGAATCAAATTTAGTTTTATAAGCATCTATCAGATTGATCGTTCCATCAGTTGACTCTCCGTCAATAATTATATACTCAATAAATCTGTGAGTTTGACTCAAAACAGATATAAAAGTATCCTCGATTGTATCTCTGTTATTGAGGCAAGCAGTAATAATTGTAACTGTAGGAGTTTTAACTTCTTTATTCATTAGGTTCTAAATCTTTAACTGATTTATTAAAAAAAAATTGATACGGCATATTTGCATCTTTTATCTCATGTTTTGATTTAATGTAGAGATTGAAAGTAAAGAGTGCAAAACAAGTAATAAATAATGAGTATCTTATTATATAATACTGTTTAATTTTAGTTTTTAAATTAGGTACTAATAAAATGAAGAAAACCATAAAATACAAGCCTCCCCTAATACCAGCATGACCAAATTTAGATAAGCTACTCCAGATAAATATGCCGATATAAAAACACATTAAGTAAAATTTTAAATCTTTTTCATTCTTAACCTTAATAATATAAACCATGGGTAAAAGAAAAAAGCCTATAACTTGAAATAATATTAATAACATGTCTCCTCCTTTACCGTAAGTAGCACCCTCAATGTAGGTGTCATATTGATCCGTAAAAAAACCTATTGTATAAGCGATAATATCTGAACTAAAAAAACTCAGCAGATATAATCCGAAAATGAGGATTTTAAAATAATTGTGTAATGAAAACAAATAATACAATGGGATAGCTAGTATCGCTGACTTATGAAATAAAAATGCAAGAAAAACAAATAAAAGATAAGCCCCTATTTTTTGGGTTTTAATAAATCTATAACTATAAAAAATAATTGCAATAGCTATATATTGTCTAACTATTGAAAAAGATTGAAAAAGATAAATTGGGAATGAAATAAAAATTAAAGTTGACAAAATAGGATCTAAACTATACCTTTTAATTGTTAAGTAGAACAAGTAAATTATAATTAAAGAGGAGGCTATAAAGAATAACTGATTAAAACCTACATAATGCGAGAGATCTATTAATGCTCTGCTTAATATTTCAAGTCTATTCAATTGATCATCGATGAACTTGATATCACCTTCTATAAAATGATAATACATTGAGAAATCGTATCCTACATCAAACCGAAAAGCACTTATAATAAAAATGATAAAAAAGGCTGTTGTAACACCATTTAAATTTAAACCTTTTATAAGTTTAGTTTCTTTCAGATTTAATACTATGAATATTAAAGTAAAAAGTGAAATATAAAAAAGCATATTTTTAAGTAATCAATTTATATCCAAAAAAACTAAGTAGTTCTTGTTTTTTTTCAAAAATCGAATTTATTATTGTCATTTGATCATCTGTCAAGCGATCTATTTTGTCCTTATTAAAGTTTTCTATTTTTAAATTTTGATTTGTTTCGTTATGGGATTTAAACTTTTGATCCATTTGAATATCTAATAATTGAGGTAACATTGTACTTACTAAGTCATAAATCTTTTGTGGATTTTCAGTTAACTCCTCATACGATATTATAATTTTATTATTTAGGGCTTCAATATTTTTTTTTTGATGTTCTAAGCATTTAATAGCAAAATTTGCAGCGTATTCTGCTGATGCAGAATTTCTCCTCATTATTCCTTCACAATGTACATAGGGGTTTCTGTAACTTATTATATAATATGCGTTGGAAAAAATTTTGTCTATTGATTTTGCACGTAAGATATTTAATGGACTTTTTTCTAGAAGTACAGGTTTAGTTAAATCCCAATATTTCATCCATTCTTGCTTTATAAATTGCCAATTATGATCGTGATTTTCGTTCCACCTATTCTCATTCTCAAACATTAATTTTCTCACAGTAGGCAGCTGTTGGCCTTCTCTAGTGCTCCATGTGTTATTTACAGAAACTTTATTTGAAGTTGAAATTATAGAATTTATAAGTGTAGATCCGCAATAAGGAGGACATAAAATAAATAAATATTTATTTTCAATATTCTTTTTAAATCCAGCTTTAATTTTATTCTTGATTATAATAAAAACATGATGTTCATATGTAGGTGAGAGTTTTTTAACTATATATTTTAGTATATTTTTCATTAACAATCATTTATAGCATTAAATATCTATGTTGAATTTAAAGTCAATTTATTTAATTTCATTAATTAAAAGGTGCTCATACTCAAATTAAACAAGCATTTGCTAGAGTTTTAACTTGATTTTCTTATCAACCCATTTAAAATATTATTTCCACATTCACTTCTTAACCTCCCAAGCAATATTTATAATATTTTTCATTTTTAAGATATTCGGATATTCCAATTTGTTATTTTTATGAATTTTACATTTTATCAAAATTCCAACTTGTTTTCATTTGTCCAGTTTTTAAATTCAGACTTAATCCTCTTGATTTCTTTATCGCTCAGGATTTCTTCCCAGTTACCATCTTGCCCAAAGTCTTTTGAAATATGATTTAGATGAAGTAATGAATCTTGATCATGTGGGAACAATTTATGCTTTAATCTATTTGTAACTTTTACACCAAAAAAAGATTTAATATTTTTTTTCGTATTGGAACTGGTTGATGTTAATGAACTGAGGATAGATTTTTTTATTGACTTTATGACTTTTTTTTTATTTTGCAGTTTTATAATGTTTTTTGGTGAATTGTTTAAAGTAATCTCATTCAGGATTACATTACTTGTTTCTAATTTTAAAAATGAACTTGTTTCTTCAACACAGTTATATAGTGAATTTAATAGGCTCTTATAAGAATGTATTAAAATTTTGGGTGAATTTATTATTTTATAATAGTTATTAATGTTGTCATTAATTGTTAATATTAAATCATCGCCTTCTGAATTAAACTTTCGCTTAAGGGATGCAGCAACATCAAGTAAATTTCTATATGAATAAATAACAAATACATTATCTAGCTCATTAAGTTTAGTGAAATCATGTGTTTTGATAAGATAAATAGTACTTCTGTCAGTTGCATAATTTTCAAGATCGACAAAATTTTGAATAATTTTATCTTTATTGTAGTAACCTAACTTAGCATATTTTTTTTTATTTTGATAAAGCAGTTCTTTAACAATATTATATTGTAAAGTAGAACCTGATCGCATCATTCCGTTACATATTATTATCATTCATATTCTTTTTAGTAAACTTTAATTTGTAATTATTTTTATTACCATGGAAAGTTTATAGTTAAAATACCTAGCTTTTTTTTAACAAGTATTATTTGAATTACATTTTGCAAAATTAAAGTCATAGCTGTTGCTATTGAGGCACCTAAGCCGCCATAGAGTGGTACAAGCACATAATTCAATGACACATTTAAGATTGCTGTGCTTAACGTTAAATATCCTAAAGCTCTTTCATTGTTTGTCATCTGAAGAATCATGCCTGTAGCACCAGTTCCAAGATTAACCAATTGGCCGAAAGCAATTATGATTAATATCCAATAAGCTTCTTTAAATTCTGTACCCCATAAACTCAAAATTTGATTACCAAGAAAAAAGTAAATTAAGACGCTTAGAACACCTATTGCTCCTAATCCTTTTGTTACTTGTTGAACCATCGTTTCAAGTTCTTTTAATTTATTTTCATGAAATAAAGAAGCTATTTTTGGAGTTAAACTAGAGATTGATATTAAATGAAAAAAGCTTGTTAATGTTCCTAGTTTTGCTGCCACTGAATAAAAACCAATTTCTCGAGAGTTACTAAGTAAACCAAGCATAACAGTATCAGCACTACTTGCAATTAAAGCAGTAGATGAAACTATAAGTAAAGGTAGTCCTACTCTCAGCATTGATTTAGTTTTTTTAATCCGTTTACCCCTGAATTGAAAAATTAAGTACCAATAAACCAATACTGAAATCAATACAGTTATGCGACCTATACCATAAAGTAAAAGTACGAATGGAATAGTAATTTTTACATTTAAAATAAACATAACTCCTAGTCCTAAAGCAACAACAATCAAGCTTAATGTTTCATTTAACAAATTACTTTGCCAAATTTTTCTGTAGCCAATTAAACCAGATTCAAATATTCTAGAAATAGCTTGAGGAATCAATAAGACTGAAAAAGCCAATAATGGCAAGTATAATTTGGGTTCTTTAAAAGCATTTTCAGAAAGCCAAGATGCCATCATTATTAAAACAATACTAATGCCTATAGCTATAGGTAAGATTATGCGTGTGGAAGTAAATATCGTATTACCTACATGTTGCCAATCTTTTCGCTCAAAGGCTATCGCCACTTCTTTTCTAACAACAGTATCCATCCCCAACATAATGAAAATCAAGACAAAGGCTACAATTTTTGTGCTTAAATTTATTATTCCAAGACCCTCTGGACCTATAGTTCTGCCTAAGATAACACTTATTAGAAATGCAGCGAACATTCCGGTCATTTTGACAATCATGGAAGAATAAGATTTTTTCACCACTTCAAGAGTATGAATATCTAGTTTGGTAATTTTATCTTTTATAAAATTTAGCATTTTACGGATATAGATCTTATGACTTTTAAAACTTCACCTTTTTAAATGTCTCTTGGTTCCCTTTAAACCAATCATAAGTATTTGAAATACCTTTTTTGAGTTTGATTTCAGATTCCCAGCCTTCTTTTTTAAGCTTTGAGACATCCAGTAATTTTCGTGGTGTGCCGTCAGGTTTAGAACTGTCCCATTTAATTTCTCCACCATGACCCACAATTTCTTGGATAGTTTCAGCAAGTTCTTTTATAGTAAGATCAAGGCCAGTTCCTACGTTATATAAATGTGAATCTAATTTATTTTCTAAAACGAAGGATACAGCCTCAGCGAGATCGTCGACATGTAAAAATTCTCTCTTAGGATTTCCTGAACCCCATAGTTTTACATGAGAATTGTTATTCAGTTTTGCTTCGTGAAACTTCCGTATCATTGCAGGAAGCACATGTGATGTCTTTAGATCAAAGTTATCATGTGGTCCGTATAGATTCGTGGGCATCAGGCTGACAAAGTCTTTCCCATATTGCTTTCTTATGGCTTCGCAGGCTTTTACACCCGCAATCTTGGCTATAGCATACCACTCATTAGTTGACTCTAAACTACCGGTTAACAGATACTCTTCCTTTAGAGGCTGAGGAGCGTGTTTAGGATAAATACAGGAGCTACCAAGAAAAATAAATTTTTTTGAATTATACTGATGAGCTGCATCAATCAGGTTGTTCTGGATCTGAAGATTCTCCATCAGAAAATTGTAAGGATAATCGCTATTTGCAAGAATGCCACCAACTCTTGCTGCTGCATCGATTACCACTTCCGGCGACTCGGTTTTGAAAAATTTAATAACCGCCTCCTGGTTTTTGAGGTTCAGTTCTTTTGATGATTTTCCGATAAGATTAATATATCCTTTTGATTCCAAAGCTCTCCAAATCGAAGAGCCCACCATCCCTCTATGACCTGCGACATAAATTTTACTGGATTTTTCTATTGACTTACTCAAAATAGTTCATTGTTTTATAGCCGCTCTCTTTCAAAAACTGGTCCTTTTGCATTAATTGAAGATCACTCTCCATCATTTCTTTAACCAAATCGGACAACTCATATTGACATTCCCATCCTAATTTTTCTTTTGCTTTTGTGGCGTCTCCTATAAGTAATTCGACCTCTGTAGGCCTAAAATATCTAGGGTCTACCTTTAATACTTCTTGGCCTTTCTTTAATTGATAGTTTGGATCATGGCATTCTTTAACTATCCCATATTCTTTTTCACCTTCTCCTATAAACTCTAATTCTATGCCTACTTCATAAAAACTCATTTTAACAAAGTCTCGTACTGTTGTTGTTTTTCCTGTAGCAATCACCCAATCTTCAGGCTGTTCTGCTTGTAAAATCATCCACATCATTCTTACATAATCTTTAGCATGACCCCAGTCCCGTTTTGCATCAAGATTACCTAAATAAAATTTATCTTGGAGTCCTAAAGCAATCCTTGAGACTGCCCGGGTGATCTTGCGAGTCACGAAGGTCTCCCCGCGTATAGGCGATTCGTGATTGAATAAAATACCATTACAGGCAAACATACCGTAAGCCTCTCTATAATTCACCGTAATCCAAAACGCATACATTTTAGCAACAGCATAAGGAGATCTAGGGTAAAAAGGGGTAGTCTCTGTTTGAGGCACTTCTTGCACTTTCCCGTAAAGCTCTGAGGTCGAGGCTTGGTATATTCTTGTCTTGCTTTCCAAACCTAGTAATCTTACTGCATCCAAAATACGCAATGTTCCCAAACCATCAGCATTACCTGTATATTCTGGAATCTCAAATGATACGGCTACGTGACTCATAGCAGCCAAATTGTAAATTTCGTCTGGTTGGATTTCTTTTATCAAGCGGATAAGATTTGTACTATCCGTCATATCACCATAATGCAAAATAAAATTTTGGTGCTCTACATGCGGATCCTGATATAAGTGGTCAATTCTATCGGTATTAAACAGAGAGGAGCGACGCTTTATCCCATGTACTTTGTATCCTTTTTTTAGGAGAAATTCAGAAAGATAAGCTCCGTCCTGTCCTGTAACTCCTGTTATAAGTGCTGTTTTTTTCATACTCTATTTTCTATTATAGTCGTCCTCGATTCTTACAATATCATCTTCTCCAAAATAAGATCCTAATTGCACTTCAATAAAAACGCAGTTTTCATGATCAGATGGATTTTCAATACGATGTTTTACTCCCTGAGCTATTTTAATAACTTCTCCTGGATTATAATTTTTAACCTCTCCATCCAATGTAATTTTAGCAATCCCTGAAACGATTGTCCAAACTTCAGAACGTTTGTGATGGTATTGATAAGATAACCTGCCGTGAGGCTTTACAACAATTCGTTTGACTTTGTGGGATTCGTTATCTTCTAATACAAAATATTCACCCCATGGTCTTATATCATGTTCCATAATTAGTTATTTTTTAATAGCCAGCTACTAGACTGAATCTTATTTCCTAAACCGTCAGCTAAGTCTACACCTAGTTGATTACAAATTTCAGCCTCTGGTATACTTTGGTTGTTTTGATCTCCTCCATTAGCAAACGTGAAGTTATAAATTTCACCATATTCTTTAACCAGGTACTCTATAGATTTACATACAGTACGATCCTGATCTATGGATAATATAGCCCTGTAAACCGGATTGATGTTTTGTACAATGATTAATCTTTCTCCTTCGTCCTGAAAAGGCTTGCTCCCTTTTAATTGCCTTTGATGATCATTGTTAACGATCACAAAAAGAACACCCCTTAAAGCTTTTGCTTCATGAAAGTACTCAATATGTCCTTTATGGATAGGGTTAAAATAACCAGACACTATTATAGCCTTTTGTTTTTTCTGCATCAGATTGATACCAATTTAAGTAATTATTCTCTTCCAGCTTCTTCTCTTTCCCTCAAAAACTGACCAAGGCCAAGTAGTATAAATACCAAGAAAGTAAGAGCGAATAAAGCCAAAGGAACTGTATAATAATATTTATCGGTCCATTCTCTTATGTCGTATCCAGAAGAAGGAAAACCAGAGATCACACTGATCACATCTTTTTCTTCAACCAGTTTTCGCATAGCTTCGCGTTTATCTTCTTGAAGCCTTAACTGTTCTTTTAGTAATTGCCCCTCATTAATTGCGGATT
>Ga0307967_1001465_pt1 | contig 14367 bp, 10 predicted proteins | sample OrgLakmetagen648_FD_201828 | JGI IMG/M metagenome (GOLD analysis project Ga0307967, IMG submission 201828) | Saline water microbial communities from Organic Lake, Antarctica - #648 | ecosystem: Environmental > Aquatic > Non-marine Saline and Alkaline > Saline | place: Antarctica: Organic Lake... | reverse complement strand
TGGATTCACCCAAAAATGAAATTTAATAGAATGCCTGCCTGTCATCCCCAAGCCTGCTTGGGGACGAGTTTCCCGAAGCTTCGGGATCCAGACCGCAAAAAGCCTCACGAAAGTGGGGCTTTTTTTAAATTGAAACCCCCACTTTAAGCTGTCATAATCTTTCTATATTTATTTTTTCAAAAAAAGAGAAACAATCCACCTTTATGCACCTAATTAATGCCCATCAAAATAACCTCAAAAACATTGATTTAAGTATTCCTGAAAATCAATTGATCGTGGTGACAGGTTTATCTGGCTCTGGGAAATCTTCTCTGGCCATGGACGTTATCGCCAATGAAGGCTACCGTTATTTTTTAGAGAGCCTTCCGGCATATAACCAACAGAACGGCCAGGTAATCCCGACTGCTGAAGTTGATGATATTCAAGACCTTCCGCCTGTAATAAAAGTGGAGCAGTCGAAACGCTTCCAGTCTATCAAAACTACTTTTGGGACGCTCTCTGAGTTGACGACTATCTTCAGGGTCTTATTTGCGCGCTATTCGGCTGATGAAACAATGAGCAAATCGCTCTTTTCTTTCAATCATCCGAGAGGGGCCTGTGAGGTCTGTCGTGGAATTGGGGAAGCGGAATATATTGACCTTGATAAATTGGTCGGGGATGAAAATAAAACCCTTAGAGAAGGAGCCATCACCACTACTCTGCCCGGTGGCTATATCGTCTATTCTCAGATAACCGTGGAGGAGTTAAATAAAGTGTGTGAGGCGCACGGTTTTAATGTGGATATCCCGTGGAAGGAGCTCACAGCCGAACAACAGAATGTGGTCTTAAACGGAAGCAACCGCCTCAAAGTATTTTATGGCAAACACGGGCTGGAGTCCCGGCTTAGATGGGGCGGGATTAAGGCAAAGCCCCGTGAAGAAGGATTCTATAAAGGAATGCTTCCGATTATGCAGGATATTTTGAGACGGGACAGAAACCCCAACATCCTAAAATTTGCCAGTTCCAAAATTTGCCCGAGTTGTGAAGGCGCGCGCATCAAAGCGGAACACCTAAATTATAAATGGAACGGCCTGAATTTTCAAGCCTGGATGGACCTTTCCTTAAGCAAATTATATGATCGCCTGAAAGGGCAGGAGTTGATAACCGGCGAAAAAGTATTGGTGGATAAGATCTGCACCCAATTGTTTGACTTGATCAGGCTGGGTATGGAGGAATACCAACTAAGCACGCCAAGTATGGATATTTCATCTGGTGACGGACAACGTATCAAACTCATCAACCAGGTAAATAGCAAGTTACAAGGTATTTTATATGTATTTGATGAACCTTCCATCGGTTTGTCTGCAGATTACCAAAAGTATTTACTTCATATTTTGAACCGACTCATCCGCAGGGGCAATACAGTCATGGTGGTGGAGCATGACTTAGATTTTATCCAGTCTGCAGATTGGATAGTGGAATTGGGCCCGGAAGCAGGGGCAAATGGCGGCGAAGTGGTTTTTAATGGCCACACCGATGATTTTTTGAAAGCGAAAAATATAGAAAGCCCCACCTTGGCTGCACTGAAAGCAGTCAGAAATGACAAAGCTCCCGAAAATGAGCCTAAAAAAGTATCTGTCGAAGCCTTTCAGCCTAAAGCAAACGAGCTCACCGTTGCGAGTAGAAAAACACCAAAATTGCTCGAAAGCATTAGTCGTTTTTGTGAAAAGAATGATTTGAACCTCCTCACCGTGAGCGATCAACCTATAGGAAAAACGCCCCGAAGTAATCCTGCTACTTATACGGGCTTAGCGACTAAAATAAGGAACTTGCTCGCAAAAACGCCCGAAGCGAAAGATTTAAAATTAGGAAAGGGAGCCTTTTCTTTTAACAATAAAACCGGTAGATGTGAAGCCTGTGAAGGGGCTGGAGTCATCACGCTCTCCATGAGTGCGCTGGGCAGTATCAACCAGATTTGTCCAACGTGTAATGGTAAACGTTTTAAGCCAGAAGTACTCCGCGTGGATTGGCAGGAAAAAAATATTGCAGAAATTTATAACTTAAGCATAAAAGAAGCTTATGATTTTTTTGATAAGGAAAAGAAAATCAAAGAAATACTGTCGTTAATGCTGCAACTGGGCTTGGGTTATATTAAACTGGGACAGCCCTCCAACACCTTATCAGGTGGGGAGGCGCAACGTATTAAACTTACCAAGCATTTCGCCAAAAAATCAAAACAGACACTTCTGTTGTTGAACGAACCCAGTATAGGTTTACATCAGCAAAATGTAAATCAGCTGCTGGACGCCCTGCACCAACTCAAGCAACAAACGGCTGGCATTATCTGTTTTGAAAACCATTCACTTTTTCAATCCACTTGCGACACCCTAGTAAATAACGCGCTTGAGGTTCAACCGATGGAGGTCGTGGAAGAAGCAGCACAGCAGCGCGAGAGGATTTCCATTCAGGGTGCGTGCACACATTCCCTAAAAGACCTCAATTTAGATCTGCCCAAACATAATTTAACGGTGGTCACAGGCATTTCAGGTTCTGGTAAATCTTCCTTGGTGATTGATACATTGCACGGTTTTGGATTACAAGAAATGACCAAGCAGTTCTCGAGTTATCAGCAGTCGAGGGTGGGCGTGAATTTTCAGTTAGAGGTCAATCATATTGAAGGACTGACACCTACTATTTGCATTACCCGTAAACAAAAGAATTATTCGCAGCGCTCTGATACTGCAAAGCAAACGGGGATTGATAAGATCTTGCGCTTTGTCTTTTCCAGAAAGGCACAGTACGAAGGGCAGGAATTATCGGCCAGTCATTTTTCCAATAATCACGAATTGGGAAAATGTGCGGTCTGCGAGGGCCTTGGACAAGAACTACTGCCCGATCTCAACAAACTGGTCTTAGATCAGAATAAAAGCATTGCCGGTGGACTCTTTGAGCACAACAAAGTGATCGCTTATTATGGGGACCCAGCAGGTAAGCACATGGCGGTCTTAAAAAAGGTGGGAGAAGAATATGGATTTACTCTGGAAACCCCTTTTAAGGAATTAAGCGACTCACAAAAAGAAATTTTACTGCACGGAGAAGGTGAAAAAGTATGGAAGGCCAACTGGCAGTACAAAACAAAAACAAGGGAAGGGACGCAAGCCTTGAGCATGAAATGGGAAGGCCTTTTCCATTACTTGCAGGACGAATATTTCAAGACCCGGAAGAATAAAAATATCAGTCAGCTCACCGCCCTCTTTACTCATCGTGAATGCAGCCATTGCCAGGGCAGTGGATTAAAACCGGAACGACTGGTTTTTCAAATAGCGGGCAAATCCATTAACGACATAAAATCCATGGATTTTAAAGCTTTGGAAAACTGGCTTTCTGCTCATGATAATCAAGAGGAAATAGATCAAAAACTCATTGCTAAAATCCAACCTCATCTTATCAATACGATTAAAAGGGCGAAACAATTGCACATTGATTACCTGCAACTCAGCCGAAAATCGCCTACGCTTTCTGGCGGGGAAAATCAAAGGGTGGAGTTGATCAAACAGTTGAACAGTCCGCTTCAAGGCATTACCTATTTATTAGATGAACCTTCTGCAGGCTTATCGAATGATAATATTCCAGACTTGATCCAAATTCTAAAAGAGCTTATTGACAAAGGGAATACCGTGGTGGTAATTGAACACAATAAGGAAATTATATATGCGGCAGATCATGTTGTGCAGATTGGCCCTCAAGCCGGAAAGTTGGGAGGCTACATCACCTATCAAGGCAGCACTGAAGGTTTATTGGAACAAGCCGATTGCCATCCATTTCTGAAAGCGCCACCCCAAACGGTGGAACTTGTAGCGGGTAAAGAGCACATTGCCATTCGCCAACTAGCCAAACATGCGCTTGTCAAGGATTCATTAGCCCTTCCCATTGGCGGCATCACAGCCCTGACAGGGAAATCAGGTATAGGAAAAACCACCTTAGTGAAAGACATCTTGATTCCGAGCATTGAAACGGGGCAGCCAGTGAACTGTGCAAGCATTGACTTTCCTAAAAAATATGCAGGGGCGCATTATTTTGAACCTAAAAAATTAAGATCATATTCAAGTACTTTATTAGTATCGTATTTGAAGCTGTTGAAGGACATCAGTAAAGTCTTTGCAGCTGAAACTGGCTTGAAGGCCAAAGACTTTTCCTATAAAACCAAAAGCAGTCAGTGCCCAAACTGTAAAGGAAAAGGCTTTATTGAAACCAGCCTTGATGTCGCCGCCAATGTGATTGAAAAATGCGAAGTATGCAAGGGGCAACGCTATCAGCCTCAGATTTTAGCGCATAAAGTGCGGTCGAAAAATATCGCTGAGGTACTCGCCTTGGATATAAAAGAATTACAAGAATGGTTAGAGGAAGCTAAGCTGCCTGCTAAAACCCTCCAGTTCTTAAATCAGTTAGAAGAAATTGGGCTGGCGCATCTCAGCTTAGATCAGCCAGTACAATCCCTTTCTTCTGGTGAGAAGCAGCGCTTATTGTTGCTAAACTGGCTGCAGGAGCAAACGACCGATGCGCTTTATATTCTAGATGAACCCAGCATCGGACTGCATTATGCCGATATTGATCTGTTGTATGCGATCCTTAAAAAACTCAGTGCAGCCAATGATATTTTAATTATCGATCATAATCCATATTTGTTGGAGAAAATAGGGGTTGGGGTAGTTTTGGAATGAGTTCTTTATTTTGAAGATAGTATCAGAAAACATCTGCAACTCTTGTTGTGAAGGTTTTTGGGATACATCTATTTTTAAGTTATATCATTTTATTTTTATAATGCCGCAATAGAATTTCTGCAAAGGTATCATGCCGAGGTAGATTTTAATACCGAATCGACTATGCCATTAGGTTTATTAGTTTCAACTCTTTTATAGTCTCTTGGCATTATATCAGTATTTTGACTCAATTTAAGGGTTGAATTAGTATAAAAAGCATTTACGCAACATTACAAATCATATTCGATATTATGTCCTAGATCTGAGCGGTCTAATGCACCGTTTTCAACTTGGTAAATCATTATTTCGTTTCTCTCTGTTTTGAACATCTTTTTTTTAATACAAATTTAATTTATCGCACAATTCAAATTGTAAAATCAATATTCTTTACGCCAATAGCCTTGATAGCTTCGTCTATACAACCATAAATCAAACTCAATTCTCAAATAATCTCCTGGGAATGATAATAGCCTTACTTTTCTCATCATTAATTTGACGAAAGCATCCAAATCCCAAAATAAGTGCTTAGGGAACTTTTTTGCTGTGTTTATGTGTGTACACACGCTTTTTATTTGCTATAAAGATACAAAATCGTAAAGCAATGGTTTAGTAAACAAACTCATCTGACCTGCTTTTTCATCAAAAGAAAGGAAGCAGCGGTTTGTTACTATTCATTCACAAAAAAAGCCATTCTATCGAACGGCTTTTTTTAAACTTCAATCTGCCTAAAAAGCAAAATATTACTTTTTGATTATCTTAAAGGATTTTTGAATTCCCTGTAAGGTCACTTTAACCCAATATATACCAGAGGTTAAGGTTTGGGTTTGTAGTTGAGTTTGCGAAGTATTTGGAGATTCTTGTAAAACTTCCTGCCCGAGCATGTTATAAACCTTTAGATTTTCTATTGGAGTTCCTGCTTTTAGGTTCAATTGATTTTCAACGGGATTCGGATAAAAACTAAACTGGTCGAATACAGAAGTTTCCACACTCAAGCTTTCAGTAATTTCGACGGCATAATCTTCGGCTTCGCCATAGGATTTATTGACACAAGGTTCAATATCATCTCCCCCCAGCCATGCCATACGAACTCGAATTCGATATGTACCGAGCTCAAGGTCCTCTGGAATTGTAAATTGGAAGTTAAATTCCCCTTCTTCATCCATTCCTTCCCCGGCGGTATTTCCGATTTCTTCACCAGCCACAAAAACACCATCTTGGTTAAGGTCCAACCATACTCTAACCTCTTCTTCATCCGCAACTTCTGATTCAGAAGTAACCTTCACCGTATAGGTGTCACCCTGCATCAATTCGGGTGCTTGCAGGTCTTGGCTATAATCTGTATAACCCGTTTCACTACATTCTGAATCATTTTGGAAAATAACTTCGTCCGTTTCATCTTCTATGGTCACCTGATTTATGACATCGCCATCATCACATCCCAGTGAGTATTCAGGTTCGCAGTAACATTCCTCAGCTGAATTTAAGTTCACCTCAAAAGCTTCGCTGGTATCAGTGTTTCCAAATTCGCATTCGATGATAAAACGGAACTGAGTTGGTGCGGCAATTCCTTCTTCCATGGTCAAGTTTAAAGATGTCGCACCTTCAATCACTGTCCAATTTTCTTCGTCAATTGGCGATTGTTCCCAAGTGTACACAACTCCAGACACTCCACTTGTGGCATCTACCGGAGTGATAATAAACTCAGACAAAGCACAAACGCTTTCAGGGCCCTCTAAACTGCCTGCACTGACCTCTGAACATTCTTCTGCCGCTGAACAAGTTCCTGAAAGGGTCATGACACCATCTCGGGTTACGCCGAATAAATCTTCTATTCCATGCCAGCCTCCAGCCAAAAAAACATAGGTTTCATTGGGGGTATCCAGTTCGGATATCAACTCAAAACTAATGCTGCTTCCGCTATAATTGGGAACTTGCACCCCTATCCAATATACTGATCCAGCCTCTCCGGCTTCAAATGTAAGAGGTTCATCTAATTCAACGTAAACTTCAAGTACGTCCCTTTGTCCATCTTCGTCCTCGTACTCTCCAACCACTTCTACCGAAGTAGACTCTACATTTTCTAGACTCGTTATTAGATTGTCCGGCCCATCGTCTGAATCTTCATAAAATATAAAATCCACTTCATCTACATTCCCATCGGGCTCTACAAACGCGTGAAAAGTAATAGCTTCTAAAGAAAAAACGCCCATTTCTTCATCCACAACAAAGTCATTGGCGATGATATAATTTTTTAATGATCCCAGACTGGTTTCGAAATCATTGCCTAAAGTTTCTTGACCACAATCAACAGTAGTCATTGATCGGGGTGTTTGTAAGGGATTTTCGTTTTGTTGACTATTCGTTCTTAAAACGGCTCCCTTTTTGGAATTAATCTCCTGAGAATACCCAGATAAACTGAATAGAATAACGAATAATACTAAAGTAAATTTTTTCATGTTGGTAAGTTTTATAGGTTGAAATACTTTCCAAGTTAATAAATACGCCTGATTAAACCTAATTTTTTTAAGGTTTTAACCAAATTACTATAACAATGGTAAATGATTATTCAGGTAATAAAACTTGATTAAGAACGGTCAACACAAATCAAGGAAGGTTAGTGTTTCGTGATTCCTTTAGTGTTGTACATGCCTTCTTTCCAAATAAATACGTTTTCCATCGGTCACCTATATAAAGTTGATCTTTAGCTTTTCAGCATATTACAGCGTTTGTTGCAAAACTTTAGAGGGAGGATCATTGAGCTTTTTTGCTTCTATGATTGCTAAATTTGTAGTGTTGAATTTTAAAAGATAATCCAAGAAAAGCCGTTTTCCCCTTTGGTTCCCCAACAACTTTCTTCCCTCGGTGAAATAATATTCCCGCACATTATGAATATGTTCCCATTCACTTTCAGCAAATTTAGGGTCTATAAAATTCGCCTTGGTATCTGATTCAGATATCATATTTCCCATAAATGCTGGTTTACTTTAAAAGCTTTGTAGAATCCCTACTTCCGTGAAGATTGCGAACGATTCGAATATGATTTTTGAAAACCTGATAAAAGATGATTTGAAAAGAATAAAGAAAACTATCCAGCAATAAAGTGCAAGAGATCAATCCTATTCCCCAACAATGCTAATATTTGTGGATTATAATCCATAATTATACCTTTTCGAGATTCCTTTGTAGTGCCTCTCGACTTATTTAATAATGATGTACTCAACCTTTCCAACAACACTTTCATTGTTTTCGTTGATTTTAATGGTTTTGTGCTTTCCATTAACAAGATTCTAAAGAAGGAAAAGCACCAGGCTACCTTCATTAAAATATAAGCCGCACTAAAATTGATATAGACAATTGAAGCGTTTTTCCATAAAATCAAGAAGGGCTTTTTTGTTTTAGAAAAACCTTGAATTTTTTTCTTATCTTTTCCGAATGAAAAAAAATCTTTTCATCGCGGTTTTTTGTCTTTTATCTTTTTACGCGAAAGCGCAAACCGATAGTATTTCAGTTGTTTTTAAGGAGAAAATAAGTTTTGAAAAAGCGAGGTTTCAAGGCGTGGATAAATATCAAAATATTTACCTTTCTCAAAACAATGTCTTTTATAAGTATCAAAATAAAGAGGAATACCGCTTTTTTGATCCGCAATTGGGGACGCTCACCTCAGTGGATTTGCTCAACCCTTTGAGGATTACACTTTTTTATCGCGATGTGAACACGGTGGTTATTCTCGATGACCGGTTGAATGAAATCACCCGCGTTAATTTTAACACCAATAAAAACTTCAGGACGGTCAGTTTTGCTTCCACTTGCCTGGATCAAAGCATCTGGATTTTTAACCTTGACCGGCAACATTTGGAACGCTTTGATTATCGAAGAAACCGAAAGGTCTCACAAAGCCCGCCCATCGATGAAAAAATAATAGTCCAGAACAGCAACTTTAATTTTTGTTGGTTGCTGGGCGAAAAACATTTGATGCAGTATAATTCTTATGGGAGCTTGACCCAGTCTTACCCCGCTAAAAATATTGATTTTTTTGTGGAAGATCACGAACGCGTTATTATTCTAAAGAATAGATCCTTTGCCATCAAATTGAAAAACAGCTCTGAATTTCGCCCTTTGAAAGGGATAAAAAACAAGGCCAAAGAATTTTATTTGAGCAATGAAAACCTTTATCTTTACGATGGAGAATCTGTCTTCCATTATCAGTTGAAACTACCAAATTAAAACAGTTATGCACATTGCCATTGCCGGAAATATTGGAGCCGGAAAAACCACCTTGACCTCACTTTTGGCCAAACATTATGGTTGGAAGCCCGAGTATGAAGAAGTTCTCGAGAATCCATATCTTGAAGATTTTTATAACAACATGGCGCGCTGGTCCTTCAACTTGCAGGTTTATTTTTTGAACAGCCGCTTCCGTCAGGTCAAACAAATTCAAAACCAGGAAAAAACGGTTATTCAGGATCGCACAATTTATGAAGATGCCCATATTTTTGCGCCTAACCTGCACGCGATGGGTTTGATGACAAACCGGGATTTCGAAAATTACGCCTCGCTTTTTGAGCTTATGGCAAGTTTAACAAAGGGACCAGATTTATTGATTTACCTCAGAAGTTCGGTGCCAAATTTAGTTCAACAAATTCAGGAGCGCGGTCGGGAATATGAAAGCGGTATTTCCATTGATTACCTCACCCGGTTGAACGAACGCTATGAGGCCTGGATTCACGATTATCAGAAGAGTAATTTATTGATAATTAATGTGGATGAAGTTAACTTTGTAAATGACCCCGAGGGTTTAGGCTCAATCATAAATAAAATAGATGCTGAGCTTCACGGTTTATTCTGAAAAAAACCTGGAAGGGGCGGGCAAACTCCAAATACCTAGATAAAGGCCGACCATAATTTTTAAGGTTCTACCATTATCTTGCCTGCCTAGCCGGCAGGCAGGCCTGTCGTCAGACAGGTTTATGTGGATAAAATTTCTAATGTGACATAGGACAAAAGGACGCAGGACTTAAGACTTTTTATAAAAAATTGATATTCATTTTTCTATATAATTATGACTTTGACGGTTTGTGTTTTTTGATCTTATGTTTTACTCCTGTCTTGTGTCTGAAACCCTGTACTCTTATTTTTTTTAAGATTCTGTGAGTTAGCGTTTTAAAAAATAGGGTCTATCATTATCTTGCCTGCCGGCATAGGCAGGTCAAAAAGTCTTATGTCTTAATATCCGAAGGCTAAATTCCACAACATAAGTGGTAGTACCATTTTTAAAAATAAAGCTTTAGCAAAATCAACAACAATTCAGATATTCTAATTGAACCACCAAAAAATTCATTAATATTATGGGTCAGTCCGCACTTTTAAGGTTTCTTCAGCGCCCCGGGATAAGCTTCTTCATATGTTGCCGTGCGTAACCACTTTAGAAAACGCAAAAAACAAAAGCAAGCGGCTCAAATAATATTCGAAAAATTGTGACTTTTAATAATATTGATTACTTTTGGCTTCCGAAAGGGGGAATTAGCTCAGTTGGCTAGAGCGCCACGCTGGCAGCGTGGAGGTCATCGGTTCGAGCCCGATATTCTCCACAATAGATGGAATGCAACATTTGGGAAAGTAGGTTAATAAAATTAATTTGTGAGATGACCGCGGTCATCCCTGCCTGCCGGATGGCAGGGGTTCGAGCCCGATATTCTCCACAATAGGTGGAATGCAACATTTGGAAAAGTAGGTTAATAAAATTAATTTGTGAGATGACCGCGGTCATCCCTGCCTGGCGAATTGCAGGGGTTTTAGCTAGCCAAAATATGAGATGAGTTTTCATTATAAAAGTAAAGCCAAAAGTGGACGATCGCTTTTGGCTTTTTTGATTTTCACAGTTGGCTTTCTGGTATCTAAAACATTTTCTAATTTTTAAATACTAAATTTGCTGATTTTGAGTTATGTTTAACACATAAAAAAGTTTTTGGATTTTAAACGATTACATATAAAGAAAGCGGCGCTTCTCAGCTTGATCATCATCACCGCAATAGCTTGTTCCCAAAAGAAAAATAAATGGCTGAACAGGAACTTTCATGCGATGGGAACTTATTATAATACTCTTTATAATGGGAACCTTGCCCTGGAAAATGGGAAAGAGGCAATTCGCGACCAGTACACCGATAATTTCTGGAACATCCTTCCCGTTGAGCGGCAAAGAAATATGATCCAGTCCCAGAAGAGGGCAAATAAATCGGGCAACACTACCAGGGCTTCGGCCAGAAATGCCAGCAAAAGCCGCGAGTCCAGTTCAAGGTCAAATTCCATCAGTTCAGGTAAAAGGGGAATCGCCAACAAACGCGATGGAAAAAATTCACGGTCAGGGCTCAATTCCGGTCCTCAAATGCAACAAACCTCTGATGCAGTGCCGGCTTCAGACAATAAATTTGACCGTGCTGAAGAAAAAGCCACTAAGGCCATTCAAAAGCATAATATGCTCATCAATGGCACGGAATATAATTATAAAATGGACGAGGCCTTTTTGTTATTGGGAAAAGCCCGCTATTATGATGAACGTTATATTCCAGCTTTGGAAGCCTTTAATTATGTGCTGAGTAAATATCCAAAATCAGATCTCTTGGCAAGGGCGAAAATTTGGCGTGAAAAAACACTTTTGAAGCTTGAAAACTATGACCAGGCTTTAAAAAACCTTAAAAAACTGCTCGATGAAACCGACCTTGGCGAGCTTGAGGATATGGATTATGCCAATGCTTCTGCCGCAATGGCACAGGCTTACTTAGATTTAAAAGAGCCGAAAAAAGCGATTGCCCCACTGGACACGGCCATAAACTATACCGATATCGATCGAAAAAAAGCCCGTTATTTATTTATCAAGGGCCAACTTTACGACAGTTTGCAGCAACCCGAAAAAGCCAATCAAATTTATGATCGGGTCATTGCGCTCAACCGAAGCCAACCACGAAAATATTTGATCAATGCGCACTTGAAAAAAGCCCAAAACTATGACCTGAAAATGCGCAATCCCTTGATTCTGGAAGAACAGCTTTTTGAGTTGGCCGAAGACCGTGAAAACCGTCCTTTTCTCGATAAAATTTATTATGAGCTTGCCCAGTATTACCGCCACAGGGAAAAATTGCCGGCAGCTGTGGATTTTTATAACCAATCCCTGCGCACGGGCACCCAAGATCGGGAATTACTCTCGCGGACTTACTTGACATTGGGAAATATAAAATTTGATGACGCAGAATATAAAACTGCCGGGGCTTATTATGACAGTACGCTGACTAATTTGAAGCAAAACACGCGCCAATTCCGGGACATCAAGAGAAAACGGGATAACTTAGAAGACGTTATTAAATATGAAGATATTGCAGCTCGAAATGACAGTTTACTTCACCTTGTCAGAATGAGCCCTGAAAAACGAAAGGAATATTTCACTGCAATCACCGATAGTCTCAAAGCAAAAGCTTTAGTACAGGCCGATAAAGAGAAAAACGCTGTGCGTAATTCAGCAGCCGGCGGAAATCTTTTTGGCCGGAAAAAAAGTTCTGCGGGTTCAAAAAGCAGTAGCGGTAAGTTTTACTTTTATGACGATACCCAACGAAAATCGGGGGTTCAATCCTTTGCAAACAGATGGGGAAAGCGGGCGTTACAGGATGACTGGCGCTATGTGACCGGTGGCGGAAAAGCCTCTGGAATGGCAACCCAAGAAGAAGGGGAAATCAGTATTGAGGAACAAATTCAAAATGATCCAAAATATCAGCCCTCTACTTATATCGAGCAAATCCCTTCTGAACCAGAAGTTATCGACAGTATTTCAGATGAGCGAAATTTTGCCTATTACCAGCTCGGTATTATTTATAAAGAGCAATTTGAAGAATATGAACTCGCGATTGCAAAACTGACGGGCCTGTTGAACAATGAGCCAGAAGAAAGGTTGATCGTTCCCTCAAAATATTATCTTTATAAAATTTATGAAACAACTGGCAACACAGCTAAACAAGATGAATGGAAACAGAATATATTAAACAATCACGCAGATTCGCGTTATGCCAGTATTATAAAAAATCCGCGTTCTTTAAAGGATGCTAAAAACAGTCCACAAAAAATTTATGCGGGCATTTATCAAAACTATAAAAAAGGGAACCTAAAAACCGTGATTGAAGAAGCCGACGAAAAAATCACCCGCTTCACCGGTGATAATATCGTTCCTAAACTTGAATTGTTAAAAGCGATGGCCAAAGGCCGGTTGCATGGTTACAACACCTATAAAGAATCACTGAATTATGTGGCGCTCACTTATCCACAAAGCCCTGAAGGCAAGAAAGCCGAGAAGATGATAAAAGAAACACTACCGGCAATCGCAGACAGCGGTTTCACAAAAAACGGAAAGGTCTTCAAATTGGTTTACCCATTTTCCTCAGCAGAGGTCAAAGCTGCGGAAGAACTCAAGAAAAAACTCGATAAGGCTATCGCCGCGAAAGGCTTTGGCTCGTTGAGCACTTCAATCGATGTTTACAGTCCTCAAAAAGTTTTTGTTGTGGTTCATGGTCTTGATAGCAAATTAGGCGCCGAAGGTTTTGGTGAACGCTTAAAAGAAAACAAGAACTACAGGATCGGCCACAAGAACATGGGGATTTCATCTAAAAATTACAGCAAGGTTTTAATCCATAAAAATTGGGATAAATACCAGCAACAACACAGCGAATAAAATAGGCAGTATGTTTTCAGACAAAAAAAATGACAATACCGAATCCAGTAAATCCAGCAAACAACAAAATAAGTTAGCAGAAGGGACAGAACTCATCGGTGACATAACAGGTTCTGGAAGTTTCAGGATTGAAGGAAAGTTAGAAGGAACACTCAAAACTGCCGGTAAAGTGGTTCTTGGAAAGACGGGCATCATTGATGGGCAATTGGAATGTGAAAATGCGGATATTGAAGGAAATTTTTCGGGAAAAATAAAGGTTAAAAACACACTCACATTGAAGTCCTCTGCAAAAATTGACGGTGAAGTGGAAACGAGGCGTTTATCGATTGAACCCGGCGCTGAATTCAATGCGTCCTGTGAAATGAAAGAGCAAGTGAAATCGCTAAAAAATGAGCACTCAAAAAAACAAAAAAGAGAACAAGGACAATCAGCCTAATCGCTGGATCGTGCTTTCCGGTATTGGTTTTCAAATGGGCGCAACCATTTTTCTCTGCGCCTGGGGCGGCAAAAAACTCGATGCCCATTATTTGAACGAGGATCAAAATTATTTTACCATCGGCTTGGTACTATTCGGCGTTATCGCCTCTATTTTTTTATTGATCAAACAGTTGAAACGATTGGAGGATTGAGGGTGCTTATTTCAAATTTTTAAGTCAAATTTCAAATATGAGATTGACTTAGTTTAAAAATTAAATTCCCTAATTTTAATTAAAACTCAGATCCCAAAGGTTGAAATTTATCCGCCGTGGCGGAAAACCTTTGGCGTCTAAATTCAGTTTGTAACTTATTTCACTCAAGTTTCGCACCCTGTAAACATTGGTGTTTTGGGGTAAAAAAATAAAAAATGTAGCATATAAACCTTGCTAATCGCTTGGTTTTTAAGTATTTTTAAAGTGCAAACAAGAAAATACAAATATG
>Ga0307967_1001464_pt1 | contig 14376 bp, 13 predicted proteins | sample OrgLakmetagen648_FD_201828 | JGI IMG/M metagenome (GOLD analysis project Ga0307967, IMG submission 201828) | Saline water microbial communities from Organic Lake, Antarctica - #648 | ecosystem: Environmental > Aquatic > Non-marine Saline and Alkaline > Saline | place: Antarctica: Organic Lake... | reverse complement strand
AGTAGGGGGGGTATCCAGGTTGATGGCAAGAAAAGAAAACGTGAACATGAAGCTCAAGCATGGGAAAGAAAGAAAGCTTGTGTATTTAGGTGCCTAAGTAGCAACAAGGTTTAGGGATACAGGGCTAGTACGGAGTACAAAGGCAACAGGCTGAGGGCACGTCTAGCTACACAACCTCGAGGCACTTAACATAATCCCAGGGAAGCTAAGAGTTAGCCCAGCAGCTAAGTCGTTGCGTATAGTTGCACATACTTCACAGTTGCCTGTGCCCTTGATATCGTTTTGCGGGTCAGTAGGTTGCATGTCAATATGAACTTTGTCCCTGATATGTTTGCCTAGCGTAGGTTTCCATTGAAAAGTATGCCTATAGGATCCCAATAGCTATTGGGATCCTCTAATCCTTGCCGGGCCAGGTTATCCATGTTTGTGTCAGTGGGTTCGTTTCTCGTGTCGGAGGTGGACATAGTGCTTGTCTCGTACTTTTCAGCCATTTTTACAGCCATATTTCAATTTCTGTCCGTATGTGCCACATTTCCCGTTGCTCCTCAGAGAGGTCCTGCCAGATCAGACAGTGCCATTCTTCTGATTGGTCTGTACCTGGGCTGGCATCATGGTTGTGATAACAACCAAGTTGTATAAGGCAATCGCAATGGTCGGTGCAAATGCATGTGCTGCATTGAAACATCCTTGCTCGTGGTCGGATTCGACTTCATCCGTTCTCTCCTTGCGATGGGGTGTCCAGCAGATTTTGCAGCAAGGATCTTGAAGATCCGCTCTGTGCCTGTTGAAGAAGTACTGTTCTACGTGGGCATGTCCCCACCCTTTGGCTCCGGGCAGGCTTCATTTTACAATGCACATTGAACAGAGCTTTAAAACTCTGGCCACACACACATTGACACTCCTGAATTTGTGCTGATTTAGGCAGTGGTGGTTTGATCTGCTGGGGTGCAAGCTGAGTGCAAAAATGGCATTTCGGAAGTTAAACCAGCCAAAACAGACCACACACACACACACACACACATTCCTGGGGGTCTAAAACATAGGGTATGGTGCGTGCTATGCGTTCATCGTGGCTGTGCAGGCAAGAACGAGCACCGTGCTATGTGTGCTGTATATTGAGGATGCCATCGACACGCACAAAAAATACGAATGACGCGCAACGGACGTTTTGATTGTGTTCCTGGGGTTCGAAAATACGGTCTAGAGCAAGTGGGAGGTACCGGAGGGAACTTTTCAGGGTCTTTCCATGCAAGCGCACGAGAAGAGGAAAAAAGCGACTCGTAGACAAGGACAAGGGCAAAGCCAGACACAGCCGACGCCACACACATGTTCCTGGGGTTCAAAAACACGGGATAAAATGTGTGGCGTCCATCAGAGCTGCGTGAGCAAGAAATGGTCACCATGCTGTGCGTGCTGCAAATGCGTGCGTGTACACACACACACACACACTCTCACACTCACACACACACATACACACTACACACTACACACACACGCACCCTATTGGAGTCCCCCCCTCCATACGGAGGTTAAAACCTCATCACAAACCTCCTTAAAGGCCTCGGTGGGAAAGGAGGCTATGGAGGTCCGTAGATTTGGCTGAGCGCTCTACGGACCTCCTTATCTTTCCTTAGGAGTTCCCTAAGGACCTTCCCCCCTTGCATCTCTCGCAGGCTTTCCTTCCTTTGTTCTTTCCCGTGCTTGACCTTCTCGTATCCGTTTTGCCCTTCTTCTCATCAACCTGGTTGCCCCCCTACCTTCTTTTATCGCTTCCAGCCTGCCTCTCTTGCTCCCTTTTTATTTACCAACTTTCGGTTTGATTTATCAACTTTCGGTTTGATTCAACCTCATAGTAGGAAGTTTGTTACACCCTTGAACTATGTAACACGTCAACAATACACACTTTGAGGACCTCCGTATCTTTCTTTGCAGGTCTTCAGAACCTTCATAAATTTCAGGCCCCGTTGATCTGACATAGTTATGACCCAAATCAGGCACAGTAACTCAGGTCACAACCTTTTTAATTACAGTGACTGATCAAGTGCACTTGCATATACATACTCCAGTAGGGATTTAGACCGGTAATCAAAACATCAGAACTGCAGCTACTGTAATTCCCAGACCTGCAAACCACTGCTGTAACTCTTACGACACCAAGCAAACCTGCTTCAAACAAAAAACAAACCAGCAATAACAAAAAGCACATGGCATTGTCAAAATAAAATCACTGCATATGAACAATTAATCTTGAAGATCCTTGCGTGCAGTTGGAATCTTGCTTGCACATTTTAAAGATGCTTTTATATGGTATTGAAGGGCCCATTTCTAAACGGCGCTAGGCTCCATTGGACCTAATACTGCTCCTGGGATGTTGGTAATTGCCAATCACCTTAAACCCTTACCTTCTTTTGGGGGCGGATCTTTTGCCAGTATGTTATTTTCCTAATGTCGTTGCCAAACTTCTGGTTTCCAACTCTGGATGCCAACAACTTGTTTGCTGAGTTATTTGCATACTCTCTCTTGTAATCTTGACAGAGCACGCCTGTGGAATGGACAGAAGTTATGACCTGTTCCTTCCTCTTCACCAGACGCATGTTCTGTAAGAAGCGTCTTTTTCGGTTTGTAGGTGGTTGTATTTCTGGGCGGAAACTTATCAAAAGCCTGCAACCAAATTCCTAACCAAAAACTGAAATTTGATGATGAGAAAGAGAGCGTTTGAAAAATCCCCCCCCCCTTCCAGGGCAGGGACAAAAATCAGACACATTCAAATAGAAACAGGAGTTTGCAGAAGGAAGAGAAAGTGTATATGGAAAGAAAAAGCGGACCGTGAGAAAGCAGAAATCAGAAAGCAGAAAAAGCAAGAGTGTAATTCAAAAACAAATAATAAGAGGGCATATAGGCAAATAAAGATACCTTCAAGCTTGCATCCCAGCCAGCAGGCAAAGGGACGCAAGCTTGAAGGTGGAAAATGAAACGTACAGGCTGTGCTGAAAGTTTCGACCCACAGCAAATTAAAAAAAAGGAGCACTCAGATACCAGCACCTAACAGCCCTTAACCTCTAATATTAAGTCAAACTTGCGGGAAATAAAAAAAGCTACGCAGGCAGTGAAAGCCAATTCCCACATTTATAAAGGAAAAGGAGCCACTTTGGTACCCGTACCCTTACAATCCTCCACGAAAAAGAATCAGAAAATATTATTGAGGATCAGGAGGGTCTTATGTAAAGCGGACGATACCCTCCAAGAAGGATATCCTACCTGGTGTAAGCAGCACCGTTTGGACTCACACAATCAAGCTTATAACTTTAGGATCCATTGGAGGCGTCCTCTTAAGGAAGAATCGCTCACAGTGGGGCACTGGGATTGGATGGAGATAGATCAACTGATGTTGCAGGGCTTTATGTATAGATGGATTAGTATATTGACGCACGCAGCAGATCAAGTTAATTTCATAACTTCAACATTCCACCGGCTTGTAATAAGAAGGCTGTCCCTTCCTGCTAAGAACCTTCACTTGCTTATTGGTGCAGTCACTTCCTAGTGACACGTTTACTGAGAAGCCCCTTGATTTCGGCCCAGTGGATGCTTTTCGAATGCGTGCAAGCATGCTCCGTGGACATTAACATGCTCAGGAACCGACTTGCTGTGGCGCTGCAGCACTAGCTAGACATACAGGATGGTACTATATAAAGTTTATAACGTATGATTGGGACCTACTGTGAGGACTTCGTTTTTCCAGCTCACATTTTTTTGGAAGTGACAGTGAAGAAGCCGCAACATATATAACATATCACATTTTTATTTGAGCCACTCTGCAGCATCTTTCCGCCGGTGGCGTCTGTTTCTAGGTGAAACCTCGATGGAGCTCCCCCTCCCCATCGCATCACCAGGGGGCACGCTCGATTCACAGTTAGGAGGCAGAGGTGTACGCGAGCCGGCGGAGCATAGCAACAAGGAGGGCTTTGAACCAAGCGTGCTGTGAGTTACGGTTGAAGAGGGTTGGCAGGGAGCAGGGCACGCATAATCAGTGCGATCCTGTATTCGTATACAGTTCCAGTTTCGTTTTGAGGTGCTCTAGCATTGTTTTCCCGGTTATGCCCACCCGACCTTCCTGTGAGCTTCAACCGAATTTTTTTCCCCTCCCGATTGCCCATCCAACATCCAACGCAGATACGTTGGAGGGCTGCCCTGCTATACAAGTCCCGCGCTCCTGGCACAGCTTTTTTTTGCTTTTGGGCCGAGGGACGTGAAAGTAGTGAAGGTGGGCATTGCAGAGCTCTTTCACACTCTCGTATTTTTTGGAGCTGATAGATTAGAGGCAATCAAGCTTGCGGGTCAGACAGACGGTGTCTTTGTGCTTGCATGAGTGGTGCTGGAAGACAACAAGGAGCACACACGCTGTCAATGTAGTCTCCCCCAATGGGGGGTGGAGCCTGGCAGGCAACATGGTTCGCTCCTTGGCACAGCAGGTGCATTGTGTCCTCCCATCTCCCACAACTAACTAGACACATATTTGTTGTGCCCTTTGCATATGTGCGTGTGATTACAGGAAGCCAAGTTATCATATAGACAAATGGTCATTGAGTACTTATCAGGCTTCTTGGCAGGGCTGGGCTAGTATAATGGTTTGTCCATGTGTTTGCCCTTCAGCCTGTGCTCCTTGTTCATAGTATGTATACATAATTTTTAATCAAACCTGCCCTTTCTACCATAAAAACCCACTGTCTCTGGTTTTGACTTTGTGCTTACTAACTTTTCTTACTTGTATTAATGCTTGCGGGAATTTCTTGCACGCAGGCGGTGCTACTTAAGTGGTGCGTATAAAATGGCGTCAGCAAGGAGTGCAGAGCACATATACACACACACAGAAGCGTACACACTTGCACATGCCCACATGCACCCGCACTCACACACGCACAAGCATACAGAATCACACACCCACGCATATACAAGCGCGTGCACTCACACAATCCCTCTGATAAGTTTGATAAATACATAGCTTACCTGCAAGGGGTCATCAGTGGACAGTGACACTGACAGACCACGCGCAAAGAACGCGGGAAAGGGTTCTTGTGGTAGTCTAGGAACAAGGTGTTGTTGGAAAGGGGAGACATGCAGAGTCCGATCTGGGCCAGGTAGTACAAGTACTGGGGGAAAGGAGCACAAAGGGGGAGGGGTTATTTGATCGCATTGGCTCCGGTAGAAAGAAATATTAGTCATCCCACATCAAGCACAACTAACGATCCGCATTTCATGCAGATTTTTGAGAAAAGGTGACTCAACCCCCGCTAAAAGGTACTGTAACCGCACCTCATGCTCTGTACACACAACCATTGCACAGACATCCATATGCACCAACAAGACTGAGGACGAAGTTTAATTTGTCGGGTGTGTAAGTCCAAATTAGTAAAACAAGCACGAGGTAGGCTGTTACGGCAACATGATAACTGCAGGGGTGATTAGGCGGTGGTACGACATAGACAAGACGTGGATGATGTCTGAACTATATGAGTGGTGTCTGAACTCTGCCGAATGATCAGACGGAGTTCAAGTGTGACTGATGGCAGTTTGATGGCACTCACCTGCAGCTTGAGAGACACAGATAAGACGTAAATGATGCACACAGATAAGACGTAAATGATACACACATAGATAAGACGTAAATGATACACACACAGATCACGGTGTGATGGCACACACCTGCAGCATGGGAGACTTGCGCAGGTTGATGCCGTGCGCAATGTTCTCACACAGCATGAAGGCTGAGGCCAAGTGGTCCACATCACCTGCCTCACCCGCATGGGGCCGGAAGGAGAAGGTGTTGAGGCCGCGGGACTCTCTGTGAAAGAGTGTGTTAACGTAGATGTGTGTGTGTGGTGCGTGTATGTATGTGTATGTGTGCACGCATGCTTGTGAATGTTTGCGTTGTTTATTGTGAATAAGCACAAGTGCCCTTATGTTTGCGGCAGATCAATAGGGCAGCAGTGGCGTGCCATGATTAGGGAATCACTGTATGACAAGGACTACCAAGAGCTAGCTGCACTAGTGCTTGAGTGAAAGCATCCATCAAGCCTCAGCCTTAGCTATATCGTTTAGAAGGCAAGCTTCTGGGGTGCCTCAAGCCAAAATACAATAATTTGCTGAAGAGGGAGACACAGGAATGCATTAAATGTTGACTGCCTACTCTGCACCCTTAGCTTGCAGACAGCTTTGTCCTACCGCACTTGATGAACGCGAAAGTCATGTCTGACCCCTACCTGAACTTGTTGAGCACAAATAGGTTGGCGTACACATAATACGCGTAGTAAGAGTAGGCACAGTTGTGTTTAGAGTTCCACTCGGCGGGGGGGGGGCAGTGCTTGGTGGGCCTGCGCTCCGGCTTGGATTCGTCATCCACCATGTCAAAGCCTACGACCTGTGTGGGAAAAGGGGGTCGCATCAATGAGATATTGGTGAGAGAAGCCCAGTTTTCCACCGTGTCAGAGTCAACAATTTGTGTAGCAAAGGAAATTGGTGGGAATGCTTGATGAAGTACTGGAAAGACGCGCGTCATCTTTCCACCGTATCACAGGCAATGACCTGCATGGCGTCGTAGCTTCATGCAAGGGTGTCTAATTGAAAGAAATGGTGGGCCGGGGCTGAGCAAGGCTTGTGGCAGTCTAAGCATGTATCTATTTTTCTACACAATCCTCTGACCTGCACAGCTCATGTGCTCATGCGCGCTAGTCGGCACACGTAACACTTGCATGCATTGCCTTTTCATGGCGTAATTGAAGCAGGAAAAGCTTCTTGCCCTGTTTCACTCTAAAGCATTGTAACAGCAGCTGAAGTACACATGCGCACCACTTGTATAGCCACTGTTTGGGCTCATACACAAGCGCGACATACCTGGGACAAGTATACGTGCAGTTGAGGGTGCGAGGCAGGGTCCTTGGTCACAGCAAACAGAGGCTCAAAGATGTTGTCCAGCATCTGTGCAACGGGGGGCGTGATTGGTGTGTCGTAGCTTACACAAAGATTCCATAATTGCAGGCATCAGCTAGAACGATTGCAACCCAGCTCCTGCGTGTGGCAGTGTGCTGAACCTGCTAGTCTCTATGGATAAGATCGATGATTATTGATCATGACAAGATCATCACTATGGCAGGGCAGCTTACTGCGTCCTTTTCAGTCCGCACCTGCTGGAAGTTGTCAATGACGCCAGTGTTCTTGTACACGTTGTAAAGACGAGGAATCTGCAGGAGCCATTTTACAACGCACAACAAGCAAGGGATTCAGGCTTGGGACCAGAGAACGTTAACAAAATGTACTGTGCTCCTGATAGCTCCAAATTGACAACTTTGATTCTCCACTCCAGTGCGTAATTACTGGGAGAGACACATAGGACATGCCTGATCAGGAATGCATTACAGCTCCGACCGCGTGCAGGGGGCTTACTGCATCGACACTACAGGCTTTCTGCATCAACACTACGGGCTGACTGCATCAACACTACGGGCTGACTGCATCAACACTACGGGCTTACTGCATCAACACTATCAAATGTATGTGCTCAGGTACTTATATGCATGTGTGCTGTAAACAGATTAATTTGAGTGTATAGAACTCCAATCACAGGCTGGTCAGCACCACAGCTCTCCTTGTGTGACATGTTGAGCTCATGCTGGCAAGCTGAGAGAGCACACGACCATTGACGTGACAATCATGTACATTAGAACGAATCTAGATGAGAGGTAGGCACACCTGGATGAGCCAGACGTTGTTATTGCTGAACAGCTCGTTGGCAGCCACCCAAGAGGCCAAAATGTCCTGTACGCGCAACGCAACTTTGTTGATTAGCCCAGGTTGAACGCCCTAGTAACCTAAACTGAACAGACACTCCTGCACACACAACTAACAACACAACCTAAGTTCACAGAGCATCCATGCGTTTGTGCCAGGGTTGTTCAGTTCGTTTTTCTGGGAGCAAGGGTTCGATAAAGTGCGTGAAAGTTCTAGAATTCTCGAACTGTTTGAAGGGTTCGATGTGCAATTCAGGAAAAGGGACCCCTGACCTTCCCCAACCGCCTCAAAAATTTCACAGTTCGTTGAGAATGTTTATACATTAATAATGGGAAAAGAAAAGGACCCGGAACGGGACCATGCAACCATCCAGCTGAAAGGGCCGGGGTACAAGTGTACTGCGCCCACTAGTTTGTAGGTGGTGCTCCCAATATCACTTTAGACGAGACATGCAAGAAATATGCTGTGCCGGAGTGTGAAATAGAGGACGTCGTGGCGGGGCGGCTCGCGCCATCGATGACACAGGACACCACATAGCGTGTCCAAGGACAGGAACAACTCAGCAGCAGGGTCAGCAGCAGCAAGAGCAGCAGAATGGGGGGCTCAGGCCATCATGCAGCATGAGCATGAAACACACAAACACAACACGCACGCATCTGCACGCACGCACATGTACATACACACATGCACACGCACGTGCACATACACGCAAACGCACACACGCACAATCATGCACACACACATACACACACATTTGGAGGCCACCATAGATGGGACAAGGTGTTTACTGAAAGAATGGGAACAGCAAGTTTGAGCCTCAAGTTTGAGTGGCCAGGGTCCTCCTGCCCTTTTAAGGCTTTATAATTCGACGGACTCTTAAAAGTTAGTCGAACACTGACTGAACTCCGAACGTCACTTTACAAATTCGTTAAAATGCGTGAGAGTCCGCGAACCCCAACTTTTGGCCCAACCTCGAACTGAACAACCATGGTTTGTGCTAACATAACTCATGATTCCTGTGCCTCCCTAAATTGTCATATCCTCTTCTTTGCTATTCCTTTCAATTCTCAAGGGATTTAATGCTTCAACCCTATCACAGGGCTTATTTTAACAGGGAAGCGTGCATATGCATACATTGTAATACCTCCTGCTGCAAGCCACGCAAAGTTCCACCTCCCATAATCTTTGCACCTATCGTTTTGGGCACGCTTTAAACATCGTTAAGCACACACAGCTCCACCACCGACTTGCCATCAATCGGCAGAAAACCAAACCACCTTAACAGCCTCGCAGAAAGTCCTATCCATCCTTTTACTCCTCTTTCTTTTTATTTTCTTGCCAGGAACAATACCTGCCGGAAACAATGTACAAGGACGCACCCATTCCATGGCCTTACGCCCATAGATGGACACTCGCATCTCTGCATGCTGGTACTTGCTCGACTCCAGGTCATTAAACACCTCCTTGGTCAGCTCTGCTAGGAAGCTGCAGTGAGAAAGAAATGACAAGCAAACGTTTCATTTCCTGTGCATTTGTGAAGGCATTGAAGCTCAGTTGATCGCTCATGCAGCTGATTGGAACGGTTGGGTTCAGAACAGAGTAATGCCAGTTTGTGTTGGTTTTACGGTACCCTGATTGATAGCTGGCAAGACTATCTACATCAGAGCAAGGACCTACAGGGTTGGGCTACACGAGACAGCGAGCTGTCAGGTCAACTCACCAACAAAGGCAGGGATACAGGATTCCAGCACATTGACAAACACCCCCCCACAAGCGCAGGCAGAGCGCTCTCCAACCAACATGCAGATGTGTAGGGGTCAAGACCGGATTGTTTGGAGCATCAATCAATACCAATCTAGCATGCACTCATGCTGCTTTGTACGAAGCAGGTTCAGAGGTCCTAACATATGACAACTACACGGGCTCTGGTCCAAATTGACGCAAAGCACCTTTAGATGACGAGGTAAGAACATGAGCGAGTCTGAAAATGGTAACCAAACACATCACGCACAGGTGCATTTGATCTGTACACCAGTTCTCAACCTTCCTTGCAACACCTTTCATAGCTTCCCCCCACACACCAGGTACTAAACTTACCACACAAGGCAGGGCACACGTTCACAGGCACACCCACCGTCCGTGGATGAGGTTGTCTTGCTTGATAAAGATCTCACGCAGCCGTGACTGCCCAAAGGGGTTGTACCTACAACGACATTCAATACAGGGTTGCAACAGGAGTAAATGAGAAAAAAAGGCTCCTATAGTTGTGCCAAAGCAGCTGCTTGTTTGATGTAGGGAGCGTGTCATTGCCTTCCACAGTCCCATTCTTTTCTCCAATTTTCTTGCCTAGGCCTTTAGAGGGTGTTTATACGTGTCAGTGCCTGCAACAGTTTTGGATGGTCTTTTTCACCACTTTTTTTAAAGGGCAGGTTTGATGTGGGGAGCATGCCATTGCCTGCATCAGTTACGAACTAGCCTTTTATAATGAGTTGTGATTGAAAAGTTCCAACCCTCTATTTACCATCCTCCCCTTTGACAGGTACTGTTAAAGTGAGAGAAGAAGAAGAGACAGAAAGGGAGGATAACCCAATGCACACGCTTTCTACTGAATTAAGCCTCCTACTGTGTCTCAAACTCCTAGCAACCTTCCTGCTTGCTGCGTGCAAATCAAACCTCAATCTGTCCAGAGTAAATTTAAGGGGCCACACTTCAAGAAACTGTAGCCATCAAAGCTGTGGGACAGCTGGGATTGCACGTCCAAGGCGCACGCACACATACACACATTATATGTAATATATATCCCCCACACACACATACGCACACGCGCGCACGCACACAGGCACGCACGCACACACGCACTTGAGGTTGAAGCGATCAAAGCGGTGGAACAGCGATTTGTCTGCGTGCATGTCCAAGGTGTCAACATTCAAATCGTAGCCCGTCAGGTTAAGCGACTCAAAGACCTGCGACAGTAAAGGCAGAAACAAAATTAAAACGAGGCACTCCAGACAGCTGCTGCTTTGGTTGAGCACATAATTATTTGGAGACAAGACGTTAGTGCAGGATGCACACACACGCCTCTTGTGCATGCAAGGCGGCGTTTCTGGTGGTGCAATTGCCAACATGCAAGGCAGCAATGTCGTGGCTGTGTTGGTTGTGTGCCATTGTTGCCTTAAGCAAAAAGAAAACGCTGAACATTTAATTAATACCGTACTGCGCTTGGTTGTTTTGCAAATAAATGAATATTAATTAGGGCCCCTAGCAATAAATCAGGCTGAACAAAATAAAGTTGTTCTGAACCTCGCAAAACTTCGACTTGCCAGCGGGGACGATTCTGGGCTAAGTACGGTATGCAAAGGACCCCCATCGTTTTCAGGGGCAACCTTCATCATTATGGCCGAGTTGCACCCTAAGAAGCGGACGGGTTTGGGGAGCTTCTGAGGCTGACATTGCCCTGAGCAAGCGTGCAAGCACCTGCTGCTGACCAGCAAGTATCTTTCCTTCTTCATTTGGACTTTAGGCAGACCCATGCACAGCCTTCTATGGAGGTTCAAGCTTCTTCAGGAGAGAAGCCCTGCTTATGGCGTAGCTGCTGTCTGAGGTGCAAACTCCTGGAGCGTGGTGTGCTTGCATTCAGCAGGCAGCCATCCTCTAGCAGCAGCACAAGCTTCCAGAGGCACCCATTAGAAGGAGCGAAGCCCATAAAATCGCAAATTTCGCAAAATTTTCCAACTTTTAAAGGACTTCGCAAAACCTAATTGCTCGTAAATTAAATATTCTAATTATTTGGGCACCTTGCAAAAAGTAGGCCTTGCAATACTTAAAGCGCAGTACAGTGAATGAGTGAAAGAACTATTAAACAATTTTATAAGGCACAATCATGTAAACTTGTGCCAATGCTCATAACAAACACACACATAACATATACATACAAATGTATAGGGTTGGCAAGAAACGCACACATACAGCATTGATAACCATGTCCAGGAAGATTTCTTTGGCAACAAATTGTAAGTACATGTATGACATGGCTCTGGCCATTCCTAACAGTATAAAGCCTTGCGAGCCACGCACCTCCTTGAGGGTAAGGTACTTGCCATCCCTGAAGATGACGACCTCATCGGGCTCTTTGCGCAGCTTTGACTTGATGAAGCGAAGCAAGTGCTTCTGGTGCATGCATGCGCTATGGTGGATGTGGGTGTCGACCTGTGGGCGCGGCAAAATTTGATGAAAGGTGAGCAGCACGGGTAGGGTGTTGGTTATTGGCTTTGGGTGTCGATGCCGAATGGCATGGCTCAGCTTGGCAATGCCAGCTAGGAAGTTTTCTAAGGAGGAGTGTGACACGAAGAGGGAGGCCGAGGACGGTGACAAGAAGATTCTCATTAAATTGAAACGCAAAGTTCCCACTCACTTTGCGAACATTGTAAAAGTCACGATGGGGGGCAGCTTTCTGGCTCAGGAACTCCTTGTCCGTGTTGAGCATGACATGCAGGTTGAACTTCTGCTCCAGCAGTATCAGCCTGATGAAGGGGGGGCACGGGAAGAGCGTGGGTCCACAGTTGCCATTTATACTGACGTGTTACATTCAGGAGATTACAGGCACACAAGCACAAGCATACGAACATGCAAACGCACAAAGAGACACACACACATACAAGTACGAACAACAACACAAACACACACACCTGTGATGGCACAGGGACTTGACAGGCCCCAGTGCTGCATACCGCAGAATGCGGTTCATGCTGGTGAAAAACTCAGCTGCAGTTCCAGGGACCTACGAATGGTGCAAGCGGACCAAACGTGTGTCATGGCTCAAGAGTGCTCAGGTAGGAGGGCTGTGAACTTGTTCTGCCTCTTGCTGCTGTGCCACATGACCACACAGAGTGAAGGGTAAGCACCTCATGTGTCAGCTGATTTGTTACAAGCTGCTGAGCTATAGTGAGGTGCCTGACCGTAATCAGCAGTACCCAGGCAGCACAGTTTTTGAAAGAGATGCTCGGGACTGGTCATGTTTCTTAGCCCAGGATCACTGGAGAGTTGGTTTTTAAATGGTTTCAAGTTATGTTCAAGCAAGTGCGCACAGGCATGAGGAGTTTAAAATACACTTACGACAGTTTCAACAAGACTCGCGCCAAAAATGCAGGGCACATTGCTTCGCCAATGTAAGAGTAAGGAGCTTGTCAGTAACTTCAAACCTGCCACAAGTAAGCTAGTTTGGCGCTTATCAGCCAATGAATTAACTCATCAAAAATTATAACCAGCTACATGAAGGGCAATCACGGCGTTTTTTTACACCTTCTTACCCAGCAATGTGCTTAATATTTTGACCCCCAGAATGCAGACATGCTCACAGTGCTGTTCCCGTCCACTGACACATACAAAACCAACCCATGATGTCAAAATGCGTGCCATGCAGGCAGTCGTCGCTGCATTCTTTGCACAGACACGAACGACCCCACCGGGGTCACATCCCAAACAGTGTTGCCTACCTGATACAGGTTTTCATTGCTGCGCTCGTCTGCGTACACGTGCATGACCCCATCCACCATCTCGTAGGAATGCGAGGTAGCTGGCATGGGGGAGTACTGCAGAGGGATGGGGCTCACGTCAGCAGGAGTGGCTGCCTCAGGTTCTGCAGTCCTCTTGTCGGGTGAGTTGGCAGACTGATTCAACATCAAATGTAAAAGGAGACGTTGTAATCTGATATTCCGATTCGGGCAACTGGAAAGGGCATGTGCTTTGCATGTGCAGGTGACTCGTGAAAGTGTGCTGCGGTATGCTGTACCCTTCTGGCACATTAGCAAGTGCGTCGATTTCTGCTGTGGGGTGCACACTCAAGGAACAAATGCAAGCAAAGCGTGCACCTGATTTTGCAATCGGGTACACATTTGTGGTCCACATCCATCTACTGGTAGATGCACCTGCTACAGGGAAGGTCTACAAACTGGACAATTTAAACTGAGAAGTCGCTCAATTTAACAAGCACAAAGCGTAAACGGAGCCATCTGTTAATGCTTGAAGATATAATTGACATCTGTTTAGCAGAGCATATCTTAATTCTTCCTTAGGAAACGTCAGTCCAAAAGGCCGCTGACAAACGGAGCCCATGCAACCATCGCTCTCGGCACGTGCCAAAACCAAGAAAGTTACTGATCACAGACTCGTTCACTTGTTTATTCATTTCTGGTTTAGTACTCGGAACCAAATCCCTGTCAGTTACTCCTTTTAGTATGTAACAGAGGTCCCCAAAATGCAGATACCCTACCTCCAAGCAAGTTGTAAGATAAGTACCAAAGCGAGTATGCATGTTGCACTAAAGCACTACTACAGCATGCCAAATTGAAAGCTCATAAACATTTATGCACACACATTCACGCAATCAATCAGCCTGTGCCGTACCTGGAACAGCCACTTCTTGCGCAGGTCAATGCACTCCACGAGCATGGCACATGCCTCTTCCAGCTCATCAGTCATTGCAGCTTCCTGCACGCACGACGTGGCACAATGCTGCAGTTGCTGCATTGTATACCGTGTGTGTTCCAATGCATGCTACGCCACAAAATACATTGTATTCCATTCATGCCAAAATGT
>Ga0307967_1001451_pt1 | contig 14479 bp, 12 predicted proteins | sample OrgLakmetagen648_FD_201828 | JGI IMG/M metagenome (GOLD analysis project Ga0307967, IMG submission 201828) | Saline water microbial communities from Organic Lake, Antarctica - #648 | ecosystem: Environmental > Aquatic > Non-marine Saline and Alkaline > Saline | place: Antarctica: Organic Lake... | reverse complement strand
GCAATGTCGCCCTCTGCTCGGACGCATTTATAAGCCCTAACCGATAGCTCTCTGGACTGCCACATAATGCGTGACTTCGTCGCCATCCATCACCGGTGAGATTTTCCATTCAATGACAAAAGCGGAGCCGTCCTTGCGGTAATTAATGGTGTCGCCGTGAAAGGTCCGATTATTCTTCAGATCTTCAGACAAACGCTCTTTTACTCCTCTCTCGGTTTTCGGTCCCTGAAGCAATCCTGGTGTTTTTCCGATTACTTCATCCGCAGAATAGCCGGTCAGATTGCTGAAGGCCTGGTTTACATAGATGATCACAGAGTTTTTATGATCGGAAGAAGCTTTTGTCACCATGATCGATTCAAAAGCTAAACCAGCGACAGTTTGAAACAGTGGGGATTGAAGCACGTCTGTAGAATTAACCATACATGTACCTTTACGTTAAAAATGGTTTTTTTGATATATCACCACTATTTTAGTCTTACGAACCGAACCTGTCACTGTATCAGTTCGGGAGCAAACCAAACCTGACCAACTAAGCTGATCGTGCGGAAACAAGACAAAGTTGAGTTCGTTGATCCCTTTCAATCGTTTCGATTCGTTAACGGAAGATCCGGCACACTGGGTTTCCTGGGTGGCAGCAGCTTCTACGCCAGCGAACCGGTCTTTGTTGAGCGGGGTTTATTCCGCGAGCTGTCTCAGGCTTGGATCTATATATCATTTTGGTAGATTTTAGACGCCGGCACCGTCCGGTTCCGGAACCCCAAAGCAGGCCTCACTGGTGACATGGCGTTCACCTACAATGGCCAGTATGTGAATGCGGTCACCACTGCGAAGGAGGGCTTGTCATTCAAGGACGAGCGGGCCATCGGTCATAACGTCCCAGGACACCTGATGAAAGGATACCCACGAGAGGCGGTTGCTCCGATACTCCGGGACATTGTCCCTCAGGGTGCCGGGCGACGGTATCTGCTCCGTCATTGGGACGTTACCGGGGATCCAGGCCCGTCCGTTGACTTCAAATTGCTCAGCGAGGGGTGCATCGCACCGATCGGCAACCTGCGTATCAAGGAGGCCGCGGAGGCTTTCGAGGCTCAGGTAAAAGACACCAAAGTGGTTTCGTTCACCCAGGGTGAAATCAGCGATCGGGATGAGTATCTGCTGGAGTACGCCAATCAACTGGGTGTGGTCATCGGTGGCGCCACCGGCGCGGGCGGTGATGCGCCAAAGCTGCTAGTCGTCGAGTCCCGGGATGGAGGCTTCTACCTTGAGGGGACCCTCCAGGAACCCGAAATCACCCATCACTGGCTGGTGAAGTTTCCCCGAGGTCGCATGACGGCAGAGGATCAGGACATCCTGCGAGCAGAAGGGATCTTCTACCAGGCTTTAGACCAGTTGGGCCAAAATACTATCCGGGGTGCCCATGTGGTGGAAGGCAAGGTACCGGCATTGTGGCTTCCGCGATTCGATCGGGAAGTAACTTCGTGTGGGGTTCGGCGGCACGGAGTCGAGTCCATGTACAGCCTCAACAAGATGATGGGTGATGGAGCCAGGATGAAACACCCTGAAGTTCTGGCCCGGCTGCGCGAGGCGATCACGCACCCACCGGAGTTTGATGAAACCCTCTGTGAGTATCTGGTGCGCGATGTCATCAACTACACAATCGGCAACAGTGACAACCACGGGCGAAACACTGCTTTGATCAAGCGCGCCGGCCGGGTCAGTCTGTCTCCGGCGTACGACCTGGCACCCATGGTGCTGGACAAGGAGATCATTGCCCGAACGACGGTCTGGCCGAAGGATTACCAGCATTCGGTCTATGAGCCTGACTACCACAAGGTCATACAGGACTTTGCCGAGGATCCGGACGCCACCCGGGCCCGATTTATCGCCGAGCTGGAAAAGCTGGCGGACCTGAGAAACAAGGTTGTCGGCCTGGGTGCACCCGAGCGGGTCCTGGAACACAAGAACATAATCTTTGAGCGCCCGGCGCGGTTCCTGAAAACCCTGAAGAATGAGGGGGGGGGTGACGATGCCTAGAATGCCACCAAAGGTTGAAGAACATAAGCGCGAAGTGGCCCAGACCGAGCTGGAGAAACGCATGAGGCAGGGCAAGATCTCGGTGGGGGCCGCGGTGCGTGAGATCCGCCAGCGCTTTGTCGGTATCACGCTGGAAGACTATGCTCGATTGTGTGGTTTGTCGAAGACCACCCTTATGAATATAGAGCGTGACGATCCCCGGGTTCTTCTGGAATCTGTTAAAAAAGCGGTAGAGCCATTGGGGTACCAATTGTCCCTGGTGCCTGCTGAGGATCTCTAGGGAAGCGGGTTTCCAAGCGTGGGGTCTGGGGTTTTCCTGGATTCTTGGCGCAAGGAAGGGGACATTGGCGACTACTTGATGGGCTACTGCAACTGGTAGCGCTCCCATGCAATCAATGACGGACTGCCACCGGTGGTCGCGTAACGAAAAACTAAAATACTGTCCGGTATTATTGAACCACTACAGTGACTATGCGAACCACGTGGTCGCGCCGCACCTCAAGAATGAGTTGGCGAAATTACCCACGGCCGACCAACACACCGTTGAAGTGGACGGTGGAGGCGAAAAGATCTGGATTACTTACCCGTCGGTTGTGGAAGTTACAGACGAATACGTCCAGTCGCAGGTGCTCATTGAGCTCGGTGGTCGAAACGTTATCGATCCCAACGACATACATACGGTTTCTCCATACATCGCGAAGCTGACTGAGGGGCTTGTTTATCCAAGTGGGGAGGTGGTTGTCCTCTCTCCAGAGAGGACATTCTGGGAAAAGGCCACGCTCATCCATGTCGAGTGCAATCGGGGCGAACTCAGAGCGAGCGCCGAGCGGTTTTCCCGGCACTGGTATGACTTGGTCATGCTGGCAAAGCATCCTGCCGGGCAATCAGCCATCGAAAACAGGGAACTGTTTGAGGAGTTTGTTCGCCACAAGAAAGTCTTCTTTCATACTAGCTACGCGGACTATGACGCTTGTCTGGACGGCCGATTGAACCTGTTGACGGAGACAGATGCTTTGAAAGGCTTGCGAGGAGACTATGAGAAAATGGTGGGGGCGGGCATGATGTATTCAACGCCCCCGAGCTTTGATGAAATTGTCGAATCGATCCGGAATCTTGGAAACCGTGTTAATCGCTGACGATGATTTCAGTCATTGAAATGTCTGGAGCAGATCATCTTCGACATCACCTGCCATTGATCCTTGGTTTGAACAGCCGGACTGTTTGTTCAAATGGCGCCGTGTCGAAGTTGGGCAAAATTCATGGTTACTGCTTCAGAAAAAAACACTTTAAAATCATGGACACAACCAACAAAAAAGGCCCTACGCTTTCACGTAAGGCCTTCTTAAAAATATGGCGCGCCCGACAGGATTTGAACCTGTGACCACTGCCTTCGGAGAGTGCAGGGCGTTCATTCTGCTTCCTATAGTCCGTATGGGCGATGGCATATTATCGTCGACACGCGTATAAAATAATGACTGCATAGCGTTAGCTGGCTGTGATTTTTTAATGAGTGAGTAAAAGACTGGTTAAAAATTTGAGTGCTAGCATAGGATGAGTGCTATCCGACCCATACGTCAGCCTGGCAGTCGCTTCAGAGATTGGTTAAGGCCCCGTCTGTATTGTTCTTTGTGGGCCTTTTTTTTTCTGTGCTTCTTTGGTCTCGCTCGGGCCGAGATCAAATCTGCCATTGAACAATCTCCGGTCCTCATTGTTATTCCGGATAAAAGTAGGGTTTACACAGAATTTCTTGACGGCTTTTCTGTGTGTCATCAAGCCGAAAATTCTTCGGTGCCAAGCTATGATGTCATTCAACTGCATCAACTTGGTGACCATCCGGAGCAGTTTGACTCGAGAAACGTAATAGCGGTCGGCGTTCTCGCTACTCAATACATGCTTGGCCGTCCGGCGACCACGTCGTTTATAAGCGCGCTCATTCCCCGTACTGCGATGCAGCAGATGTTGTCCGGGATCGAAGGCCAAAACGGACTGAAAGCGGCGTTCTATGTAGATCAACCGCTGTCGCGGCGCCTGTCGCTGGTGCGAAGCCTGTTACCAAAGGCAAAAAACCTGAGTGTTGTTCTGGGCCCTTCTAGTCGTGGTTCAATTGAAGATGAATTGATTCGTGAGGCCAGCAGTCAAGGCTTTACGCTGGAGATTGCAGAGGTGGAATCCGCGCGACAGTTATCAGGCCTCCTTCAGCCCCTTCTTAAAGACAGCGACGGCCTATTGGTTTTATACGATCCTGTACTCACAGCGCCACACGCGATCAAATTTCTTCTCTACTCCGCCTACCAGAGGCGTGTGCCCGTGTTTGGTTATTCGCAGGGGTATGTGAAAGCCGGGGCACTGGCGTCCGTTTATTCTTCCGCACGCGGATTGGGTTGTCAGGTCGGTCAATCGCTTGAACAGGAAAACGAAGCCTCTTCGAGTAGTGAGCGTTCTGACGGAATCAAACGTTATTTTCCTGAGCACTACTTTTATAAGCTTAATCATTCCGTAGCTCGGTCTTTTTCAGTCCCGACTGACAACCTGCCCGCTAATCATCCGATAGGGGGAGACGTTGATGAATCCCCGTAGATTGAGCCTGTCGAGTATTCGAGCGCAGATTATTATCGGTGGCTTGTTGCCGTTGCTGCTGGTTGCGTCCGTTTTTGGTGTTCTGGTCGGCAGCCTGGGATTGCAGGATAAGCGTGAGTCTATTGAAAGCGAGGTAGAGTTGGTTGCGGATAGTCTTGCGCAATTCAGTGAATACTATTTGTTCTCCGGCGATCAGGTGATACTGCAACGTATGGTCATGGATGCTGTGAACTCAAAATGGGTGGGCTCCGCGGTCATCGTTAATCAGGGTTACGAGCTGATGGCCGCCGTTGGTGCAGAGTCTCTGAGTACGACCGATGTATCGAGTTACGTTGATAGATGGCAACGCGCCGATAGAACACGGTCTCTGCTCGGGAATAACACAAACCTTGGGTTTTTTGCTCTTGAGGGAGAGCTGTTTTTTGTTCGGGAAATTGGCGGTTCAGGGTTAGATGTCTCCGACGGCTTGTATGCCGACAGCCAATTCGAAGCAGCCCCCGCTTCGGACACACTGGGTTGGCTGGTCGTAGGCATGGATATTGCCCGGGTTAACTCCGCAAACGCGCAAGTTATCGCCCGAAGTCTGTGGGTGTTTTTTATAGGTGCTGTTTTTAGCCTTATCGTGTCACTGTATTTGTCGCGGCGACTGCTGAAACCGATTAACGCCGTCACCAAGACTATTTATCACATCGCCGATGGCGATTTTTCGGCCCGTGTTCGCGCGTCAGGGAAAGGGGAAACCGTCAGGCTGATTGCCAATGTCAACACCATGGCCGAGATAGTGGAGTCATCGCAGCGACAACTACAACACCGCGTGGATGAGGCCACGGAATCTTTGCAGCAAAAAGTCGAAGAGCTGGAGCAGAAAAACGCCGAACTGGATGTGGCCCGCAACAAGGCCAACGAAGCAGGCAGGGTCAAAGCCAATTTTCTGGCGAATATGAGCCATGAAATTCGCACACCTGTTAACGCCATTTATGGTTTTAGCCAGCGTATTCTGAAACCGGGCAGTGCCAAAGAAACACAAGAATATGTCGAGATGATGTCTCGTGCCGCTTCGCTATTGATTCATCTTATTGACGGGATTCTCGAGTTTTCAAAAGCTGAATCTGGCGCGATCAAGTTGAATGAATCGATATTCGATGTTCGCTTGTGTCTGGAAAATATTGCCACAATATTCAGCACCGAAGCTCAGGAAAAGGGATTGGAGCTGGTGACCCTGATCGAGAATGATGTCCCGGAATTTATAAAAGGGGATGAACTCCGTATCGAACAGGTACTGGCGAACCTGCTGGCGAATGCGATCAAGTTCACCGCGGAGGGGCATGTCATATTGAGAGCCTCGGTGGATGAGGACCATCAACATCTAAAAATCAGCGTTATTGATACCGGGATCGGCATAGCCTCTGATGAAATAACGACGCTGTTCAAGGCTTTTCAGCAAAGTGACTCTACCCCATCACGTCATTACGGTGGCGTTGGTCTGGGTTTATCGATTTGCCGGCATATTACCACCTTGATGGGAGAGGGCGTTGTCGTGACAAGTCAGCTGGGAGAAGGCTCAGAGTTTTACTTCAGGCTGCCCATTCATACTCCCATAGAACCCGACGTACCCGGTGATATGTCCTTGGCCAAGTATAATGTGTTGGTGTTTGAACCCCATGCAATGGCCCGGCACAGCCTACGAAATAGTCTGGTAATGAACGGGTTAACGGTCTATTCGGCGCAACATACAAGGGCCGCCCGACGTATTTTGACAAACCAACTGCCCGGCAATAAAGCGATTGGTGCGGTGATCATTGGTCTCTCGCCAAGAAGCGACAAAGTGGAAGACAACCGCGAGCGAATCAGGGCGGTGCGGGCAATTTTCTCCGGGCCCATATTGCTGCTGGCAACCAGCCGCCAGTCAGAGACTGAGTTATTAAGCGACACGCAGGGTAAAGTCTCCGTGTTGGTCAAGCCCGCAGGCCTGACCAGAGTTATGGTCCGCCTTGGCGAATTGTTGGAGTTTGACAGGGAAATGCCGATTGATGAGCCCTTCAGGGGTTTCGGTTCCAGATGTCTTTCCAGCTTTCCTTCTAGATTTCTTTCCGGACATCGCGTTCTGGTTGCTGAAGATAATGAATTCAATCGCCGTTTGATTGAGTCATGGCTGCTCGATTGGGGGGCTGAGGTCGTGCTGGCCCGTGATGGGCAAGAAGCGGTCGACCGCACGATTAAACAAAATGTTGATTTGGTGCTGCTCGACTTACACATGCCTAATCTGGACGGCATCTCGGCCTTGAATAAACTGCGTGCCCTAGATGATTCCCGGTTCAACTCGTTACCCGTAATCATCGTAACTGCGGATGTGTTTGGCGCCAAGGAACACCTGGAGGAACCCGTTGCATCGGTGGAGATGATCTATAAGCCCATCAACTCAGAGCTATTGGCTCAAACCATGGCAAACATGCTGGGGCTTAGCTATGTGGGAGATGTGGGAGCGCAGCACGGTTCCAGCAGCGCGCATGCAGCGGTTCCTGAAAGACTGAGACAAAAACTTGGTAAAGAGTTAGCCCGGCTTGATCGCGCACTGCGTGATGCACTGGAGGCCGGGGACAACGAAGCGCTCTCCGACCTGCTTCACCAACTTCATGGGATAGCCGGTTATTTTCAGCTAGAGTCACTAGAGTGTGCGGTGGGCGCGTGCAGGGATGGCTTTAACAAAAATGGGCCGCGCCCTTCTGAGGCGGAAACGAAAGAGCTGCTGGGGTTGTTATCACAGTTTGTCGGTGAAACAACCGAAGGATTCAAATGAATGAGCCTGTAGTTTTCCCCAGAAAGCGGGTTGCGACACCTGCTGTCAATAACCCACTCATCGTGGCCCTGATCAGCCTGATGGCGTCGCCCCTGCATGCCGATGAACCGTTTTCATTTGGGTCCGAAACTGATTTCTTTACCGATGTCCCCGTGGGCATCACCGCCTCAAGAATGTCGCAGCCGGTGAATCAGGCACCTGCCTCAATGACGATTATTGACCGTGAAATGATCGAGGCCTCCGGCGCCATTGAAATTGTTGATCTGCTGAGGCTAGTGCCGGGGTTTCAGGTGTCCAGATCGACGATTAATACCCCGAATCTTGTCGCTTACCACGGCCAGTCTGACATTCTGCAGCGCGGCATTGAAGTCATGGTGGATGGCGCCTCCGTGTATAGCTCCTATCTGACCGTGGATTGGCGAACCCTTGGCGTAGCGCTGGAAGATATTGAACGTATCGAAGTGTTAAGGGGAGGCGGAGCACCGACCTATGGCTACAACGCCTTTACCTCTACCGTGAATATTATTACCCGGAGAGCGGTAGAGACGCCGGGGCTGTATCTGGGCGCTCATACGGGCACAGCCAATAGTCGCGCTACCACGCTGCGTTATGGTGGCGGCGCCGGCGCAAACCATTATCGACTGACCGGTAAGTTTGAAGAAACCGACGGTGGTCGTGGCCGAGCGGATGGCAGCCAGCTCCGGTCGCTTAATTTTCAGGCCCAAGCCGGGCTTGGCACTCGTGATGAGCTGGATATCTCACTCTCCGCCACCAATGGAGAGCTTGCCAATAGTCTGGATACTCCGCTAAGTCAACCGAATAGCTTCCGTGATATAGAGAGTACCCGACAAAAGCTACGGTGGACTCGAACGCTCGATGGTGATCGGGATGTCTATGTTCAGGCCTATCGACAGTATACAGAGCAGGACGACAGGGACAGCCTGGGTTTGCTGTCAGACCTTGTGGGCCTACCCCCTGCGGCCATACCCGGGTCGTTTGATGGTCGGCCTGACCAGCAAATTCAGGAAGGCACGTTTACATATAAAGAAGAGCGTCACGATATTGAGCTTCAATATCGCGATTACGGCTCCCAATCCATTCAGTGGGTTGTCGGTGCCGGTGGGCGCCAAGAAAGGATGCAGAGCTTTGATACATTCGGAACCGAAGAGTGGAAGCGGGATAACAGCTATCGCGCGTTCGCCCAGGCGAGCTATCACTTATCCGAACAGTGGATAGCCAATATGGGGGGCGTACTGGAGCACGGTGATCTTTACGATACCGGCGCGTCCTATCGTGTGGGGCTTAATTATTCGCCGCGATTGAAGCATACCTTTCGTCTGACCTTCAGCCACTCTGAAAGAAAGCCCACGTTGTTTGAAGAGTACTATAACAAGGCGCTTTATTTCGATGATGGTGACCGACTGCAACAGATTACCTTCTCACGGGGAGGACTGGACCCGGAGGAGCTCAATGTCATTGATCTGGGTTATATCGGGCAGGTTTTAGACGGCGGGTTATTTGTCGATTTCCGCTTGTTCTATGAACAGCTGGACAACCAGTACCGAAGTGTTAGCGACAACACAACGGTGTACCCAGGCGCTATAAAAGGCGACGTAGAAACCTGGTACGACGGTCGAGTTGGCGTTAATACCTGGGGTATCGAAGGCCAGTTAAAAACAGAACCCTGGCAAGGTGGAAACCTCAGTTTTCAGTTTGCGTTTCTTCGAAGTGAAGACCAATACGATGTCACAGAAACCGGGCTGGTCAGTCGTGAAGATCATGTGCCAGAAAGCACCTTGGGCTTACTCTTATCGCAGCAGTTAGGGCATCAGACAGAAGTAAGCATGGCCTACTATTTTCTGGATGCCATGTCCTGGAATGGTGATGCCACTCTGGGAGTACCACCCATTGTCCGAGAGACCCATCGTCTCGATGCGCGAATCGCTAAAAGGATTGGCCGGGAATGGCTGATTGAAGGTATCGCCCAAAACATTTCCAATCAATACGAGCAAGGTGTCCGTGGCGAAAGTGCCCAGGGCCCTCGCTATTTTCTGCGGGTGTCGTTCCAACTATGAGCCCAACGCTCTCCGGTTGGATTGTTAAAACGATGAGGTCGAAACCAGTTTCCTGGCTTTCATGACAGCCTGGGTACGATTAGAAACGCTTAACTGGTCGTAGAGCTTGGCTAAGTGATTTTTGATGGTATTGGTTGAAATGTGAAGCCTATTGGCTATTTCCTTGTTGGACTTTCCTTCGACAAGCAATTCCAGAACCTGCCGCTGTCTGGCGGTGATGTGGGGAATGTCGGTGCTGTCGGTCAGCGGCGGCATGAATACCCCACCGGCCAGAACCATCAAAAGTGCCTCTTCCAGCACCGTTTTTCCAAGAGATTTATAGACGAAACCTGACGCCCCGCACTCAATGGCTTTTAAAACCTGATAGCGATCCTCGCAAGCAGATAGAATGACCACGGGCGTGTCTGGCAGCAGTTCACACAGTTTAGCCACCATCGGCAAACCGCTCAGGCCTGGCAACGACAGATCAATCACGGCGAGGTCAAATTCGGAACTGTCGCTGGCAATAGCAATGGCCTCATCACCCGTTGTTGCCTCATTAATCTCCGCATTATCGCTGAGATTGTGCATCAGGATGCTAATACCTTCTCTGATCAGCTCATGATCATCCGCGACTAGAATTCGCATTTTCGTCACCCGTCCATTCCGCTTTAGCTCCGCAAGCCACCCAATCAGTATAGTTGCTTGCGGGAATGCAGTGGCGCCATCGGGCGCTGCCCCGAATGACGCTAAACGATGCGAGAACACTATCGAGTTGCCAGCTTCGTCCGTTGCTCCTCCTGATGCCTTTGCACCAGCGTCATGAACGATTGTGGTCGACACTGCGTCCACCAGGAACCAATGGCAGGCCGGACCTTATGTTTGAGGCTGATCTGCTGGCTAGGCGGGATAAAGCCCAAACCCGAGTTTGTGACCTCGTCAATGATCAACGTTCGCCCTTCAGAAAAGGCAAAGTATCGCTGAACTACGGCATCTCCCGTGAGATTTGTGGCAGCGACAGATCCACAGACGACATAGCCGGTATCGGCAGACTCACTGCTGACAGCGTAAACGCTTGAGAATCTGGCCGACGCCGGCTCCTTGAGGACGCGGGTCATCGCCTCAGTGGCTCTTTGATGCTCGTTGGCCGAAAGGATAATCAGCAGTGGATCGTCCGCATTGGGCGATGCCGTATCCAGTGGTTGACTGGAAACATCTGATGCACTGGCGTATCCGGCCAGGGCTGTCATGAACACTAATGCTGTGATTGGCAATTTCATGTTTATCTCCCGAAAAATTTTTATTGATAAGCCTGATTGACGCCTTCAACTTAAATTTCCAGAGAGCGCCATTTAATGTGCAAGTGTGAAATGGTGCACATTATAAGTATTATGAGGAGCCGGTAATTTCCTGTGTACTACCCAGATGGACTAATTTGACGGTTTTTTACGATTCGAGGGGAGAGGGTTCTACCCCGTTTGGGACGAAAGCGTTGACACCCGACAGGGGCGTTTCCGAATTTAGGGTAGGGGTCGTAACCTCAGGGGTAAAAAAGCAGGTTATATTTTTGGGCACACCACGGACACAGTTTGGACACAGGAAATAAAAAAGGCCCTACGCTTTCACGTAAGGCCTTCTTAAAAATATGGCGCGCCCGACAGGATTCGAACCTGTGACCACTGCCTTCGGAGGGCAGTACTCTATCCAGCTGAGCTACGGGCGCTTACGAGCTTAACGGCTATGCGCTAATTTCGAGTGCGCAATCTTACGTTTGCCGCGGGCGACTGTCCAGCCTTTGCCGGGCAGCGGCGCTTAATTTAGTGATTTGGCCCTATATAAGAGGCCAACTCAGCTTAGTCAGGCGAACGGTTCGGGCGTCAGGGCCACAAGCCCGTGCTCGTTGCTGAAGGTTACTTCGCCGTCCTGAATGGTTACCTGAAGGCTCATGGCGCGCTGGGCAAGGCCGGCCAGTTGCTCGGTGGCTTCCGGGTCCAGATTCACGCAGGTCAGGTTGTTAAAGCGGGCCAGTTTTGCTTTATTTTTGTCCCACCAGATGGGCACGCCGCGACCGCCGTAGGTGTACAGGATTACCTGTTTTGAGCGATTACAGGCTTTGCGCAGGCGGCTTTCGTCGGGCAGGCCCAGTTCAATCCAAAGTTCAATTTCGTCGCTCAGGCTTTTTTGCCACAACTCCGGTTCGTCGTCGGTGCTCAGGCCCTTGCAGAATTCCAGCCGGTCGTGGGCGTTCAGCGCAAACGCCAGCAGCCGCACCATCATGCGTTCGTCGTTTTCTGACGGGTGGCGGGCCAGGGTCAGCTGGTGGTCGGCGTAATAGTGACGATCCATATCGGCAATATTCAGCGTGGCTTTGAAAATGGTAGCTTTAAGCGCCATGGGATTCCTGTGGTAATCGCGGGGCTGTTTGCGCCCTTTCGGTGCGTGGGTGACAATGCGCGCGACGAGTGTAATTCATTTAAGGGATAGCTGGGCGCCGCCTATGTCGATGTTACGGGGTTTTCTGATTCTGGTGCTGTTTTTCCTGCTGGGCGAATCATTGCGGTTGGTGTTTCTGGTGCCGATTAGCGGCGGTATTCTTGGGCTGATGATGCTTACGCTGTATTTGATGGTGACAGGTGGCGTGAGTAAGCCTGTTGCCAGCGCCAGCCAGGCGCTGATTTCGGTGCTTATTTTGCTGATTATGCCGGGCCTGACAGAGATATTTTTCATCTCCGGTAAGTTCACCGGGCAGTGGCTGGCGGTGAGTGTGTCTTTGCTGGTGGGTACCTTTTTGAGTGTGGTCACCACCTTGGTTTTATTAAATGTGCTGGCGCGCAAACTGCCCTCCGGATCAGACAACCATGAATAGTTCGCTGACGGTTTGGGAACGTTTACTGACGCTGTCTCAAGTGCTGGCAGAGACGCCGATGCTTGCCATCGCGATGACTATATTGGCGTTTTTTGCAGCAAACAGCGTGTACATCGCTATTGGCCGCCCGGTGTGGCTGCCACCGGTTGTGCCCGCAGCCACCATTCTGGCCGGTATGATTGCGCTGCTGGGCTTGGACCCAGACAGTTATCGCGACGGTGCGAACTGGCTAATGCTGCTGCTGGGCCCGGCTACAGTGGCGCTGGGCGTGCCGCTGTATCAAAACATTCATCATATTCGTGCCATGCTCTGGCCTATCGTTCTCACCTTGCCCATAGCCGCCTCGTTGGCGGTTGGGTATACGCTGGTCATTGCCTGGGCGCTGGGTGCGTCGCCAACGGTTATGGCGTCGCTGGCACCAAAATCGGTTACGGCAGCCATTGCTCTGGGTATTGGTGACATCATTGGCAGTTCGGTGCCGATGCTGATGGCGGCTCTGTTGATTACGGGCGTGTTTACCACTTTGTGTGTCGAGGTAGCCACCCGCCTGCTGAACATTACGGATGAGCGGGTGATCGGTTTTGCCCTCGGCCTGAATGGCCACGCCATTGGCACCGTGCGGGCGTTTGAAATCAGCAGTACCGCAGGTGCTTTTTCTTCATTGGGCATGAGCCTGACAGGGCTGTTTACCGCGCTGCTGCTGCCGGTCCTTTTCAACTGGTGACAGGCTTTTTACGCCAACCCATGGGTCCATTCAAACGCCTGTATGCATCTTGCGTATAGGGGTATGTCGCAATTTCAATTGCCGTTTTGCTGTGTGTTGACTAGGTTACTACAAGGTATCTGGTGCCTTTGGGCGCCGATTCGTCCGTAAAATTCTTAAAACAGCAACGGAAAACGCGATGAGAAAGCTATTAACCGCATTTGTTGGCTCTATGGCTCTGGCCGCGGCGCCCTTAGCGCTGTCTGCTGAAGCGACGAAAGAACTGAAAATGGCCTACGACGCCGATCCCGTCACCCTGGACATCCATGAACAGTTGTCTGGCGGTATGCTGCAACTGTCCCACATGACCTTTGACCCGCTGATACGCTGGAACAAAGACCTGGGTTTTGATGCCCGCCTGGCAGAAAGTTGGGAGCGCATAGATGACAAAACCATGCGTTTCAAGCTGCGCGAAGGCGTTAAGTTCCATTCCGGTAACGAGCTGACCACCAAAGATGTAGTGTTTACCTACGATCGTTTGAAACAAAGCTCTGATTTTAAAGCGATTTTCGCGCCTTTCACCGGCATCAATGTGATTGATGACTACACCTTTGAACTGGTTACCGCCGAGCCTTACCCGCTGTTGCTGAACACCGCGACTTACATTTTTCCGATGGACAGCGAGTTCTACTCTGGCGAGACCGAAAAAGGCCAGAGCAAAGCGGCCATTACCAAGCACGGTAGTTCCTTTGCCTCTGGCAATTTGTCCGGCACTGGCCCGTACGTTGTTACGTCGCGTCAGCAGGGCGTGCGCATGGAGTTTGAACGCTTCGCCGATTACTGGGATGAAGCATCGCCTGGCAACGTGAAGAAAATCGTGCTGACCCCCATCAAGGAAAACAACACCCGCGTATCGGCGTTGTTGTCAGGTGGTGTGGATTTTATTGCTCCGGTGCCGCCAACCGATCTGGACCGCATTAAGCGCGACAAAGACACGGATCTGGTGACCATGAGCGGTACCCGCATCATCATGTTCCACATGAACCAGGATCGTGTTGAAGCCTTCAAAAACCCCAAAGTGCGCCAGGCGGTGGCTTACGCCATTAACCAGGAAGGCATTGCGGCAAAAATCATGAAAGGCTTTGCGACCCCCGCGGCGCAGATGTCACCGGCCGGTTATTCTGGCCATAACGAATCTTTGAAGCCTCGTTATGATGTGAAAAAAGCGCAGGAATTGATGAAAGAAGCCGGCTACGAAGACGGCTTTACCATCACCATGATGTCGCCTAACAACCGTTACGTGAACGACGACAAGATTGCTCAAGCGGCAGCGGCCATGTTGGCGCGCATTAACATCACGGTTGATCTGAAAACACTGCCCAAGGCGCAGTACTGGCCGGAATATGATGCTCGCTCAGGTGATATGATGCTGATTGGCTGGCACGCAG
>Ga0307967_1001448_pt1 | contig 14495 bp, 15 predicted proteins | sample OrgLakmetagen648_FD_201828 | JGI IMG/M metagenome (GOLD analysis project Ga0307967, IMG submission 201828) | Saline water microbial communities from Organic Lake, Antarctica - #648 | ecosystem: Environmental > Aquatic > Non-marine Saline and Alkaline > Saline | place: Antarctica: Organic Lake... | reverse complement strand
CGCCCACCCGCCGTGATAGTCGTCGGATCCATGTTCTGCGAGAAACGCACTACCAAGGGTTTGTTGCTTGGGTGCGTGGCGTCTGGTATCCGATCGTCTGAAGACTTGCCGCCGACGCATGTATCCGCTGTCACAGAACTAGGCAGCACCGGCTCCGAAAAATACACAATCACCGGATCGCCTGGGCGTATCTTGCCCTGATTGTCTTCACCGGGCACCCAGCTCTTAATAGTGGGCGCTACGTTATCTGCAAAGCTTGCCGCTGAGGGCGCATCGTCCGGGGTGCGCCCTCGTTGTCTGTGTAAGGGTTAGGCATTAGGAAGCCGGTGGCATCGGACAGAAAGCGAACCTCTACTGCTTCAGATGAGAATCCGGCAGGTAATGCTCCGGCGACGTTAACCACCACGTCAGATCCGGTCATCAGCGAGCCACGGTCGATACGAAGTGGCACGCTCATTCCTGCGTTTTCGAATTTTGGAATAAAACCTAGCTCTGCGAATAAGGTACCGGTTGCAGTGGTGGTCTTGTTGCTGCCCAGTAGTAAGGAACTCAGGCCAACCGAATTATACTCTTCGCCAGACAACGCCAGCTTTCCAACATCTGTTGAGGCCGTCTGGGTCATACGCGCGCGGACGCCCGTCGGTGAGGTTGAATCCAGTGGCTTAAAAGGCCATGGGGCTTCTGCTTGTAGCACCAGAGGTGCATCGGCAATAGTGCTGCGAATGTCGTTTTGAATAGAGCGTGTACATTTGTCTGTTTGGCTAAGATCGAAACGTTGCGCATTAGAATAATGGTCTTTTCGACACAGTATCCTGTTGGGGTGATCGTGTATTGTGAGCCGGGGCAGGATACAGGCGGAAAAGCGAAATAAAGAGGAAATAGAAGGAGCAAGCACACCCCACAGGCAACTGCAGGGCACGCCAAAACTCATTGGGCTCAGCTTGCTACTGAAGCTTCATAATCGCGAATCATTCCGTAGAGCTGATCTTTCAGGCCCAACCGTTTTTTCTTTTGCTCTTCCAGATACTCGTCAGAAGTGGTCTCGACACCCTGCTCAATGCGGCGCACCTCATCATCGGTGTCATGATAGGTTTCGAAAAGCTTCGCAAAATGCTGATCGGTCGTTTTCAGTGTATGAATGGTTTCTTTCGACTCTGGCAGTTCATGTGCAAGATTGTGTTTTTCAAGTGACATTCGTTAGTGCTCCTAGGTATGACAGCGTATTGGTCAGCTTTAGTTTAGGCCGTTTCGCATCGACATGCTTGATCCCCGTCAATGTCTCCGGAATTCAAGTGGGCGGGCTGAAATGACATTTTTGAAAGGGGGAGAGAGCTCTCCCCCTTTTTCCTCAAATGCTCGGTAGCGCTTAGTTTTACCGAGTCTCGATCTCGCCTTCTTCGTCCGAGATAACGATCTCTACGCGGCGGTTTTGTTGCCGGCCAGCGGAGGTGTCATTGCTAGCCACAGGGTATTGTTCACCGTAGCCTTTGGTTTCTACCCGGCGGCGTTCAATTCCCTGAGTTACCAGTGCAGCGCTCACTGCCTGAGCTCGGCGCTCGGACAACGTCTGGTTATAGCCGTCGTCACCGGTGCTGTCGGTGTAGCCCTCTACGCGAACTCTCCGGTCTTCATACTCCCGCATGAATTGTGCAAGGCGACCTATGGTTTGCTCTCCCGATGATTTCAGGTCGGCTTTGTTGAGATCGAAGAGAACATCGCCGAGCGTAAGTACCATGCCGCGGTCGGTACGCTCAGCTTGCAGCTCTTCCATTCTTTTGCGCAGCATTTCGGCTTCATCGCGAGCCCGGGTGGCTTCCTCGGAACTCCTGTCCAGCATTAGCTTGCGCCGGCGCTCTTCGGCAGAATCAACCTGATCTACCAGCCTTGCACGTTCGCCCTGTTCACTGGCGATTTGCGCGTGCCGGTTCGCTAGGTAAGCGGCCTGTTCAATGCGGTTTGTGTCTTCGCCGTCTTTGAGCAGAGACTCTGCCCGATTGAGTTCATCTCTTGCACTGCGCAGATGGCTGTCGCCACTACGGGCAACATCTGGGTCGTCCTTTATTTTAGCGTAAGAGGCGCGTGCCTCGTTTACCATTGTGTTGTTTGGCGGTGTTGAGGCGCAGCCGGCAATCAGTACTGACAAGCCCATAGCCATGCCCAATGTTATGTTGCGTTTGTTCATAACGGTCTCCTTTCCAGATAGGGCGCTTACTGGTCTTGGTTGATTTGCTGGCGAAGAGATTCAATATTGTCATTGATCTCCTTTACCGCGTGCTTGGCTTTGGCTGTTTCAGAGCGGGCATCAGCCAGTTGGGCGTCTACTGATGCCTGCTCCAGAAGACGTTCGGCTTCGATGTATTTCTCCCGCTCAATCAGGTTCTTTGCGTCGGTCACCTTGTTCTGAGCATCGTTGAGCAATATCGGCTCATACTCTCGTGCATCTGCGGAAACAGCCTGTTGAAGGGCGTTTTGAGCGGTATTCAGGTCAGCGTCCGGTCGCTCTCCAGGGCTGGCGCAGCCGCCAATGGTAAGAGCTACGCCAGCAATGCCAGCGGTGTATAGCAGTGATTTGTGCTTACTCATGCATGATCTCCTTTCAGCGATATATAAGCTCTGTAGGAAAGTGTGGTCTGCACGACACTATCCTGAAGTCAGGATTGACGGGCTCTTATGAACGGCGAGATATACCGTAAAACTGCGGAGTGCCATGCGCACCTTATTTAAGCTTAGCAGCCAGCTGGCGATCGACCATGACGCATTCGCAATAAACCCGGGTGAGGCGCCTGTGTGAACCAGCGTTATGGTGCCGGGAAAGGTGCCTAAGTGACTGAAATAAAACGTCACTGCCGCCGGGGAAGAGGGTGAATAAGATGTCACGACGGTTGTTTGTTTAGGGTTGAACAGAAGGCCGTTGTGTAAAGATTTATCAGAAGGCTCTGGGAAATCGGGAAGTTCGTTAAATGCACGCTTTGTGTGTCTGCAACTTCAGTATCGTTGGTATAAACGGGGCGATAGGATGTCTCACCAGCCTAGTCTCGTTCCCTGAAAAGCCGAGCAGTTTTCTATGCTCTCTACTTGAGTTTTCCATAACTGAAGCCATCATCGATATACTCGTTGAATCACCCATCCTTTGGATGATACTTATGCCCTAAAAACAACAAAGCCCGCTAAGAAGCGGGCTAAGTCTTTGAAAATAATGGTGGGCCCACCTGGACTTGAACTAGGGGCCAAAGGATTATGAGTTTTCTGTGCAGAGTTTCTACAGGGTTATACACTCTTCTATGTAAGCACGTAAACCCATACAGATCAGAGCTTTGAGTCCTCCTTTAATACTACGGTCTGTTGCGCTGTTCTACACAGATTGCTTGCACTATTGGTACATGACCTTTCTAGGGCATGAAACAAGGCGTCCGGCGACTGCGCCAACAGTCCCGACCGCGTGACCGACGTTCCAACTGTTAGGAGCAACGCCGATATGATCATTCTAACCACAATCCCAACCCCTCGCATCCGTCCCATGCAGGAGGTGCAGCTATGAAATTCACGAAATCGAAGATCGCCTCCCTGCCAACACCAACCGAAAAAGGGCAGGTGTTCTACTGGGGTTCCGGAATGAGGGGTTTTGGGTTACGCATCACCTCAGCCGGTGCCAAGAGCTGGGTTGTCCAAGGTCGCGTTAATAAAAAGACCTGCCGGTACACAAGAGGCACTGTGGATCGAATGGAGTTGAAGGAAGCTTGGACGCTCGCTAGTGAAGTCTTGCGCGGCATGGATGCAGGTAAAGACCCACATGCTGAAAAGCAAAAGCTCATGGGTCAGAGTGAAACGCTCCGCGAGGTGATGGAAGATTACATTCTGCACAAACGCACCAAGAGCGGACCACTGCGCCCCCGCCGCTATGTTCCCGCGACTGGTGCAGGTAGACGAATGGGGAGCGCTGGCAAGTCAGATGCAGAGGATACTGAAAGACACTGTGGCCAAAGATGAGGCATCAGATTATGGCGACCTACCGAAGTTGGAACTGGTGGCTAGCAGGTAACCACACTCAAAGGTCGTGCTACAGGCAACCGACGCGTGTTAAGCTATCAGAACCAGTTCCCTAAAATACCATTCTTGTTAGTTTCCAAAAAGGTAATGGTATGGCATTATTAGCCCCCTAAAATTTGGGTGTAAGGGAAAATAGGCATGGATGAAGTGCAGGATTTATACTATAAGGTACTGAACGTAGCAAATAACTTTCTACGTAACGCGAAAATGTTTGAGATTTCGATACTGAAGGATCACAATCCTTCGTACGAAGAGTTGGCAAAAATTATGCAACAACTTGCAAACATTATTCACGAACTTGTTGACGACATCGACCCCAAGCTTGCATACAATGCGATAGAATATTCATCGATCATGGGGAAAATGGGTATTGCAATTAAGGAAGAAAATGAAGCAGAATTGGCGTCCTTGGTTGAGGAACTTGACCGGAAGCCATTTCTCTAACTCTGTACGGGGAGGCAATCATGAGTGATAAAAAACTTTTAATTAAACGCGCTCACAAACTATTAGACAGGGCTGATTATCTACTGAACCGCGCTTATGCGGATCATTTAGCAAAGGTAAGCAAAAAAGCAGCTTGATCTCAATCTACTAGAGTTTTCAAGTCTTACCGATCCTGTCGAAACTTAGCCCTAAACGCCCAGCTACATGCTGGGCGTTTTTGTTTGTGCGAATTGGGGGGGGTATTGCTGCTCGCTGTGGTGCTGCACAGGCAATGATCGACAGGGTGTCAGTACGTTAGTGGCGGTGAGGCATGCAAGCACGTGTAAGCAGGCAAAAGGAGTGTTGCACAGCTAAAGAAAAAGCCCCGAACCTTGCGGTGCGGTGCGGGGCTTGTTTGGTGGGCCTTGCTGGACTTGAACCAGCGACCAATCGATTATGAGTCGAGTGCTCTAACCAACTGAGCTAAAGGCCCGTAACTCTGGGGGTTTACCCTGTGTCGCTTACAAACCGCTTACATGGAGTGACGGTCGCATTTTGCTTACGTGTGGTAAGCGTCTGTATTGTATGTTCTTTTCCTTGACTTTCCAAACCCTGAACAAAGGATTATGAGTCCAATGCTCTAACCAACTGAGCTAAAGGCCCATTCAGCGAACGCTGTCTGGTGTGTTTCCTAGGTTGGAAACAAAGCGGGCGCCATTATACCGGGGAGGTGCGGCGCCCGCTACTGTTGTGGTGCTTAACTGTTGCCCTGATCGTCAATAAAGCCGCGCAGGTGATCGGAACGTGAAGGGTGGCGCAACTTACGCAGTGCCTTTGCTTCGATTTGGCGGATGCGCTCACGGGTTACATCGAACTGCTTGCCGACTTCTTCCAGTGTGTGGTCGGTATTCATTTCAATACCGAACCGCATGCGCAGTACCTTGGATTCGCGCGCGGTGAGACCGGCCAGAACGGAGCGGGTAGCTTCGCGCAGGCCTTCTGCCGTTGCAGCATCTACCGGCGAGAGCGCCTGGATATCTTCGATAAAGTCGCCAAGATGGCTGTCTTCATCATCGCCGATTGGCGTTTCCATGGAGATCGGCTCTTTGGCGATCTTCAGCACCTTACGAATCTTATCCTCCGGCATCTCCATGCGTTCGCCCAGTTCTTCCGGCGTGGGCTCGCGGCCCATTTCCTGAAGCATCTGGCGGGAGATACGGTTGAGCTTGTTGATGGTCTCAATCATGTGCACCGGAATACGGATGGTGCGAGCCTGATCCGCAATAGAACGGGTTATGGCCTGACGAATCCACCAAGTGGCATAAGTAGAGAACTTGTAGCCACGACGGTACTCAAACTTATCTACGGCCTTCATCAGGCCAATGTTGCCTTCCTGGATCAAGTCTAGGAACTGCAAACCGCGGTTGGTGTATTTCTTGGCAATAGAAATAACCAGGCGCAGGTTGGCTTCAACCATCTCTTTCTTGGCGCGGCGGGCTCTTGCTTCGCCAATGGATACGCGACGGTTGATTTCCTTGATGTCGGCTACGGCCAAGTCCACGCCGATTTGCACATTCATGATGCGCTTTTGAAGGCGGACAATTTCATCCATACGCTCGTTTATTGCTGCAGCGTAGGGCTTTTTGCTTTTGCCGATCTTCGCGCCCCATTCCTGGTTTGCTTCATTGCCCGGGAATGATTTGATGAAGTCTTTGCGTGGCATTTTGCATTCGCGAACGCAGATCTTCAGGATTGCCCGCTCGTTCTCGCGTACCAGCGCGTTGGTAGAGCGCACCACGTTGACCAGTTCATCGAACGCTTTATTGCCTAGCTTGAACGGTGCAAAAACTTTTCCCAGCTCGTTAAGTGCAGCTTGGGTTTTCTTGTCAGCACGGCCAAGCTTTGACAGCGATTCTTCTGCGGCTGCCAGCTTTTCTCTGAGAAGCTCAAAGCGCAGACGGGTCTCTTCGGGATTTGGGCCGCTCTCGGGTTCTTCTTCCTCTTCGTCCGAATCGTCTTCAGCTTTTTCTTCTTCTGATTTTTCGGGTTTGGGAGGTGGTTCTGGCATGAACGGCTCAGCGCCATCCGGATCCAGAAAGCCGGTTACGATGTCGGTGATTCGACCTTCGTTTTCGATGATGCGATCGTAGGCTTGGATAACCGTGCCAGCCGTGCCCGGGAAGTGGGCAACGGCTGCCATGACATCCCGGATACCTTCTTCGATGCGCTTGGCGATAACAATTTCGCCTTGACGGGTCAGCAGCTCCACGGTGCCCATTTCACGCATGTACATGCGCACTGGGTCGGTGGTGCGGCCGGCATCGGATTCCACAGCGGCGAGGGCAGCGGCGGCTTCAGCGGCAGCGGCTTCGTCGGCAGTGGAATCGCCATCGGTCATCAGCAGGGTATCGGCATCTGGTGCTACTTCAGAAACCTGAATGCCCATGTCGTTGATCATGCGAATGATGTCTTCGACCTGATCCGGATCGGCAATGTCTTCCGGGAGGTGGTCGTTCACCTCGGCGTAAGTCAGGTAGCCTTGTTCCTTGCCCTTTGCGATAAGGTCTTTCAAACGTGATTTCTGCGAATTGCCTGACATAGACACCCTGTGAACTCGCTTAAATAAGAAAAAATGAAACAGCCATTATAGCTGTCGCTCTAATGCTCTGCCACCGAATGGTTAGATGGTGATCAGTGCGCCAAGTTTCAAGTGCTGCTAATCCGGGGTTCCCCCGCTTAGCTCTCGCAGCTCCTGCCGTTCTTCGGCGGTTAGGTTTGCGAAGTTGCGTAAAAGTGTGGCCAGTCTTTGCTGTCTGGATGCTTCCTCATTGGGGCTAAGCAGCTCTCGTGCTGCGGCTAGAGTGCTTTCCCGGCTTGGGATGTGCTCAATGCCGTCAAACAGATTGTAGAACTGCTCACGCACCTGGCTATCCAGAGCAAGTGCCGTTATAAGTGATTTCCGATCCCGGATTTCACGTTCTAGAATAAAGCTGGCAAAATTTCCAGCCTGTTTATATTTGCGAGAACCCCTTGCCAGTTCGGTGACGTCGCTGGCCAAGTCGGGAGCCTCAAGTAAGGCTAGGCACAAAATGCTGTCTTTGCTCAGTTTTACGTCGATACGTTCTTCAGCAACACGATCCCGCCGGCCACCCTTCCATTTGTTCCATTGCTGGGACTGGCGGTTTTGCCACTGATTGCGGCCTCCGCAAAGGCGGAGCATTTCGTGCCACATGGCATCCCGTAGGGTGCTTTTGGGCATTTTGTTCAGCAGCGGTTCCGCTCTGGATCTGAGTTCACCGCGGTGCTCTGGCAGTGTCAGGTCCAGGCCTTCGCTCTGGCGGTCAAATAGATACCGCGAAAACGGGGTGGCACCATCAATGCGCTTCTGGAATGCCTCGGGGCCTTCCTTGCGCACCAGCGTGTCTGGGTCTTCGCCCTCCGGGAGCATCAAAAACTGCAGATGTAGTCCGTCTGCCATTAACTCCAAAGCGTTATCCATCGCCCGGTCAGCCGCTTTAAATCCGGCTTTGTCGCCATCAAAACAAAACACTGCATGCCGCACTTGTCGTAACAGTGCAGCTAGGCTGTCTTGGTTCGTTGCCGTGCCCAAGGTCGCCACGGCGTAATGAATGCCGTGCTGGGCTAGAGCAATTACATCCATGTAGCCTTCTACTACGAGCAGCTTGTCTAACTGTTTCAGTGCCTGTTTCGCTTCAAACAGGCCATATATTTCCCGGCTTTTGTGAAAGACATCCGACTCCGGAGAGTTGATGTATTTTGCCTTGTCGTCGCCGAGCGTCCGTCCGCCGAAGGCTATGGTCTTGCCTCGGCTGTTGCGGATCGGGAACATGACCCGGTTTCGAAAAAAATCACGCGGCTTGCCGTACTTATCAGAGACGGTGCCGGTTTCAATAAGCGGCCCCTGCAGATCCTTGTTTGCAGCGTCAAGCAAGGAGGTGCCTGCGGCTGGCGCGTAACCCACTTGGTATTGCTGGATAACGCTGTCGTCCAGCCCCCGCTGTTTTAAATAATCACGGGCGTAGGTGCCTTGTTCGCTATGAAGCGCCGAATGATAAAAGCGGCTAGTAAAATCTAGCGCGTCGGTCAGCGTTCGCGCCTGCTGGATTTCCTGTTTGGCCGCTTGGTCGTAAGGTACTTCTAGCCCGGCTCTGCGAGCCAGCTCTTCAACGGCCTCTGTAAAGCCGAGGCCCTCAAATTCACGTATAAAACTGATGGCGTCGCCATGAACGCCGCACCCAAAACAATGATAGAAGCCTTTGTCTGGCCTCACATTGAATGATGGCGTTTTTTCATCGTGAAACGGGCAGCACGCTTTGTAATTGGCGCCGGCCTTTTTGAGTGTAATGCGCGAGCCGATCAGCTCTGCCAGATCTACCCGGTCGAGCAGGTCTTCAACAAAGCGTTGGGGGATCAGTCCGCTCATAGTGGCTCCACATCAGGCCCGTTACACACAAGGGCCAATAGCCAAAAATGCCGCCGAAGCCAAGCCCCGGCGGCATTTTGATCGCTCTGTGCAGCCTGGGCTGAACAGGCAATCAGTGCTTTGCAGTCAAGCGGCGTCTACGGTAACTCAGTACAGGCGCTCGAACTTGCGCTGTTCCCGCTGAAGCTTCTTGAGATGACGCTTAACGGCAGCGGCTGCTTTGCGTTTGCGCACGGCAGTTGGCTTTTCATAGTGCTCACGACGACGTACTTCGGAAAGTACACCTGCTTTTTCGCATGAACGCTTGAAGCGACGCAGTGCTACGTCAAACGGTTCGTTCTCTTTCAATTTAACAGCTGGCATTCGAAAATCACCTACCTGATAGATTCGGTTTCAATTTAATGCGCATCCGGCGGTGCCAGACTGGCTCGATCCCCGGCCCGATTGACTAAAACTCGACCAGTTCGTAATTTAGGGCGGCAATGATAGCGCTTGGATCCCGGCAAGGTCAATGTTTGTTCCACAAAACTGCCAGTGAGTTTAGGGTTTCTGCTAAAATGCACCTCGATTATTCATTCATGTTAACCGATGTGGCCAGGCTTTATGCTGATTCTGGGTATTGAAACGTCTTGCGATGAGACCGGCGTTGCTCTGTTTGACACAAATAAAGGGCTCTTGAGCCACGCGCTGTTCAGCCAGATCGACATGCATGCCGATTACGGTGGTGTGGTGCCAGAGCTGGCGTCCCGTGATCATGTTCGCAAACTGCTGCCGCTGTGTGATCAGGTGCTGGCTGAAGCCAAGCTTGGCCGTAAGGATATTGACGGTATTGCTTACACCGCCGGCCCGGGCCTGATTGGGGCCCTTATGGTAGGCGGCTCAGTTGCCCATGCCCTAGGGTTTGCCCTTGGCATACCCGTGCTTGGCGTGCACCACATGGAGGGCCACTTGCTGGCACCTATGTTGGAAGATAACCCGCCTGCCTTTCCATTTGTTGCTCTGCTGGTGTCTGGCGGACACACCCAGCTGGTGCGTGTGGGCGGCATTGGGGAATATGAAATGCTCGGCGAGTCTTTAGACGATGCCGCCGGTGAGGCCTTCGACAAAACCGCCAAGATGCTGGGGCTGGACTATCCCGGCGGCCCTCGAGTGGCGGCGCTGGCCGAAAAAGGTGAGTCTGGTCGCTACCGGTTCCCGCGGCCAATGACGGACCGGCCGGGCATGGATTTCAGCTTCAGTGGTTTGAAGACGTTCACTCTCAATACCGTGAATGCGGAAAAGAAATCCGCGAACGGGCTGACTGATCAAATCCGTGCGGACATTGCCCTGGCTTTTGAAACGGCTGCGGTGGATACCCTGATGATCAAGTGCCGGCGGGCGTTGGAGCACACAGGTTGCAGTCGCTTGGTGATAGCTGGAGGGGTAAGTGCTAACAAGCGGTTGCGGGCCAGCCTTGAAAAAATGGCTGAAAAACGGCGCGCCCATGTATTTTATGCCCGCCCGGAGTTTTGTACGGATAACGGAGCGATGATTGCCTACGCCGGCGCCCAGCGCATGAAGGCAGGGCAACGAGATGGCGAGCGGATTATGGCGGTGCCGAGGTGGCCGATGAATATGTTGCCACCTCTTACTGAGGCACGGCTTGCAGGGCTTATTGATTGATCTGCAGCAGTCGGCCTAAAAGCCGGTTTCTCGCCCCTGGGCGAGCCGGATTAGATTGTTCCGGTGACGCACAACAATGAGAATTGCCAACAGGCCGAACATAGGCAGGTTTTCTGGCTCTAGGAACGCGCTGATGAGAGGCCCGCTAACAATGGCTATTACAGATGCCAGTGCGGAAACTCGCCAGCGCCACAGTACCAGCAGCCACAGAGCCGCCATTGCAGCCGTGGTCGCCGGTGCTAGGGCAAGGCCTGCACCCAGGGCCGTTGCAACGCCCTTGCCACCCTTGAATCGGTAGAACGCGGGAATCATATGCCCGGTAACCGCACACAATGCGACCATTGCCTGAACCAATGCAGATAACCCTGCGTGGTGTGCCAGCCAAACGGGCAGCCAGCCCTTGGCTGCGTCCAGGGCCAGGGTGAGCACGGCGGGCAGCCAGCCACCGGTTCGGTACACGTTGGTGGCGCCTGGGTTTCCTGAGCCTTGTGCTCGAGGGTCGGGTAGCCCCATAAGTCGGCAAACCGGTAGTGCAAACAGCACCGAGCCGGCCAAATAAGCAGCCATACATAGCAGAACAGTTAGTACTGGATCACTCAGGGCCATTTTGCGAGCTCGGAGACAAAGACGTATCAGGGTAATGTGTGCGAAAATGCCGGCGCTAAATTCGCAGGCAGGTGTGGTTACAGTATCCGCAGTCTGTACGTTATTCAATCAGCAGTGAGTGGGATCTTCCCGGGAGCACCCCTTGGCAGACAGTGTTTTGATCGAAGGACTGGTTGTAGAGACCGTGGTGGGTGTATACGACTGGGAGCGTGAAGTAACCCAGGCATTGGTTGTGGATCTTGAGATGGCGTGGGATAACCGTATTCCCGGCGCGTCTGACGATGTGGCAGATGCTCTTGATTACGCAGCTGTTAGCGAGCGCACAGAACGCTGCCTGAAGGAGCTTCAGCCGAGGTTGCTTGAGCACGGTGCGGAGGTTCTGGCAGAGGTATTGCAGCGGGAGTTCGGCGTTGGCTGGCTTCGGCTTACCTTGCGCAAACCCGGAGCTGTGCCTACTGCCCGGTCTGTGGGTGTTTGCATTGAAAGGCCTGCTTTGAAGGGAGCTCGGTAATGCCAAATCAGGTTCCGGTTTATATCAGTATTGGCACTAATATCGACAGGGAGCGCTATGTTCGCGCGGCCTTGGATGCGCTGGCCGGTTGGTTTGGCGAGTTGGGCATTTCCCCGGTGTATGAAAGCGAAGCCGTAGGGTTTGACGGCTCGCCGTTTCTCAATTTAGTGGTTGGCGTGAAAACAAGCTTGTCTGTGGGCGAGCTGTCACGGCAATTCAAGCAGTTGGAGGCAGAAAACGGCCGCCGCCCAGAAGCCCCAAAATTCAGCGCGAGAACGCTGGATCTCGATATTTTGACATACGGAGAGGCTGTAGGCCGGATGGACGGTGTGGAGCTGCCGAGAAGCGAGATTCTTAATAATGCGTTTGTACTGCGCCCTTTGGCAGATCTTGTACCTACAGTGAAGCACCCGGTGTGCCGGAAGAGTTACCTTGAGCTCTGGCAGAATTATAACACCGGCCAGAAATTGTGGCCGGTGGATTTTAACTGGCAGGGGCGAATCATTTCACAGGCGATTTGCTGAGCGGAATAACTCAATCAGGTTATTCGTAGCGCTGTCACTTGCTTCGCCCGCTGGGATCAATTCCAGTAGCCTTGGCAGAATGTCTTGGCCCAGCTGTTTGCCTAGCTCAACGCCCCATTGATCAAACGAATCAACGTCCCAGATTACGCCCTGCACAAACGTGCGATGCTCGTACAGCGCGATCAGCGCACCCACGGTTTCCGGTGTCACCTTTTTCATCATAAGCGTGTTGCTGGGCTGATTTCCGGGGATTACCTTGTGTGGCGCTAGGCGTTCAATGTCTGCCTCGCTCGCGCCACTGGCTGCCAGCTCGGCTTTGGCCTCTTCCAGACTTTTTCCAGTCATCATCGCGCGGGATTGGCCCAGACAGTTGGCGAAAAGGTCTGCGTGGTGCGTTGCAACTGGGTTATGAGTTTGCAGGGGGATGATGAAGTCTGCCGGAATCAACCGGGTACCCTGGTGGATCAGCTGATGGTAGGCGTGCTGACCGTTGGCGCCCACTCCGCCCCAGATGACAGGCCCTGAATGATACTTTAGGGCTTCGCCGTGCTGGTTTACCCGTTTGCCACTGCTTTCCATATCCAGTTGTTGCAGGTGGTCTGGCAAGCTGCGTAGGTAGTGGTCGTAAGGCAGTATGGCGTGGGTTTCCGCGCCCCAGAAGTTGTTGTACCAAACGCCTAGCATAGCCATAACAACAGGCAGGTTTTTTTCCAGCGGTGCGTCGCGGAAGTGGGTGTCCATGGCGTGGGCCCCGGCGAGCAACGCTCGGAAGTTGTTCATGCCGATGGTTAGTGCGACGGGTAGTCCGATGGCGGACCAAAGGGAATACCGCCCACCGACCCAGTCCCACATGGGGAATACGTTGTCAGGATCAATGCCAAAGCATTGGGCAGCAGCCTTATTGGCTGTTACGGCCATGAAGTGGCTGGCAACCGCCTGCTCATTCCCGCTGCGCTCGATGAACCATGTTCGGGCGACTTTGCTGTTTTCTAAGGTTTCCCGCGTGCCAAACGATTTTGACTGAACCAGGAACAGTGTGGTCTCTGGGTTTACCTTTGCGAGAGTTTCGCAGATTTCCGTGCCATCAATGTTGGCCACATAGTGGCAGCGAAGCCCGGGTGCCCGATACGGCTGCAGCGCCTCGGTCACCAGTTTAGGGCCCAGAAACGAGCCGCCGATGCCAATGCTGACCACATCGGTAAACGCCTTGCCGGTATAACCGGTGCGTGACTGGCTGAGTACCTCTTGTACGAAGGTATCCATGCGGGCCAGCGTCGCGTTTACTTCGGCGATGACATCTTGGCCATCGATGACGATGGCTTCTGTCCCGGGGTTGCGCAAGGCAGTGTGCAGTGCAGGGCGGTCCTCGGTAACGTTCACTTTCTCCCCGCGAAGCAGTGCCGTTCGGCGCTCTTCCAGCTTGCAGCTGCGAGCCAACGCTATCAGGGCCTCGAACACATCATCCGTCAGCCGGTTTCTGGAGAAATCCAGAGACAAGCCCGCACCGTCGATGAAATAACGCTTTGCCCTTTCTGGGTCGTCCGAAAAGAGGGCTTTCATAGGACTGTTTTTCAAGCTTTCCCGGTAGGCCATCAATTTTTGCCATTCGGGTGACGCTGTCAGTGCTGTGTGTGGCGGGGTCATCAGAGAGTCCTTTCCTGGTGGATTAACATAATATCTCAGCGAGTGACTGAGATATTATCAATCAGCCGGGTGGTGCCAAGTAGGGCCGCAGCCAGTAGTGTAATGCCACTGTCTTCCGGTGTGGCAGGCTTCAGGGTTTGGCTGTTGGCAATGTTGAAGTAATCCACATTTAGGCCCGCATCGCGCAGGCTGTCGCCTGCCTCTTGGGCAAGCACTTGAAAATCATCCCGTCCATCGACGATCTTCGCGGCGGTGGCTTGTAGGGCCTGGTAAATAACGGGAGCCATCTGGCGCTCTTCTTCAGAAAGATAGCCGTTACGGGAGCTTTTTGCCAAGCCATCTTCTTCACGGACGGTCGGTGCGCCAATAACTTCAACCGGCATCATTAGATCCCGCGTCATCTTACGAATGACGGCCAGTTGCTGGAAATCTTTCTCACCAAACACTGCAAAGTCGGGCTGGATCATATTGAATAGCACAGACACCACCGTTGCGACACCTTCAAAGTGTCCGGGACGGCTGGCTCCGCAATGCCCTTCACTGACTTCTGGAACGATTATGCGGGTGTGCCGGGCAAGACCGTCTGGATAGACTTCTTCGGCAGAAGGTGCATATACCAACGTGTTTCCGGCAG
>Ga0307967_1001446_pt1 | contig 14518 bp, 12 predicted proteins | sample OrgLakmetagen648_FD_201828 | JGI IMG/M metagenome (GOLD analysis project Ga0307967, IMG submission 201828) | Saline water microbial communities from Organic Lake, Antarctica - #648 | ecosystem: Environmental > Aquatic > Non-marine Saline and Alkaline > Saline | place: Antarctica: Organic Lake... | reverse complement strand
TAGAAATTGAAACGCGGATGTCCAGGGTTTGGGCAATTACCAAAACAAATGATGTTGGAACAGTAGATGTTATATTTGATCATTCAGAATTCTCCCCAATATCTCCTACTGATTTGCGCTTACTAATAGATAGAGATGGAGATGGTTTTGCAGATAATGATGTAACTCCATTATTAGGATCTGTAACTGGCTCCTTAATTACTTTCACTGGAGTATCTTTCGCAAACAATGATAAGTTCACATTAGGCTCAATTGATTTTGACCAAACTCCTCTTCCAGTAGAACTCATAGATTTCCATTTAGAATCAAACGATAGAGATGTCGATATAATTTGGACAACAGCCTCAGAATTAAATGCAGATTATTATTTATTATCAAAAAGCAAAAGCGGAAAATCATTTAATAATTTTGCAAATGTTCAAGCAGCCGGGACAACTTCCTCTGTTTCAAATTACCGAAGTATTGACTCCACCCCTTACTCAGGTATTTCTTACTATAAATTAACACAAGTAGATTTTGATGGAGTGAGAACACATTACGGACCGCTATCAGTAAATAGGCAACAAGAACAATCTTTTGTTTTAGTTCCCAATCCTACAAAGGGCGCTTTTAAGTTGAAAAGTGCAATTTCAATTGAAGGAAATACTCATTTGACAATTTTCAGCCCTTTAGGAAAATTAGTTAATCAATTCAAATTATCACCAGAAGATATAAATTACAAATACATTGATTTAGATCTAAAACCTGGAGTATATTTTGTAAAAGTGAGTCAAGAAAATGGACTTAGTAAATCATTGAAATTAGTCGTTAAATAGCGATAGCTATATTTTTTAAATCATTAGGATTCAAAATCCTCTTTTTTATACAAACTTGCTTGATTTATTCCCATATTTGTACTTTTAATTTTTAGCATATTATGGATTTTTGGATTAAAGCTGCACAACTCATACTCTCACTCGCAATACTTGTAACTCTTCATGAGTTTGGTCATTATATCGCCGCTCGGGCGTTTAAAATTCGTGTTGAAAAATTCTATCTTTTCTTTGATCCTTGGTTTTCTTTATTGAAGAAAAAAATTGGAGATACTGAATGGGGAATTGGATGGCTTCCATTAGGTGGATACGTTAAAATTGCTGGAATGGTGGACGAATCAATGGACAAGGATCAAATGGCACTGCCTCCAAAAGAAGATGAATTCCGTTCAAAACCTGCTTGGCAACGATTGATTGTCATGGTAGCAGGAGTTGTTGTGAATGTTATTGCTGGTTTTTTTATTTATATTATGGTCGTTTCTGCTTGGGGAGTAGACACACTGTCCAATGATTCTTTAAAATATGGAATTGCAGTAAATAAGAACTTTCAAGAATTAAATTTAGGTTTTGAAGATGGAGATATCATTACCGCTGTGGATGGAGAAAAAGTAGAAAATGTACAATTGGTCAATCTACAAATCTTCTTGCGTGGATACAGAGAAATTGAAGTTCAAAAACCTTCAGGAGAAAAGAAAGTTATTGTTTTAGATGAAGAAATCAATGATTGGATGTGGCAGAATGATGCAGTAATGGCTTTCAATCCTCGAATGCCAACAATTGTTGATTCCGTGATGCAAAACAGAGACGCCTTTGCGAAAGGACTTTCAAAGGGAGACAGTATTGTGAGTATTAACGGTGTTGCAACCCCTTTCTTCCACGATTTACAAGCTCAATTAGCAAAGCAAGAAGGTGATTCTACTTTGGCATCTATTGGTTTGTATAGAAACGGTGAATACAAAGAATTGGAAGTCTATACGGATGCCAATAAAACAATTGGATTTCAACCTCAATTTCCAAAATGGTTAGAAGTAACACATACAGATTATGGATTTGGTGAATCAGTTACAAAAGGAATGCAGAAAGCAGGTTGGACATTACATGACTATGCAGCCCAACTTCCTTTGATTTTTACTGCTAAAGGAGCATCAAGTGTTGGTGGTTTTGGTGCAATTGGAAATCTTTTTCCTGCAGCTTGGGATTGGCAAATTTTCTGGGCAAATACAGCATTTCTCTCTATGGTATTAGCAATTATGAATATTCTTCCAATACCAGCTCTTGATGGTGGACATATCGTATTCTTATTGTATGAAATGATTACAGGAAAAGAAGCACCTCAAAAGGTTTTAGAATACGCTCAAATGGTCGGATTTATAGTCTTAATTTCCTTGTTATTATTCGCTAATGGAAATGATGCTTATCGATATTTCTTTGAGTAGGTAGTGTTCTTCTAAGCGTATTGGTTAAAATATTTAAGCATCTAGGCAATCGTTTTTTGAACGTGCTTAGGTGCTTTTTTTGCTTTGAATTATTTAAAAGTTATAGGCTAGAATAGTTCCAACTTCTTTATCCTGTATTATTCATCAAAACACTCAAAAATAGTATAACACATTATAAAACAATAATTTACATCAATATTTTAAAGAAGAAAACTTCTTTAAAATTGAGTGTTTTTTGATTTACTTTCATACAGCTTCTGCGTTACGCACTTATTGAAATAGAATACTATGTCTGCAAAGTCCGATGCCAACCGAACAAAGTGAGCTCATAGCCTGTCCCGAGAAATCGGGAAATACCATTGAAAATAGACACTTATGAATAAAAAGCTGCATAAAATTAAATTCATGAACTGAGCTTGCGAGCTCAACGAAGTTAATAATACAGGTTAAACCTTTTAATCAAGTGTTTACCAAACGAATAAAGATTTAAAATATGCCATCAATAATATTTTAGGGTAAACAAGCGGATAAGCATAAAATATTAATCTGGGAATAGGAGCATACTTTCGAACTTATAAAGCTCAGAAGGTATCATGGAGAATAGCAGACGAAGAGCTGTTTTTAGGTGATTCATTTGATAGACAACCAGAATTGGATCTTTCGAATGCCTATTCATTAGAAAATGCAAAAACCGTTTTTAACTTTGATTTATCTCTTGGGGTAATTTATAAATTTCCAATCTCAAAAAACGCTGCAGCAGAAAACTAAGTTTTCAGACAGTCATTAATCACTTTTTAACGCCAAAAAAATCACTTTTTAACCTCAAATACAACTTTAAAGACGTAAATTTGATTCTATTAAATCCATAATTATGAAAGTTTCTGCACTTTTTATCACTTTCTTATTTTTACTTAACTTTTCATTCGCTCAAGAAATGAAGATTAAGTATGATATAATTATGATACCAAATAATCCAGAAATGCAAGCGCAGATCGATTTATCGGAAGGTTCTTCATTCACTATTTATACAAAAAACAAGCAATCCCGAACTGAAATGAATATGGGAGGATTGATGATGACCACAACTATAATTGATGGTGGAAAAGAAAAAGGTGTTCGTCTTTTGGATGGAATGTTAGGAAAACAAGCAGCAACTTTCGAACAATCAGAGTTCGATAACTTCAAAGATGTAAATTCGGATGTTGATATTGAATACACTGAGGAAACGAAAGATATTTTAGGATACACGTGTAAAAAAGCTATTTTGTATGATGTTCAAAATGATATCGAAATGATATTTTGGTATACCGAAGAAATTGAGCTTTCAGGTGCTTATCTTGGAGATTTCTCAACTTATGGATTTCCTGGAATTGCGCTAGAATATGAAGTTGAAGATGTTGAAATGAGTATGAAGTTTACGGCTGTAGAACTGAAAAATAAAATTGAACATCCAAAAGTTCTTTTTGAGACTATAATTCCAGCAGGTTACACAGAAAAGTCATTTATAGAGATAGTAAACTTATCAGGCCAATAAATATTAAATTAAGCAAATATAAATAACACAATCAAATATGAAAATAATAGCAATTTTAAGTAGTTCAATAATGCTGTTCTCAATTACGGCATTTACACAAGTGAAACAAGGGAAAATGTCTTATGATGTATATTTCTCATCAGACGACCCAGCTGCTTCAGGTTTTGCCGAAAGAATGGAAGGTAGTGTTTTAGAAATCACTTTTATGGACGGGAAAATTCGCTCCGACTTGTTTGCAGGTCAAATGATGACAAACACTGTAGTGATGAATAAAAAGAGCGACACAGCATTAGTTCTTTTAGATGGTATGATGGGGAGAATTGCAATGAAGAATGCCGAGGCAGACATGGATGAAGAGCGCAGATTGGCGTATGAAAATAGATCGGTTGAATTAACTAATGAAACCAAAGAAGTCATGGGCTACATGTGTAAAAAAGCAATTATTACAGCGGGTGATGCCAACGAAATAATTGTATGGTACACAGAGGAAATTGTCCCAACATATAGAAAAGGGGATTACTTATATGAGGAAATCCCAGGTTTACCTATAGAAATCTATGGAAACTGGTGGAATCTGGATATGAAAGCTGTGGCTTTCGAGTTTAAAGAAAAGTTGAAGAAAACAGACGAAATTTTCATTACTAAAGTACCAGAAGGGTTTACATTAAGAACAGCCGATGAGATGAATAAAATGGGACAATAAATATTTTTTATTTTGTTATGCTTAGATTTTCCGCAATCTTATCAATAGTTTTCTTGAGTCTTGTGAGTTGCAAAAATATCGTTATGAAATACGATAGTTACGTGCACAAGTCCTATCAAAGAAACGGTTTTACAGCTCAAGCTGTAATACTCGGTAAAAATGAGTTATTTTATTATGACAATAAGAGAGAGAACGCTCCCGTTTTGTTATTTATTCATGGTTTTGGAGGAGATGGTAAGATATCTTGGAAAGAACAAGCAGAAGCTTTTGAAGATGATTATCGTGTGATAATTCCAGATATTCTTTGGTTTGGAAAAAGTAAGAGCACGGAAGCTCCAGAGTTAGCAACACAAATCGATGCGATTAATGACTTCATTGAATACCTTAAAATTGAGAAAGTTCATATAGTCGGAATTTCCTACGGTGGTTTTGTAAGTCTTGGAGTTGCTCAGGAAAATGAAGAAAAGTTAGCTTCACTGACTATCGTCGATTCTCCGGGAGTACATTTTTCAGATGAAGAATCAAAAATATTTTCCGATAAAATAGGTGCAGAGAGTATTGCCGATGCTTTTATTCCTAAAACTAGTGATGGAGTTAAAAGAATGTTGAATTTCACTTTTAGAAAACCACCGAAGTTTTCAAACGGAATTAGAGCGCAAATATTAGGTTTTTATATTAGTAAAAACCCAAAGGAGCAGAGGGAGATGCTAAAAAATCTTCCCGAAAATCGCAATCAATTCTTGAATGTAAATATTACTATTCCTGTTTTAATTCTTTGGGGAGAACAAGATGAAGTATTTCTAATCGAAGATGCAAAACAACTGCAAAGGCAACTAGGTGCTGAATTAGTGATTATTCCAAAAGCGGGTCATTCATTGCCGGCAGAACAGCCAAAAGACTTTAATAAAGCCTTGAGAAGTTTTTTGAAAGGGTTGAATGACGAAATATAGAGACTTCTTTCTTAGCGCTAGACTATAAGTTGTCGATTAGAAATTTATAATTTTACAGCGCTTACTATACTCACATAAAAATATATTATGATATCAAGAAATATGGAGCTTATATTTGCAACCCAAAATAAAAATAAAGCCTACGAAATACAAGGGCTTTTGCCTGCAAACATAGCTGTAAAATCCTTACAAGATATTAATTGTACTGACGATATCCCAGAAGATCAGCCAGATTTAGCTGGAAATGCATTGCAAAAGGCCAGATACGTCTACGAAAAGTTCAATGTCAATTGTTTTGCTGATGATACAGGATTAGAAATCGAAGCTTTAAATGGCGAGCCAGGTGTTTACAGTGCTCGTTATGCAGGACCGGGAAGAGACAGCGAGAAAAACATGGATCTAGTTTTGGAAAAATTAAGCGGTCAATCGAATAGAAGAGCACAATTTAGAACTGCAATCGCACTGATTTTAGATGGCAAAGAATATGTGTTTGAAGGAAAAGTGATAGGTGAAATTCGAAATGAACGCAGCGGTGAAGAAGGATTTGGTTACGATCCGATTTTTGAACCTGAAAACTATGGTAAAACCTTTGCTGAAATGAACTTAGAAGAAAAGAATAAACGCAGTCATAGAAGTCGAGCGATTTTGGCTTTAGGGAAGTTTTTGGAGTTTAGGTTTTAGGCAGTAAGCTTTAGGCCCGTTGAAAAAATCATATCTTTAAATTTTCTAAACAATTAAATCATGGCGAAGGTAAAAACAGCTCATTTCTGTCAAAATTGTGGTCACGAATCTGCTAAATGGCTCGGACGTTGTCCATCTTGTAATGAATGGAATACTTTTGTTGAAGAAGTAATCAGTAAAGGGAAAAATGAGGCAACTGTTTTCTCAAAGAGTACGAAACGTACCTCAAAGCCACGTGCAATACACGAAATTCAAAATATTCCGCAGCAAAGAATTCAAATGGTAGATTTGGAGTTGAATCGTGTTCTAGGAGGTGGATTGGTACCCGGTTCGTTGATTCTTTTTGGAGGAGAACCTGGAATAGGGAAGTCGACCTTGATGTTGCAAGTCGCAATGCAGGAAACCAATCATAAAATTTTGTACGTTTCTGGAGAAGAGAGTGAACAGCAAATAAAAATGCGGGCCAGTAGAATAGGAGCGTTGAATGAAACTTGTTATTTGTTGACAGAAACGCAATTGGAAAGTATTTTTAAACATGCTGAAGAATTGCAACCGACAATGTTGGTGATTGATTCCATTCAAACTATTCATACGGAAACTATCGAAAGTTCGCCTGGAAGTATTTCTCAAATTCGGGAAAGTACTGCGCAATTATTACGCTTTGCTAAACAAACAGAAACACCAGTATTTTTAATTGGTCATATTACCAAAGAAGGTTCTTTGGCTGGACCAAAGGTTTTGGAACATATGGTAGATACAGTGTTACAATTTGAAGGGGACAGAAATCATGTTTACCGATTATTGAGAAGTATCAAAAATCGTTTTGGTTCGACAAATGAACTGGGAATTTATGAAATGCTAGGAACAGGACTTCGACAAGTTGAAAATCCTTCTGAAATATTGATTTCTAACAATAAAGATAAGCTTTCAGGAAGTGCTATTGCGGCCACCCTTGAAGGGCTTAGGCCAATGTTGATAGAAGTACAAGCTTTGGTGAGTACAGCAGCTTATGGAACGCCTCAACGAAGTGCGACAGGTTTTGACTTGCGCCGATTAAATATGTTATTGGCTGTAATGGAAAAACGCTGTGGATTTAAACTTGGCACAAAAGATGTCTTTTTGAATATCGCAGGAGGAATTAAGGTAAATGATCCTGCTATTGACTTAGCAGTTGTGGCTTCAATTTTGTCTTCCAATGCAGACATTGCAATAGAAAAGAATATCTGTCTTTCTGCTGAAGTTGGTTTGTCAGGTGAAATTCGTCCTGTAAATCGCGTTGATCAGCGTATTTCAGAAGCAGAAAAATTGGGCTTTGATAAAATTATTGTTTCAAAAGACAACAAAGGAATTAAACAAGCAGATTTTAAAATTGAGATTGTGGGTTGTACAAGAATTGAGGAAGTACTGAGGGAATTGTTTGGTTAGATTTTAACAGAATTCTATTCTCCAAACCAACTGAAATAAGTATGCAAAAGAAAAAAACCTTCGGTAGTTTCTTCTAAAGGGTAAAAGTCAAGATATAAACCATGACCTCGTCCTGTTTCGATATTAAATTTATATTTGTGAACGGGACAAATCACACGTCCATCATGGATGGAGCAGCCTTGCATCTTCTGTCCTTGGTGTGGACAATTGTTAATGAAAGCGTAGATTTTATCTTCTTTTTTAACAAATAAAACCTCGCCAAATGGAAATTTTTTGGTCAATTCGTTGCTCTCCGGAAAGTCTTTTAGAAAATCCTCCCTAGACTCTGCTAGATGATGTTTTTTAGTTTTGTCTGAAAACATGGTGAAAGGAAGGTACGGATTTTTTTGGGATTATAAATAGTGGGGTGTTTTGGTTTTTATTGATGCTTTGAGTTTGGCGTGTTTGCAGATGGTTTGATTCACGCGTCGCCACGCTGTGGGGACAAATGATAGACTGAAACCCAAGAATTGATCCATAAAATCCAAAGGAAAATTCGAAGCTAATTCCTCTCTCTCCCTCTGTTTCTTACCCTCACTCTAAATCAAAAATTGAAACCCAAATTAATTCTATAATCTTCAAATGTCAAATCGAAGACAAATCCACGCTCTCCCTCTTTCCTGTCCCGCATTTATCTGATTCTCACTCTTCCTTATTTCTCAGTACAAAAATCCAAACAACCACAATGGAACCGTATTTCCAGAAGAAAAAGCAACATCGTCTTTCACGACAAAAGCATTCTCTATGTCCTTAATTTGTTTTTGTTTTTTGTTTTTTCCACCCACTTCAAAAGTGAATTTATTGTCCACAAAAAAGTCTCCAGATTTTGGTAGTTCTATTGTGCCTTTTTGACTTACTTGCGAATAAAAAAATGTTTCTCGAACATTCCCAATATTAGATTTGTCTTTAGCCAACGTATAAATTAGAGCAGTATTATTTAAGTATATCTTGTCTGGCTTTTGCAGTTTTGAAGTGTCTCTTCCAGCGGTATAAACGAGAGATATTAACTTAGCTTTTTCTAGAAAATATAAGTAGTTGTTCAAGGTATTTCTATGAATTCCAGTTTGCCCAGCTAGTTTAGTTATGTTAGGGGGAAATGGAACTTGTTGGGCAATCACATAGAGTAATTGCAGCATTTTACTTGCATTTCTAATGTCAAAATATTTTAATTCAGCCATGTCAGATTCAACAACAGTTCTAATTAATTGATTCATTCTGTACTGACTCGTCAATGGCTCATCCAGCAAGAAGGGATAATATCCTAATTGTAAATACTCAGAAAAATACGCTAATGGCTTGAAGTCATTAGGGAATAAAGAATATATAGAATTATTGTTTTCTATTATTTCTTCAAGAGTAAATTTTGGTAATTTTATATCGTGTTGTAAAGCTAAATACTCTCTGTATGAAAGTCCTGATAATTCATAAATAACAGCTCTTCTGCTTAGGTCCGCTTCTTGTTTACTAATATCAATTATAAAGGAACCAGTAAAAATGATCTTTAGATTAGGATAGAAATCATATAAGTATTAAAAAATACACATCATAATCTGTAAAATCACAAATATTAACCTGAATCACCGATTTTCCTTAACAAAAACTTATAAAACCTCTTTTTAATAACTCAAGTTTGATCCCAACCATTTTTCCATTTCTTCAAAACTTTTTCCTTTGCGTTCAGCTATACTTGCAACTTGTTCTTTGGTAATTCTTCCAACTCCAAAATACTTCGCTTCTGGATGACCGAAATACCAACCTGAAACAGCGGCTGTTGGATACATTGCCATGTGTTCGGTCAATTTAACCGTTGTATGCTCCGTTGCGTTTAGTAGTTCAAACAATCCAGGTTTTTCTGTGTGGTCTGGACAAGCTGGATAACCGGGTGCAGGACGAATTCCTTTGTATTTTTCTCTAATCAATGATTCATTGTCTAGTACTTCATCTGGGGAATAACCCCAGAATTCTTTCCTTACTCGTGCATGTAACAATTCTGCAAAAGATTCTGCTAAGCGATCAGCAAGAGCTTGTAGCATTATTGCATTGTAATCGTCATGGTCATCTTTAAATCGTTGCACATGTTCATCTATTCCAATTCCAGTAGTTACTACAAATCCGCCAATGTAATCTTTGATTCCACTTTCTTTAGGTGCGATAAAATCTGCTAATGCAATGTTGTGGGCTTTTTTAGACTTTTTTAGTTGTGAACGCATCGAACGCTGAACATATAAAACCTCTGTTCTGCTTTCATCTTTATATATTTCAATATCGTCGTCATTGATCGAATTCGCAGGAAATAAGCCGTAAACTCCTTTAGCAGTCAACCATTTTTCTTTAATAATTGTTTTAAGTAATTCTTGTGCTTCTTGGAAAAGTTTTGTTGCAGATTCTCCAACAACTTCATCTTCTAAAATTGCGGGAAATCTTCCTGCTAACTCCCAAGCTTGGAAAAAGGGAGTCCAATCGGTATATTTTAAAATCTCATCTAAACTATAATCTTCAAAATTATAAACTCCAAGTTGATTCGGGATCTTAATATCACTTTGTTTCCATTCAATCGGAAATTTATTTGTTCTTGCCTCTTCTATATTAACATATGTTTTTCGTGCACTATTCTTTTCATGATGTTCACGCAGTTTTTTGTATTCTTCTTTGATATTGGCAACAAAAACATCACGTTTATTTCCCAATAAACTTTCTACGGCAGTTACCGAACGTGAAGCATCTAAAATGTGAATAGTTTGATTCTTGGTATAGAATTGTTCGATTTTTACTGCTGTATGAACACGCGAAGTTGTTGCTCCACCAATCAATAATGGAATACTGATGTTTGCACGTTCCATTTCTTTGGCCACAGTTACCATTTCATCCAATGAAGGTGTAATTAATCCACTCAAACCAATCGCATTTGCATTAACTTCAATGGCAGTTTGAATGATTTTCTCTGCAGGTACCATTACACCCAAGTCAATCACATCATAATTATTACAACCCAAAACAACACCGACAATGTTCTTCCCAATATCGTGAACATCTCCTTTTACGGTTGCCATCACAATCTTCCCATTCGGTTTATCGTCTTCTCGTTTATCATCTTCTATGTATGGCAATAAGTAGGCAACAGCTTTTTTCATTACTCTTGCTGATTTCACAACTTGGGGCAAGAACATTTTGCCACTTCCGAATAAATCACCAACGATGTTCATCCCATCCATTAAAGGACCCTCGATAACTTGAATTGGACGTTTGAAATTGTGGCGACATTCTTCCGTGTCTTCAACAATATACTCTGTAATTCCTTTCACCAATGCATGCGATAATCGGTCTTTTACAGGTTGGTCTCTCCAAGATAAGTCAACAACTCTTTCTTTCTTTTCTCCAATAAAATTTTCAGCAAAATCAAGTAATCTTTCTGTTGCATCGTTTCTTCTATTCAATAAAACATCTTCAACCCTTTCCAGTAAATCTTTGTCGATATCATCATAAACACCCAACAAAGCAGGGTTAACAATTCCCATATTCATTCCTCTTTTAATTGCATGATACAGAAAAGCAGAATGCATGGCTTCACGCACGGAATCATTTCCACGGAAAGAAAATGAAACATTGGAAACTCCTCCGGAAACACTTGCTCCAGGGAGATTTTTTCGGATCCATTCTGTTGCATTAAAGAAATCTAATGCATTATTTCTATGTTCTTCCATTCCTGTTGCCACAGGGAAAATATTAGGATCAAAAATAATATCTTGAGGTGGGAATTTTACTTTATCGACCAAAATATAATAAGAACGTTTACAAATTTCAATGCGCCGTTCGTAATTATCTGCCTGACCATTTTCGTCGAATGCCATTACAATAACAGCCGCTCCTAATCTGCGAACGATTTTGGCTCTTTCAATAAATAAATCCTCTCCGTCTTTTAATGAAATAGAGTTGACAATACCTTTTCCTTGTACACATTTTAATCCCGCTTCAATGATTTCCCATTTTGAAGAATCAACCATGATAGGAACTCTTGCGATGTCTGGCTCGGAAGCAATTAAATTCAAAAATCGAATCATTGCCTCTTTTCCGTCAATCATTCCTTCATCCATGTTGACATCTATGATTTGGGCTCCACCTTGAACTTGGTCTAGGGCAACTTCTAAAGCTTTCTCGTATTTATCCTCTTTTATTAATCGCAAAAACTTTTTGGAACCAGTAACATTAGTGCGTTCTCCAATATTAATGAAATTCGATTCGGGAGTAACGATTAGAGGTTCTAATCCTGAAAGCTGAAGTGGAGGAAGTATGTTGTTTTTGTTCATTGTCTTAATATTATTGATTCGAAAATCCTCTTTTTTGTTAGTCTTTAAATAAGAATAGATTATTCAAGAATAAAATGATTTTCTAAAAAGCTGGTTTTTTAGTTTCGAAGCTATCTCTTGTCTCCACTTTTGGAGTGTGATTAAGGCGAGGTCAAATGTTAATTGACTTCATTCTTTATCTTCACTAAAATCATTTTAATTCTACCTTTCTTGCTTCATATTTCTTCGCCAAATCTGCAATCACTCTAATATGTGCTGGAGTTGTTCCGCAACATCCACCAATGATATTTACCAAGCTTTCTTTTAGAAATTCTTCAACTTGTTTACCCATAATTTCTGGGGTTTCTTCATATTCTCCAAATTCATTTGGTAAACCTGCATTGGGGTGTGCTGAAACGTAGAACGGAGCTTTGTCATCCATTATTTTTAGGTATTGTCTTAATTCTTTTGCACCTAAAGCGCAGTTCAATCCAACACTAAAAACGGGTAGATGAGAAATAGAAATCAAGAATGCCTCTGTAGTTTGTCCTGTTAATGTGCGACCAGAAGCATCTGTAATTGTTCCCGAGATCATTATAGGTAATTCTGTTTTTAATTCTTCCTGAACCACATCAATAGCATACAACGCTGCTTTTGCGTTAAGGGTATCAAAAATCGTTTCAACAAGCAATAAGTCTACTCCACCTTCAATTAGGGCTTTTACTTGTAAACTGTAGGCTTCAGCCAACTCATCAAAAGTTATTGCCCGAAATGCAGGATCGTTGACGTCCGGAGAAATGGAACAGGTTCTATTTGTAGGACCGATAGCACCGGCTACATATCTCGGTTTATCAGGTTCTTTGGCTGTAAATTCAACTGCTATTTCTTTGGCAATTACTGCAGATTGATAATTGATATCATAAACTGCACTTTCTAAATCGTAATCTGCTTGTGCAACAGTTGTTCCTGAAAATGTATTTGTTTCGCAGATATCTGCTCCAGCTGCAAAATATTTACGGTGGATTTCCTTAATAATTTCAGGACGGGTTAAAGAAAGTAAGTCGTTATTTCCTTTCAAAGGTTTTTTATGATTTTCAAACCATCCTTTACGGAAGTCCTCCTCTTCTAAAGAATACTGCTGTATCATTGTTCCCATAGCACCGTCAAGTACTAAAGTTCTTTCTTTTACTAAATCACGTATATCTCTCTTTTTCATCTTCAAAATTTATTATTTCATTAATGAATATGACAAACGACAATTTAAACTATCATTGGTGTTAATCATCTGTATAATGTAATAAAAAAGAAAAATGAAGAAAATAGCTTGAATAGCCTGATTTTCTACTTATCTATTTCCATGGTTATTGGAAAAGGAATTGGCACCGAAATTAAACGAAATAAGTCGAATAAAAGGTTGCCAAGGTTTCGTAGGGCCTGTCCCTCCACCTTTCTTTATAAGTATTACTATATTCATTAAAAGAACTTATCAAAAGTAACAACTAATCAGTAGACAAAAAAGGAGAAGCTGGAATTTATTTTAGAATAAGGAGCTTTTTGTTAATTCTAATACTTTACAACACGTTAAGTGCTTATATAGTCTTTGCAAGAAAACTCCAAATACTGCGTTATGCTTGTTTTAAATTGCAGTCACTTATAAAGATAAACGCTTGACAACTAAAAACTTCACAAGCCTTGTCTTTGAAGTTTTCTTGCGGACACTATATAGGATTGATTTTCTACTATTGACTTGCTGAAATTGCTTTTATTAAGACTATAATCACCTATCATAAATAAACATTTTAACAATCAATAGAGTTGAAGAGCTAATGTATTCGATTAAAACTGTATTTTTGAAATATGACAAAGTGGGCTACCTATTCGATTGTTGTTGCATTATTTGCAATGTTGCTTCCTTTTCTTTTTATGGCATTAGATGCCATAGAAATGACTGCTAATCCACTTTTCCCTATAATTGCTCTATTTTTTGGTGGGTTAGGAGTATTGATTCACCTTTTTTCCATGCTAAAATCCGACACCATAAACGGTTCTGGATTATTGTTGCTCACAAGTATTTTGTCAATCATTTATGGTTTTTCACTGTCTTCTTTGGGGATTAAGAATGCCAAGTATCTGCTATTAATTGGTGCTTTGTTAGTTGCTGTATGGATAATGGTTCCAAATAAAAAGAAGGAGGATTAATTTCTCTCTGTATACTTAAATATTAGTTTCTTGGTTATAGTTTTTCTCTCAGGTTCAAACTACATTTTTTTAGTCCAAAAAAAGAGGGAAAAACATTAGTTTTTCCCTCTCTAAAATAATTAACAATATTAATTGTTAAACCTAACTACTAGTTCTTCTATAACTTAAGATCCTCTTATTTGTTGTTTATAATCCGTGAAGATATGTTAATATTTAAAAATATATAATGTTTATCCGCCTCTTTCCTCTAAATAGATTAATGGACTATTCTCACATGTAACTCTATACCTTAAATTAATTGTTCTTTAGAAATTCATAAAATAAAAAGGACTGGTTTATAACATTAATATGAAATCAAAAATGTTTAATAATTAGTAAAATTTAGTTTGATTCGGACGCGCTTTATGTTTTTTTGAAGATAAAGCGTGCTGAAAGTCGCTAATAATGGCGGAAGCT
>Ga0307967_1001434_pt1 | contig 14615 bp, 16 predicted proteins | sample OrgLakmetagen648_FD_201828 | JGI IMG/M metagenome (GOLD analysis project Ga0307967, IMG submission 201828) | Saline water microbial communities from Organic Lake, Antarctica - #648 | ecosystem: Environmental > Aquatic > Non-marine Saline and Alkaline > Saline | place: Antarctica: Organic Lake... | reverse complement strand
CCATGGCCTCAAGCACGCGCGCATCCCCCACTCCCTGGTGCGCCAGGCGTTCAACCATACGATCCCGGGTACGCTGCGAGGTCATGCCCCGGCCGCGCCGTGCACGGTGAGAAAGCTCAGGCAAAAGCATCCGGCTAATCCTGTCTGTTAGGTTGTATAAGACTGGTCTGCAGCGGGGCAAAGTCCGGATGCGCGATCAGCTCGCGCAGCACGGCGGTGGCAAAACTGCCCCGCGGCAGCGAAAACGTCAGCCTGACGCCCACATCAAGCGGCACCAATTCCGGCTCGCCAAGGCGCAGGCGCAGCGCGCGGCGGGCGCCTTTGGCACCGGCCTGTTCGATGCCGGCGCAAAGCGCCGGGTAGTGGCGCTTAAGCTGCGCCTCAAACTGCTGCGCCGGCGCGCTGGATTCAATATCCGCTGCGCCCGTGCCCCACAGCGGGCCCGCCGGGTGCAGATCAAGTTCGACGGCGCGGCGGCGTAATTCGTCGTCTGCGTGCTCGGCGGTGAACACGCTCTGGGTGCCATCCAGCATCAGCGTATCGCCGTCCAGCGGCGTTGCCCAGCAGCCCGCCTCTACGCGCGCGCCCAACAGCTCATTAAACAGAAAGCTGCGCGCGCTGGACAGCAGCATACCCTGACGGTCATCGCGTTTGCGCCAGCCGCGGGAAAATAGCGCCTGCACCCGCTCAAGGTTGCGCCCGCCGGCGCCAAACCGCTGGGGGCCAAAATAGTTGGGCACGCCAGACTCACACAGCGCCTGCCAACGCGCGCCAAAATCATCGGCCTCAACGGCTTCGCCGCTGATCCGCAGGCTGAAACGGTTGGTGCGGTGCACACCGCGTTTGAGCTTGCGCGGGTGGCGGGCGCGTTCAAGCACCCTGGTGCCCAGCGCGGCCAGCCGCTCTTCAAGGCGCTCGGGCGCGTCGCGGCCGGGCAGATGCACGCTGAGCCACTGGCGAGTCACCGCGAGGCGATCTTTCATGCCCGAATAGCCAATGTCTCTGGGCGTCACCTCGCACAGTCGCGCTAGCATGTTAACGACGTCAAGCGTGGTCTGACTGCGTTTCTCAATGCGTAGCCAGAGGTGCTCGCCGTGGCCTTCCGGCGCGAAGTCGAGCGCCTCATCGACGAGAAAATCGTCCGGTGTGGCGCGATAGTCGCCGGGCTTGGGCGGGCCAAACGTGGCGTCCAGGCAGCGCGCCCAGTCGAGCGTCGAGCTCATAAGCCGCGCCGGCGAGTTAAGAGCACCACCGCCTCGGCAGCAATGCCTTCGCCGCGGCCGGTAAAGCCCAGCCGCTCGGTCGTCGTGGCCTTGACGTTCACCTGACCCAGCGACAGCTTGAGATCGTTGCCGATGGTCTCGCGCATGGCGTCGATATGCCCCGCCATTTTGGGCGCCTGCGCCATCAGCGTGGCGTCCAGATTGACCGGGGTGAAGCCTTCGCCTTCGACCAGCTTGAGCACCCGACGCAGCAGTTCGCGGCTGTCGGCGCCTTTATAGGCCGGGTCGGTATCGGGGAAGTGGCGGCCAATATCGCCCAGCGCGCAGGCGCCCAGCAGCGCATCGCACAGCGCGTGCAGCAGCACGTCGCCGTCCGAGTGGGCAACAAACCCCTGCTCGAAAGGCAGCTTGACGCCGCCGATCATCAAATGATCGCCGGGCCCAAAGCGGTGGACATCAAACCCGTGGCCGATGCGCATGAAGCACTCCTGATAGCAAATCTTTAATATAAGCGCTTAGTATAAAGCCTTAATACAAACACACGACATCCAGCCCGCGAGATAAAACAGGGTGTTCTCATGTGCTTACGGTTCTTGCGCCGCCAAAATGGCCGCGGCCAGCGCCAGGTCGTCCGGGTGGGTCACCTTGAGGTTGTCCCGCCGGCCGCTCACCAGCCGCGGTCGGCCGCCCAGCGCCTCAACCGCCGAGGCTTCATCGGTCACCTGCGCCGCGTTTTTCCGCGCCTGTTCCAGCGCGCGGCGCAGCAGGCCATAGGTAAACCCCTGGGGCGTCAGCGCGTGCCACAGGCCATCGCGGGGCTCGGTGCGCACGCATTCGCCGTCGGGCGTGGCGCGTTTCATGGTGTCGGCCACCGGCATGGCCAACAGCGCGCCGTCAGAGTGGCTGGCGGCAGCGTTGGCCAGCGCGCGCACGTCATTTGGGGTAACACAGGGGCGCGCGACGTCGTGCACCAGCACCACATCATTTTCGCCGGCGGGCATGGCGCGCAGCGCATTCAGCACGCTGTCCATGCGCTCGGCGCCACCGGCCACACGCTGCCAGTGGGCAAAGGGCACCCATTGCGGACGGAACCAGCCGTCGTCATCGTCCAAGCATAGCACCAGCCGCGCCTCGGGCAGTGCGGCGTGCAGGCGCATAAGAGTGCGGGCAAGAATTGCCTCGCCGGCCAGGGGCAGATACTGCTTGGGGCGGTCGGCGCCCATACGTCGACCCTGCCCTGCCGCGGGGACAATCAGCCAGACAGACGCGCTCACGAATCTGCCTCGCCGGTTGATGCCGCCGCGGGAAGGCCGGGATTTTCCGGCACGGGCGGGGCGTCGGCGCTCACGCCTGGCACCCAGAAAAACTGCTCGTCGGCGCGCACCATGCCCATATCGCTGCGGGCGCGCTCCTCCACGGCGTCAAGGCCGGTTTTCAGGTCTCTTACCTCGGCGGCAAGCCGCGCGTTGCGCTCGCGCATCGGGGCGTTGAATGCTTCCTGCGCCTCGACCCGGGCTTGCACCTGCTGCAGGTCTTGCCAGCCGCCGCGCCCCAGCCACAGCTTATATTGCAAAAGCACCAGCAGGGCCAAAAGCCCCAGCACGAGCCACTTTCGAAAAGGCCAGCCCTTGGTTTTACTACTCACCGCATACGCCTATTAAGGAAAAAGTGGAGGAAGACAGTGCACTGTTATATCCAATGCGCCCGACCGCCGGCCAGACCCGCGTAAAACCGGCGCATTATGCCATCAAGCACGGGCAAGCGGCCACGGCCAACCGGTTAATTTCCCTTCCTGCAGGTTAAAGTTCAAGTTGCCGAGTGTTTTGCCGTTATCATGGTTACGCCATTTAACCGACTTCTGGAGCGTCCATGCAAGCGCCTGACATCCCCGCGAATGAAGCTCGGCGCTTGCAGGCGCTACACGACCTTGAGGTGTTGGACACCCCAACGGAAGAAAGCTTTGACCGCCTGACCCAGCTAGCCCGAGATATTTTCGACGTGCCCGTCGCGCTCGTTTCGCTGATCGATGCCAAGCGTCAGTGGTTCAAATCGCACGCTGTGCCTGATCGACCATCGCTCGCGGACGTTTTCTGCCCACGAGCGTCGTCTGCTGACGGGGCTTGCCGGCCAGGTGGAAGCGTTGCTGCGCCAAAATACGCATCGACCGCGACGGCCGGGTAATTGCCATCAATCCCTTCGCTCTCGACCTGCTGGGCTACGTCGAGTTTCTCTCGTCGATGAGCCACGAGCTGCGTACCCCGCTCAACGCCATTCTTGGCTTTGCTCAGCCGCTGGCCAACGGGCGCCGCCAGCCGCTGAGCGACAAACAAGCGCGTCAGGGCCGCCAGATTGAAAAGAGCGGCCAGCACCTATTGAGCCTGATCAACGAAGTATTGGACCTGGCCAAGATCGAATCCGGCCACATGCCGCTATCGCTTGAAACCATCACCCACGCTATCGAAGATGCCTGCCAGACCCTTGAGCCCAGCGCCGAGGCTTCAGGCATTCACCTTGCCTGTACCCCGCCGCCGGCCGCATGGAAAATCCGCGCCGACTACACCCGCGTCAAGCAGGTGTTATTTAACCTGATATCCAACGCCATCAAGTACAATAGCTCCGCCGGCAGCATTCAGGTCACGGCAGAGCCGCACGCTGACGCCCTGTGCATCAGCGTTGCCGATACCGGCCCGGGCATTGCCCAGCACCGCCGGCACGAACTGTTCGAGCCGTTCAACCGGCTTGACGCTGAAAACAGTGCGGTGGAAGGTACCGGCATTGGGCTTGCCATTACCCGCGAGCTGATAGTACTCACAGCGAGGCCGTGCGCATGGCCAGCGAGTTTCAACAGCAGACGCTTGTTTACGTGGAAGACAACCCCGCCAACCAGCGGCTGATGGAAGACATCATCGACGACGTGGACGGGCTGGCGCTGCGTACCGCCCCCAGCGCGGAGATGGGGCTTGAACAGCTGCACGCCGCCGGTATTGCCGTGGCGGTGGACGACTTCGGCACCGGCCACTCCTCGCTTGCCTACCTGAAAACCCTGCCGCTTTCGACGCTTAAAATCGACCGCGCCTTTGTCATGGATCTGGAAGATAATCTCGTTGACCGCCAGCTGGCACGCACCATTACCCAGCTGGCTCACGGGGTCGGCTGCAACGTGGTGGCCGAAGGCATCGAAACGCCGGCGCAGGCCGAGTATCTGCGCTCAATCGGCTGTGAAATCATGCAGGGCTATTTTTATTCGCGACCACTCCCCGATACCGCCTTTACCACGTTTTGCACGACCTGGGAAAACGCCCCCAGCCAGCCTGACGCCACCGCTTACTGGAGACCTTGATGGCTCACGACCTGCTCGACCGCTTACGCAAGCGTCTGGAAGATCTCAACCGCTCGGAGCGCAAGGTGGCCTGCGTGATTCTTGACGACCCGGCCGCCGCTACCAGCCTGAGCATCGCCATCTTGGCCCAGGCCGCCAGCGTCAGCGAGCCCACGGTTAACCGCTTTTGCCGCAACTTTGGCGCCAAGGGGTATCCGGACTTCAAGATCAAACTGGCGCAAAGCCTGGCCGGCGGTACGCCCTACGTCACCCGCGCGGTGGAGCCTGGCGATAACGCTAGCCAGTACACCAACAAGATTTTCGGCGCCACGATTGCCGCGCTGGACGAGGCGCGGCGTGACATCAACATGGACGCCGTCGAGCGCATGGTGGACTACCTCACCCAGGCCAAGCAGATTCACTTTTTTGGTCTGGGCGCCTCCGGCGCCGTGGCGCAGGATGCCCAGCACAAGTTTTTCCGCTTCAACCTGCCGGTCATGGCTTACGTTGACGTCCTCATGCAGCGCATGGTCGCCGCGTCCTGCCACACCGGCGACGTTGTCGTGGTGATTTCCTATACTGGGCGCACTCGAGAGCTTGTCGACATCGCCCGGGTGGCGCGCGAATCCGGCGCCGTGGTGCTCGGCATTACCGCGCCCCACTCACCGCTGACCTATGAATGCAGCGCCGTCCTGGAAGTCGCCACACCCGAAGACACCGACCACTACATGCCCATGACCTCGCGCATGATCCAGCTGGCGATGGTAGACACGCTAGCCACCGGCGTTACCCTGCGCCGCGGCGAAGCCTTTCTCCCCCACCTGAAAAAGATCAAAGACAGCCTGCGCGATACCCGCTTTCCCGTGGATAACAATCGCAGCGGCAAGAAGCCGCCGACGTAAGCGCATTCAGTGAAAAAAAAAGGGCCTGACGAAAACGTCAGGCCCTTAATATTAGGTGGTGCCGGTGGTCGGACTCGAACCGACACGCCTGTTACAGCGGCGGATTTTGAATCCACTGCGTCTACCAATTCCGCCACACCGGCAACAGGCGCGCATTATACGCCGTCTTTCTTCCGCGTCAATTGTAGCGACTGACTTTATCGCGCCGAGGCGCTATCCTAGGCGCCCGGTTTTTTACCGTCCGTTATTTGCCCATTGACCGAATCACGAGCCTTGCTATGCAGCGTGCCGACTTTGCCTACGAGCTACCCGAAGAGCTGATTGCCCGTTACCCGTCGGAACAGCGCAGCGACTGCCGCCTGCTGTGCGTCAACGGCGAGGACGGCCAGATTGCGCACCGCCGCTTTCCCGAGTTGCTCGAACTGCTCGAGCCCGGCGACCTGCTGGTGTTCAACGACACCCGCGTGATTCCCGCGCGGCTTCACGGCCATAAAGCCAGCGGCGGCCGCGTAGAAATGCTGCTGGAGCGCCCGCTGGACGCCTACCGCGGGCTGGCCCACCTGCGCGCCAGCAAGTCGCCCAAACCCGGCACCGAGATTATTTTCGAAGGGGATATCCGCGCCGTGGTAGAAGCGCGCCACGACGCGCTGTTCGAGCTGCGTTTTCTTGGCGAGACGCCGATGATTGCCCTGCTTGAGCGCCACGGCCATATGCCGCTACCGCCTTACATCACCCGCGACGACGAGCTCAGCGACCGCGAGCGTTACCAAACGGTTTATGCCCGCCGCGACGGCGCCGTAGCCGCCCCCACCGCAGGGCTACACTTTGATCAGCCACTGCTCGATGCGCTGGCTGACAAAGGCGTCGACAGCGCCTTTGTCACCCTGCACGTTGGCGCCGGCACCTTTCAGCCGGTGCGCGCGGATGACATTCGCGACCACCATATGCACAGCGAATGGGTCGACGTTGACGCTGATGCTTGCCGCAAGGTGCGCGCCGCCAAGGCCGCCGGCAAGCGCGTTATCGCCGTGGGCACCACCGCCGTGCGCTGCCTGGAAAGCGCCTGCGGGCAGCATGTTGATAAGGACAGCGCCGACGGCGGTATCGCCGCGTACCGTGGCGATACCGATATTTTCATCTACCCGGGCTACCAATGGCGCTGTGTGGACGCGCTGGTGACCAACTTTCATCTGCCCGAATCCACACTGCTGATGCTGGTGTCGGCCTTTATCGGCTATGACACTACGCTTCGCGCCTACCACACCGCCGTCGCCGAGCGTTACGCCTTTTTCAGCTACGGCGATGCCATGCTGCTCACGCGACAACCGCTCGAATCCGAGCCGCGCGCGACGACTGAAATGAACGACTAACGGGAATAACGAGTATCCCCATGCGAAACGAATGCTTCATGCGCTTTGAGCGCCTGGCCAACGATGGCCGTGCCCGCCGCGGCCGGCTGCACTTCCCCCGCGGCACGGTAGAAACCCCGGCGTTTATGCCGGTGGGCACCTACGGCACGGTGAAAGGGATGACGCCCGATTCGGTCAAGGAAATCGGCGCCGAGATTATTCTGGGCAACACTTTCCACCTGTGGCTGCGCCCGGGCGTTGAGGTGATCGAGGCCCACGGTGACCTTCACGACTTTGCCCAGTGGGACAAACCCATCCTGACCGACTCCGGCGGTTTTCAGGTGTTTTCGCTGGGCAAGACGCGCAAGATCACCGAAGAAGGCGTGCATTTTCGCTCGCCGGTAGACGGCGACAAAGTATTCATGGGGCCGGAAGAGTCCATGGCGGTGCAGCGCTCGCTGGGCGCCGACGTGGTTATGATCTTTGACGAATGCACCCCTTACCCGGCCACCTTTGCCGAAGCCGAACATTCCATGGAGCGCTCGCTGCGCTGGGCCCAACGCTCGCGCGATGCCCACGGCGACTCGCCCTCGGCGCTGTTTGGCATCATTCAGGGCGGCATGCATGAAAGTCTGCGCGAACGTTCGCTCAAAGGCTTGGTGGATATCGGCTTTGACGGTCTTGCCATCGGCGGGCTGTCGGTGGGTGAGCCCAAAGACGAGATGCTCAAGGTGCTCGACTACCTGCCCGGCTGGATGCCCGACGATACGCCGCGCTACCTGATGGGCGTGGGCAAGCCCGAAGACCTGGTGGAAGGCGTGCGCCGCGGCGTGGACATGTTTGACTGCGTGATGCCCACCCGCAACGCCCGCAACGGCCATTTGTTCAGCGCCGAGGGCACGATCAGGATCCGCAATGCCAAACACCGCTTTGACACACGCCCGCTGGAAGACGACTGCGACTGCCACACCTGCCAGCACTTCTCGCGGGGCTATCTGCACCACCTTGACCGCTGCAACGAAATGCTCGGCTCCATGCTCAACACCATCCATAATTTGCGCCATTACCAGCGCCTTATGGCTGATTTGCGCGCGGCAATCGAAGCGGGTACATTGACGCCCTTCGTGGAGACATTCTACGCCAAGCGTGGCCTGCCCGTGCCCCCAGCGCCGAATTAACCGCTGCCTGGCCGGCACGTCGTTCTCGAAAAACAGCCCCACCTGCCTGTTTCAGGCTTATTTAGACGCTAATTATCCGTCAACCCAGGAGTGCTCGAATGCTGGATCTCTTCATTTCCCAAGCTCACGCCCAAGACGCCGGCGGCTTTGCCGGTGGCGGTATCGCCCAGATTGTCATGCTGGTCGGTTTTGTCGTGATTTTCTACTTCCTGCTCTGGCGCCCCCAGGCCAAGCGCGCCAAGCAGCACAAGCAGCTGATTGGCAACTTGGACAAAGGCGATGAGATCGTCATCGGCGGCGGTCTGGTCGGGCGCATCACCAAGGTCAGCGACGAGTTTCTGAGCATCGAAATCGCCGATGGTACGATCGTGAACGTGCAGAAAAGCGCCGTTGCCACCGTGCTGCCCAAGGGCACTATCAAGTCCATCTGACCATCGCGCCGCCCCTGCCGGACGCCGCCTGCACACCGGCAGGGATGCCACGGTGAACGATGGCAAGCCTTGCTGCGCGCTGCCTTGCAGCGCGCAGCGTTCCGTTCGTTATTGAAGGCAGGGCTTACATGCTCAACCGTTACCCCCTGTGGAAGTATCTGATTATTCTGGCCGTTTTGCTGGCCGGCCTGATTTACTCACTTCCCAACTTGTTCCCCGCAGATCCCGCCGTTCAGATCAGCACCCAGGCCAACAGTGCGCTAAGCGAGCGCAAGCTTGAGCGCGTCACCGATGCCCTGGACACCAACAATATCGCCGTCAAACGCGTAGAGCAGCAAAACGATCAGTGGCTGTTGCGGCTTAAAAACGCCGACGACCAGCTGCGCGCCCGCGACATTATCAGCGCAACGCTTGACGACGAGGACGCAACCGTAGCGCTCAACCTCGCTGAGGCCACGCCGGGCTGGCTCCAGGCATTCAACGCTTCACCCATGACCCTGGGGCTTGACCTGCGCGGCGGCGTTCACTTCTTGCTGGAAGTCGACATGGACGCAGCCCTCACCCAGCGTCTGGAAGTCAACGCCAGCGCCATGCGCGAACTGCTGCGCGAAGAGCGCATCCGCTACCGCAACACCGAGATCACCGAGCGTGCGCTGTCGCTTGAGTTCGCCGGTGATGATGATCGCGACGCTGCCCGCCGCCTGATCAAACGCGAATTTCCCGAGTTTGACTACCAAAGCGAAGGCGAAGGCCGCAGTGCGCGTCTCGTGATGGCGCTGACCGACCGGAAAGTCAACGAGATCCAGGACTACGCCATCAACCAGAACCTCACGACGCTGCGCAACCGCGTCAACGAGCTGGGCGTCTCCGAACCCAAGGTGCAGCGCCAGGGCCCCAACCGCATTGTGGTGGAACTGCCCGGCGTGCAGGACACCACCGCCGCCAAACGCATCGTCGGCGCCACGGCCAATCTGGAGTTTCGTCTGGAAGCCCGGCCCGACACGCCGGAACGTGAAACCGAAACCATCGTCTTTCGCAACTCGCCGGAACGTGAGGGCACGGTCCTGCGCGACGTGATCATCACCGGTGACAGCGTTTCAAGCGCCAGCCAGAGCTTTGATGAAAACGGCCGTGCCCAGGTCAGCATTAACCTCGACGGCACCGGCGGTACGTTGATGAACCGCGCCACGCGCACCAACATCGGCCGCAACATGGCGGTGGTGTTCATCGAGCATAAAAGCGAAGACCGCGTGGTTGAAGATCCTGAAACCGGCGAGAAAACCACCGTCCGCGAGCCCTACGTAGAGCGCGGCATCATCAGCATGGCGACCATTCAAAGCGCCTTTGGCAACAGCTTTCGCATTACCGGGTTGGACTCACCCTCCGAGTCATCGGAACTTGCCCTGCTGCTGCGTTCAGGCGCGCTTGCCGCGCCGATCTACTTCGTGCAAGAGCGCACCATCGGCCCCAGCCTGGGGCAGAAAAACATCGAACGTGGCCTGCTCTCGGTACAAATCGGCCTGCTGCTCGTCGTCATTTTCATGCTGGTGCGCTACAAGGTTTTCGGCATCGTTGCCAACATCGCACTGGCGTTCAACCTGACGCTGCTGGTGGCGGTCATGTCGATGCTGGGCGCGACGCTGACGCTTCCCGGCATTGCCGGTATCGTGCTCACACTGGGCATGGCGGTAGATGCCAACGTACTGATATTCGAGCGTATTCGTGAAGAGCTGCGCAACGGGCTTTCCGTCCAACAGGCGATCCACGCCGGCTACGAGCGCGCCTTCACCTCAATCGTGGATGCCAACATCACCACGCTGCTGGTCGCGGTGATTCTCTTCTCGATTGGCACCGGGCCGGTCAAAGGCTTTGCCGTTACGCTTTCCATCGGCATCCTGACCTCAATGTTCACAGCGCTTCTGGTCTCGCGCGCCATGGTCAACCTGACCTACGGCGGCAAGCCGGTGAAAAAGCTCTGGATTTGACTCCCGGCGCACAGCCCAGACTTCAAGAGGTGGTAATGAAATCCCTGACTAACCGGCAAATCGACTTTATGGGGCGGCGCCACATGGCGCTGATCCTCTCGGGCATTTTGCTGCTGGTGTCGATTGGCGCCCTTCTGTTTCAGCAGCTTAACCTGGGGCTGGACTTTACCGGCGGCACCCTGGTCGAGGCGCGCTACGCCACGGCGCCGGCGCTTGACGGCATTCGCCAGACCCTTGAGCAAAGTGGTTTTCAAGACGTGTCCGTGCAAACCTTCGGCGCCTCGACCGAGGTGCTGATTCGCCTCCAGCAGGCGTTTGATGCCGACGTGGGCAACAGCATCATCACGCTGCTGCGCGATTCCGGCGCTAACGTGGATCTGGTACGCGCCGAGTTTGTTGGCGCCCAGGTCGGCGATCAGCTGCGCGACCAAAGTGGCTTGGGCATGCTCATGGCACTGGGCGTGGTGATGCTTTACGTCGCCTTCCGCTTTCAGTACAAGTTTGCCATTGGTGCCCTGCTGGCTCTGTTGCACGACGTGATTATCGTGATCGGCGTGTTCGCGCTTTTCGGCCTAGAGTTTGACCTGACAGTGCTGGCCGCGATTCTGGCGGTTATCGGCTACTCGCTAAACGACACCATCGTGGTGTACGACCGGGTCCGCGAAACCATCCGCACCTCGCAGATCACCGACATGAGCCAGATTATCAACGAGTCCATTAACGCCACGCTGTCGCGTACGCTTGCCACATCGGGCACCACGCTGCTGGTGCTGTTGGCGCTGCTGATACTCGGTGGCGACATGATCGAAAACTTCGCCATTGCCCTGCTGATCGGCATTGTGGTGGGTACGTTTTCTTCGGTCTATATCTCCAGCGCGCTGCTGATTCCGCTGAAGCTAAGCCGTGAAGACTTGATTCCTCCGCAAAAAACCCAGGACGACGAAGAGGAAGAGCTGCCTTAGCGTCTTATTCAGCGGCTTCTTCGCACCATAAAAAACGCCCCTGTCGGTTATAGCCGGCAGGGGCGTTTTTTATCTGGGGACACGGCCATTAACGTGCCGCGTCGCGGCGTTTAAAAGTGCGGCGTCAACTGCTTGACCAGCGCCTTGTAGAGCCTTGGGCCGGCGGCCATCAGCATGCCATCCGCTTTGATCGCGGGCCGCCCGTCCGGGGTGCCGGTTAGCGCGCCAGTTTCCTTGAGCAGCAGCATGCCTACGTGCATATCCTGCTCCTCAAGCCCCAGCACAAAGGCACTAGCCACGCGTCCGGACGCCACTTCACAAAGATCCAGCAGGCCGCTGCCGGTAGCAATCAGCGTATCAACGCTCGGGGCGAGCTGCTGGGTCAGCGTGAGATAGGCGGGTAAATGACGGCTGCGCAGCCCGGTGGGCGGCAGGCTCAGCGCAAGGCGTGTGCCGGCCATCGCGGTGGGCTTGCTGACGCGCATGCGCTTATCGTTATGCTGGGCGCCGCTACCGCGACTGGCAATATATTCGTCATCCGAGAAGGGGCAGACAATCACCGCGTGTTCAGGCCGGCCTTTAACCAGGCATACCGCCGACAGCGCAAAGTCCGCGCCGGCTACCGACAAGCTGGAATAGCCGTGGATCGGCTCGATTTTCCAGACGATATCGCGCCCGTCGCCTTCGCCGGCCTTGTGCGACGTAAAGCGGCCGGCAACGCCGTGCTGGGGGTAGCCGCGCTCAAGCTGCTGGACGATGGTGGCCTCGGCCTTGCTCGCGGTTTCTGCCAGCAGGTGTTCAAGGTTGGTTTCATCGTGAGCATTTTCGATGCGCTCGCGGATACGTAAAAATTGATCAGCGGCCTTGCGCGTCGCGCGCAGCGTGAACTGGACCATCGGATTCATGGGCGAGCCTTATGACGGTAAGGTTAAAGACAGAACTGTTAAAGAACGGGCGGCGGTGAGTGCCGCGCAGGGCGGCGATTCTAGCAGAGCACGTGCAAGGGTGCCATGTAGTCATGCTAAACTTATGCACCTTTAAAAACCGCTTCCACTCACTTTCACCACATTCACTTGCACCCACGTCATTTGAACCCAACGACCGAGTCACGCAATGCTTGAGCGCCTTCGTACTGTCCTTATCGGCACCAGCCACCCCGGCAATATCGGCGGTGTCGCCCGCGCCATGCACAACATGGGGCTTGCCGACCTTGCGCTGGTCGCCCCGCGGGGCGAAACCATCACCCAAGACAGCATTTCCCGCGCCTCGGGCGCTGATCATCTTTTACACAGCGCCCACGTCTGCCAGACGCTGGACGAGGCCGTGGCCGACTGCACCTTTGTGGTCGGCGCCAGCGCCCGCTCGCGCACCCTGCCCTGGCCGATGCTCTCGCCCCGCGAGCTGGCCCGCCGCCTGCCCGAGGAGTGCCGTCAAGACAACGCTCGGGTCGCGCTAGTGTTCGGCCGCGAAGACAGCGGGCTGACCAACGACGAGCTGCACCGCTGCCACGCCCACGTGCACATTCCCACCAATGCGGATTTCAGCTCGCTCAACCTGGCCGCGGCGGTACAGGTGGTGGCCTATGAATGCCGCGTGGCGTGGCTTGAACAGCAGGCAATACCGGCCGACGCCGCGGGCGCAAGCGACAAGAACGAGGAGGTAAACCTTGCCTCCCACGCCGATCTGGAGCGCTACTTTACCCACCTTGAGCACACCCTGACCGCAATTGAGTTTCACGATCCGGACAAGCCGCGCCAGCTCATGGCGCGTCTGCGCCGGCTTTATCTTCGCGCGCACCCTGAGCAGCTGGAACTTAATATCCTGCGCGGGATACTCACCGCCACCGACAAAGCCACTCAGCCGCCACGCTCTTGAATCCGGTGCCCACATACTGAAGGAAGGCCGCATGTTTGAACGTCTGCGCGAAGACATCAACAGCGTGTTTGCCCGCGACCCGGCCGCACGCCATTTTTTCGAAGTCCTGACCAACTACCCCGGCCTGCACGCGCTGCTGCTGCACCGTTTCAACCACTGGCTGTGGAAAAAAAATGCCAAGTGGCTAGCGCGCACGCTATCGACCTTTTCACGCTGGCTGACGGGCATTGAGATTCATCCCGGCGCCACCATTGGCCGGCGCTTTTTCATCGACCACGGCATGGGCGTGGTGATTGGCGAAACCGCGCTGATCGGCGATGACGTAACGCTCTACCACGGCGTCACGCTCGGCGGCACCAGCTGGAATAAAGGCAAACGCCATCCGACCCTTGAAGATGGCGTGATTGTTGGCGCCGGCGCGAAAATACTCGGACCTTTCGTCATCGGCGCCGGCGCCAAGGTGGGCTCCAACTCCGTGGTGACCAAGGCCGTGCCCGCGGGCGCCACGGTGGTCGGTATTCCCGGCAAGATCGTCAAGCGCACCGAGCCCGATGAAGAGCAGTCGCTTGACGTCGACCCGGCCCGGCGCGAAGCCATGCGCGAGAAGTTCGGTTTTGACGCCTACGGCATCAGCCAGGACATGCCCGACCCGGTCGCGCGCTCGATGCAGGCCATGCTTGATCATATGCACGCGGTCGATGAACGTATTGAGCAGATGTGTTCAACGCTGACCCGGCTCGACGCCAGCTACCGCAACGGCCACCTGCCCGAGCTGCGCGACGAGGACTTCGCCGACGTACTCGACGAAGCCGTCAGCGACTGTACCCAACGCCATTCCAATAACCCTGCCCAAGATCCTGCGCCGGACAATGACGAGTCAAAAGGTTGACCGCAACGCTCAGGCTTTCCCATAATGAGGCGACATTTGTCGTCAATACGCTCCATCGAGCGTTGAGGGTCTGCCATGCGCTTGACCACCAAGGGTCGCTACGCCGTGACCGCCATGCTGGACTTGGCGATCAACGCCGACGCTGCGCCCACAAGCCTTCGCGATATCGCCCAGCGTCAGGGGATTTCGCTGTCCTACCTTGAGCAGCTGTTTGTACGGCTGCGCCGGGCAGGGCTTGTGCGCAGCGTACGCGGCCCGGGCGGCGGCTATCTGCTGGCGCAAACGCCCGCCGCCATCAACGTCTCAAGTATTGTCGATGCGGTGGACGAAAGCGTAGACGCCACGCGCTGCCAGGGGCTTTCCGACTGCCAGCAAGGCGATATCTGCTTAACGCACCATCTGTGGTGCGAGCTTTCTAACCAGATTCGCCACTTTCTCGACGCCGTGACGCTTGAGCAGCTGCGCATGCGCCCCAACATACAGCAGATCGCCACGCGCCAGC
>Ga0307967_1001425_pt1 | contig 14663 bp, 12 predicted proteins | sample OrgLakmetagen648_FD_201828 | JGI IMG/M metagenome (GOLD analysis project Ga0307967, IMG submission 201828) | Saline water microbial communities from Organic Lake, Antarctica - #648 | ecosystem: Environmental > Aquatic > Non-marine Saline and Alkaline > Saline | place: Antarctica: Organic Lake... | reverse complement strand
ACCCCCCCCCCCCACCCCGGGCAAATAGGGCCAATACCCCTAAATTGGGCATACCTCCCCAACCACTCCACCGTTTTGGGAGCTGAAAGTTGTGTTGGATAGCTTAATTTTTTCTTGCTTGCCTGCAAAGAAAGCAGGCGGAAAGACCCAGTGGGTGGCTCGCAATAAAATTTCATAATATGTCACGCTACAAATACAGACACTATTGCTCACACTCTGCACCAATCCAAAGGAATTTTATATGGAGCCAGAAAAGCACAGGCGGAAATTGATGAATGTCATGCTACATAAATCTGCACCATAATTCAACCAGGCCACCGATTGGTCCCATTAAAATTTTAATGTAATTGATACTTTGGTCCGCAACTCTGGGCGCAAAAACAGGGGGAAAAGTCGCAGCAGGTATGGAGCGTCAGCTTTTCCTGCCTTTTCCCCCTGTGTCCCTTGTGTGAGTGCCTCCCACTCGCCGGCTTTCCCAGTACCCCTGCCCCAAATTCGACCTTGCAGCAATGTTATGTAACATTTAAATTGCTTATATCCTGAAGCAGAGGTCGATCAGGGCAACTTCAAATATGCACCTTTTCCCTGCCAAGGTGGGTGCAAAATACGCCTCCGGGCTCCACATAACCCCCCGGAATGCCGAGTTTCCAGAAAATGTCATTGGTTTGATATAACATTAAGTATCTTGCATTCAGATGAGGTATAGGGGGCTTTGAATTGGGTGAACAGCTTATTGAAACTGTTTGGCGTGGGGACAACCTGTAAGTAATGTATAATATGCCCTATTTTTTCTTTCATGTGGTGGAGGAGTTGTATGGCACCTACGCGGCTCATTTCCTCCTTGACGCAGAGGATTGTTTTGTAATTTCGCTTTACCTTATTAACACGCTTGGTTTGCACCTGGAATGATGTATAATCATTAGGGGGCTGTAAGAGTTTCCCCGCAGGATCCTCTTTATTAGCTCCAAAGCAGAGCCTTAACACAGACAGGCCCAAACCAGTTATGGTGGCCTCAAAAGGCGAGCTGTGCAAGAACAGCTCCATGCTACCGACACTCTCCGAGAGCACCCTCCTCTCCCCTCTCCCCACTTCCCCACCAACAGACGGCTAGCTGTTTAGGCAGGCCAAGACACCAGCGCAGGACGAAACCATGCAGTCCTCTGCCATTTCAAACGCACCACAGAGTGGCTGCGGAGGTAACGTGTATCTAAAGCCCAGTCCTGGGTTTCCTGCATCTCCGCCTGCGCGGCCGCAAGCTGGCTGCCTGCTGCTCCTTTGGCTGGTGTCGAGAAACACCGTTAGTGCGTGAGTCTTAGTCAGTGCAAGCGTGCACGCTTGCACCTTTTCCAGGGGGCACTGGACGTGGAGGTGCTCATGCATCGCCCCACCACGCTTTCACTGGCGATAATAAGGGTGGTGTGGAGAGCAGCGGAGGCTCCTTTAAGAAAGTGCATAGTGACTGAATTATGCTTGTGTCTGCACCAGACATGCTCTTTCCAATACTGTTATCAACTCTCATCAGAAGACGGCGCATCTTTGTCTTATATTATTCAAAGCCTTTTCTTGGCAGTCTTCTGTTCTGACTACCGTCCTCAACATTTTTGATATGTCCCCCCCGCTCTGCCTCTTGTTGATTTGCAGATCGTTGAACTATTGTCTGCCGGGGCCGACTTATCTGTCAAAGACAACGTCGGCAAATCTCCCATGGATATAGCCACCAAGCCTGAAGTGCTTGATATCATGAAATCTCACCTCGCAAAGAAGGCAGGGCAGGCCTCTTCGTGACGAGAGGATGAAGCCCTTTCTCTAGTGCTTTGTAGTAGTTATACTATCTGCCCTCTTTGCTTTCCTGTCTAATTATACTGGTCAGAAAATCATTATATTTGGTGGCTGTGATCCTAACCTGCATCTGTGCCACGATAAGGTTACATCGCTAAGTATGCCTTAGGGGCATCTGAGCGGAAGCTTGGAAAAAATCCTGCATTTGTGACAAGCTTGTGTAAGAGGGTCATTAAAAGAAAAGGAAAGACATACTTTTTGTCAGATCAAAGCCAGTTCTGTACATCCTTGCCTGCGCACTCTCTGCTCATACTCGTGCGCTTGTGTCTATTTCTGCTAGTGTTACTCATCTTTGGTTGGCTGCCACACCGCTGTCCCTTCTTCCCAGAGCTGGGACTGTTTACAGAGTTTACATATAAAGCCTTCCGAAGTCAGTCAAAACGTGTGACCTGCTAGGCTGCGTATGTAAAACATGTGATAAATGTTGTTGTAGCACCAGACTTGTAGCACCTACAAAAGAACCTTTAAAAAGGGAAAAAAGGCACACCGCTATTTGTGACATTGCAGCACTTAACAAATTCAGTAATAAATCAAGCATCTGCAGCCAGGACCAACCGACCGACTGCGTTAAATCAAAGAGGGGGAACTATCTGTATGTTTTGGGCACATGAAAAACATGGACTGTTCACACTGAGGATACCAAGAATGAGGGATGCAAATATTATCATACACAAACTCATGTGTGAGGAGCAGCACATGCACAACGAGAGGATTGTGGAACATAAAACCTGGTCTGACCAGGTCAAGGTTCACAAGGTTTACATAAAAGGCCTTCATTAAAGAAGTGTGACTGCAAGCCTGCTCATATGAGCAAGTAGTTCATGGAGGAAAAAACAAAGCTTGTTATTGTTCTGGCTCAAGAAAGTAAACACATCGTGGGCTCTTGTTGGGGGAAAAAGAGGTTCATATTTCCTGCGGAGCGAAATCACACGGGGATGTATTGGTGCAGTGGAAAAGAACATGCTGCTTATCTTGGACATCATCAGTATCACACAGGTCACAGATTTGGGAATTACTTTAATTCTATGTCGCTGTCTCAAAACGTAGGGTGTGAACACGAAGTCTGAAACGAGCTGCACTGCGAATGACATTACGAGCAGGTTGAGAAACATGTTTTTGGGAAGGATGTAAGGCAAATGAGTGACCAGAGCCCTTTTTGTAGGAAGAGCACACCATCATTGGTGATAAGTATGCTGTTGTGTTCTTTCGAATGCGTTCAGAATAAGGTGCCCAGTACTCCAAGTGTCTGTTCCTGACGTCTACGACAAAACAGCTGAGATCAATGGGTTCACAGTTTTGCAGATTCTGTTTGAAGTTTGAAGATATATGATTGTGTCAGACCATCCATGGCAGAAAGAATATGGGGTGACCAGCAATCGTTGGACCATGTATTTAGCTGCATATTAGCATGTAAGACCTTTTCATTATGTAGCTGTTAAATTTAGTCTAAGAATTGTACAGCCGCATTGCCGCGCAAAACCAATTGAACTGAGGGGTTCCAGTCCACACTCGCACATGACACACCATGAAGGCGTGGTGTCTCTGACCCCCAACATCCTTTTCAACACTCCCGACAGCAGCCACTTCTGTAAGGGACAGTCCATCTCTTTGCCTTGTTGAAAGGAAGGAGCGGCCTGAATCTGACTCGCGTACGTCTTGAGAAGTCATATTTACGTGTGTTAGCATATTTATGTTTCTGAACAAACTCTTTGACTCTGAACGTGCCTGCCGTGAATGGACGAAGTGCTGCGTCAGCAGCGGTGTTCAGATTGATCTGCTTGTCGCACACCATGCCCGAATATTTGAACGAGTCTGTGTAGGGGAGCAGTACACCGTCAAAGTACGTACAGGAGAAGGGGCAGGTTTTGAGAGTTAGAGCTGAAGCGCAACACCTCTGACATTTGTGTGTTGACAGTGAGAGACTTCCTTTCAGCGTAAACTCTCAGCTTGTTTATTAGCCTGGTATGCAAATCCGCATGTTCATTGGAAGGGAGGGACAGGTCATCAGCAAACAGCATGTGTTTTTTAGTATAAATACCAGTGAGCGCACCCTGCGCCCCATCAGTCACGCTGTCAACAAGGTCGTTCAAGCAAATGGAAAACAGTAGGGGGGAGAGGGGGCACCCTTGTTTCACACCAAAAGATGGCTGAACAGCCGCTGATTTATCCCCATCCAACAGCGTATATTCATCAGCATTTTACAAGTTTTCGAGGATGGACAGCATGTGGGTGGGCATCTGGTTCATACGAAGGTGGTCCCACATTTTGCTTCTGGGAATGGAGTCGTATGCTTGTTTGAAATCAATGAAGGCTGTTTACAGCCGTTATGAGCCCCTCTGCATCTTCTGTGCCGCATCGTTCAGGTGTCGCAGGATACACAGCGGGTGCAGCGTGCTTCTGCCAGGAAACGAATTTTAATTGTGAGTCCGGGGTCTTGTCGTGATGGGTACACCAGTCTTGGACCGTGGAATGTAGCAAATTGGCGTAAAGTCTGTACAGTGTCCCACTCACCGCAATCATTCTATAGTTCCCTGGGATCGTACTAACCCCTTCTTGTGTATAGGAGTGAGCTTTGCCTTTTTCCAAGACCTGGGGACGTTCGCTTTCGTAATGAGCTGGTTGAAAAGGGCAGCGATTTGGGGGGCAAGCACGTTGATGTTTTCCCGCCCTCTCAAGTTGTTTGGGCACGCGTTTGTAAGCACATTGTATGAAGGCTGGAGTGATTGTGTCAAAACCAAACATGGTGTTCATATTATAAATGTGAGTGGAAATCAACGTGAGAAGCTCATTGTCATCTGGCATTGGAAGGGATGAGGGGCAGGAGGCTGTGCATTGCGCCCTAGGGAGATCTGGTGATCCACGGATGACACTGTGCCTGTCCAAAGGCTCACATTTTTCTGTTGTGTGATCTTTGCGAAATAAAATTTAAAGATGCGTTGCGTCTGGAATGAAACAAGCATGGTCTGGTTCATCACTCACTGGGACTGTATACTCAGACATTCTCGGTCTCATTGTGTTACACGTAAATAGATTAGGCGCTTCAATAGAAATCAGAGACCTTTCATGATGCAGGATCTCTTGAAGATCCCCTCCTATGGTAACTCTTAAGATGCTTACATGTTCAATTAATCTCCAAAATTACCAAATCCAGAAGATAAAGGTTAACAATAAGATTGGCACATCGATCCAGCTTATTGATTGAACAAGACAAACAATTGATTGAACAAGACAAACAGAAACTCACAACTGTCAAACTGTCAACCAATTAACTGCTTGTCACAATTTCTTGCTACCAACGATTGGGCGTGACAAATTCTTGTCCTTGTTTTCTTGAGAGGGGGTCAGAGAGCTCTGTGTAGATAGGCATACGCACAGCAGGCAGCACAACTTCCATTGCTGTTTCTCTGCTGCCAATCAAATGAGGGGGCAGTGGTTGCCACGGATTAGCAACAATTTGAGAAGAAGCTGTGGTTTGTGCAACCAGCTACAAAGCTGGGACTTTTAGTGGGAGAGACGCATCTAATTCGTCTTCGCGCTGACAAAGCTCTCACAAATTAATTCGCTTGCCCTCACGATTTAATTATTTTATATTATTTCAAAAAAGCATCGAACTCCAATTGAACTTCGCATTCGCACTAAAATTTGATTCAGGACGGTCGTTTCTATTTTACAAAAGGCTCCATTCGTTTTATATTTGCGAGCCATTTGAGCGCAGAATCCGTCTGTCGCTCCGCCCTCCAAAAATTCACTCCTCCCCCCCCAGCCCGGCAGTAGGCTTCCTTGCCGCACGATGGCTGCTATGGATGCACACCTTGCACCTGACGTTGAAGGGTGGGTGTATGTGTTCTTGATGAGTGCTTGCAAAGACTGGGCTTTTTCCTGCCGACAGCTGCATCAGGCTGCCGCCGCTCCACACAACACAGAGGTCTTGCAAGCCCGCAAGCCCCTGGTATGCAAACAGGTGGTTTAACAGTTTTTCCTGGTAGAACTGAGCTATCACTCCAGCTGTGCTACCTCTTTTCACGAACAGGAAAACATTCGGCTGAAAGGCGGCTATTGTAAGAGTCGTCTGTTCACATATGCGCACATTACCAGACACCAGCTGCAAGCAAATTTCTACTGCATGTCAATCCAACAGTCTGGGCCAAATTATTGGCTTTCATTCAGCCAGAGAGCCCTGTTCCGCTTCAGCAATGAAATTGCTATCTAACATCCACACAGCAGCGCGACACATTGCGTGCATCGCCGAGCCTTCTTTTCTTACCTTCCATCCTGATTGCTTTTGCAGGCAGGATGTTCATGGAGAGGAGGAAGAAGAGTTGGAGGACGACTTCCAGCCTATCGAAAAGCTGCAGACCCTGGGAATCAACAACGGTGTGTGCGTCTGCTGCCTTGTACTGCTCTGATAGAAATGTGCACACACCGAAAGAAAGTGGATAAACAAAGGCCATTCTGGTTGAGCACATCAGCTCCAGTGCACCACTAGCTTCCTCAAGCATGCTGCTTGTGCGAGATATTGCAGTAGAGCATTCGATCAGACGGGCACCATGCTTGTTGATGATGTTGCTGTTAAGAATCAGATGTGTAGCTCACTGGGACCTGAGTATGATCACCACTTGAATATCTTCCTCTTGCCTATGTCTCCCTCACAGGCGATATCAAGAAGGCCAAAGAAGCAGGCTATCACACCGTGATGTCGTTCATCATCCATCCTTCAAAGGTGCAGCTTGCGTCAACCAAACAGCTGATTAGTACATATCAGGCACCTCCTACACTCTCATTCCCCAGCTAGCTGTTTGCAAGCAGCATAACAGAGGATCTGAAATGTTGAGTCTTTGCTGGGTTATTGGGGGTGCAGGCACTTAAGCGCTCCTTTGCTTAATTGTGCTTGCAATATAACCGCCTCAAGCATCGTCTTTTGTGGTTTCTTTCTGGTCACAATCGTGGGCAGCTTCTATGCTCATTAGCTCGCTAGTATAAATTATTCATAACAATTGTGAAGAATTTACACCTTTCGCTTGAACGTGGCATCACAGATGCTGCTTGCAATTAAGGGCCTGAGCGAAGCCAAGGTCAGCAAAATGGTGGAGGCATGCAAACAAATGACGCCTGGTGCTCGTTGGAGGTGTGCCACTGAGGTGGCTGAAGAGGTGAGCCGTGTCAGATGCTACCTAAGATCATCCTCAGGGGCATGGTGTGCAGCTCACCTTGTGGCTAGGCAGTAAAGCTTCTTTTGTTACGTGGAACTTCCGAAGCAGCTTTTCATGGTGCTGACGAGCCTCTCCTGCTTTCTAAACAAACACGCAGCGATCTCGCCAGATCGTCAGGATCACAACGGGCAGCAAAGCCTTGGACGAGCTGCTGGGTGGGGGCATGGAGACCAAGTCCATCACGGAGATATATGGCGAGTTCCGTTGCGGCAAGACGCAGGTATGACCTAGTTGAACGGTGGGTGGGTTGCTTAGCCTAGGCTCAATCTAGGGCAACGGCCTGAAAAGTGACCATGCAGGTATGTTGTTAATGTCGGTCCTTGCAGCCGGTGTAAATGTGTTATTGTCCCACAAAAACACTGTGGTTACCATCACTACAGATCTGCATGACCATGAGTGTTTCCTGCCAGCTGCCTGTCTCTGATGGAGGGGGCGCTGGAAAGGTGAGGGTCATTTGTGCACAATTATGGTAAAAGCTTCAAGCTCGAAATCGTTTAATAGTTCATAGGAAGGAAATGGATAAATGGATAGCCGTCAGTAAAGTATTTGGGTTGCTTTGTTATCAGGATCGATCAGCTTTTATCCCCCTCTTCCACTTTCAACCATTATTCAGGTCGCCTACATTGACACAGAAGGCAGCTTCAGGCCAGATCGCATCATCCCCATTGCCCAACGCTTCAATCTGGACGCCCAATCAGTGCTGGGAAACGTGAGATCAAAGAGGACTTTTTGACATCCAGTACCATGTTCAGCTGGTGTTGTACCGATCGTGTGTGGATAGGCTTAATTAAGTACCAGCCAACAAGTCGAGTATCCCCTTCTTGCCCTCCTACAATCTGCAGATAGTCCATGCCCGCGCGTTCAACTTTGAGCACCAAATGGGTGAGTTGCCTGCATTATAAGCCTGACAGTGAGCTGTCAGCTTTGGTGTAACAGTGCATGCTTTGGTGGTATGCACTGTTACAGATGTTGAAATAGAGACCCGGAAGTCTAGAAACTCCTCTGTGTGTGTGATGCACTTCCTCTGTATGTGTGTGATGTACTTTCTCTGTGTGTGTGATGCACTTCCTCACCTTTGCTGCCTTGAAAACGATAACTGTTTTTTTCTTTATGCACACAGATCTCCTTGTCTCTGTCGCTGCACTAATGGTAGAGGTGCGATTCTTTGTAAAAAAACAGCTTACGGAAAAATAGGACGAATGCCAAATTTGAATGCAGTATGTTTTGCGCAGGATTGAGTAGATATGCAGTTGAATAGGACAAGGCTCTAAATTCTCTGTTTCCATGCCCTTGTAAGACTGGTTCAACAAAGCAATGAAACAGCTGCAACAGCCCTGTTTCTGCAATTCCTTTTCAGGACCCCTTCAAGCTCTTGATCATGGACTCTCTGACCTCCAACTTCCGCAGCGATTTCTGTGGCCGGGGGGAATTGGCCGAGCGGCAACAGAAGCTGGGTCAGATGCTTAACAGGCTAAGAAAGGTAAAAGATGGGCAGGTGTTGGCTCCTGATAATAAGTGTATATGTTTGTAATTCCTGAATAACGTGTGAGTACAGGGCATACTTTACATTCTCCATCAATGAAGTTTCATTCCGAGACTTGCTTTGTCAGCAGTTTTGGCTGCTACAACTCACCAAGCCTTTTTGAGCGAGAACGAGCTTCCTTGCATGCTAGGTTTAATTGCAATAATGTGCTTTGCATAGCTGTCTGCTGTCTTTGTCGCTCTCTTCTCAATCCTGTTTTGGTATTTTTCGCTCATTTACAACTGAAGTAGTGCATTATGTGTGCACATTCTGCCGCCACAGATCAGCGAGGAGTTCAACGTGGCAGTATTAGTGACCAACCAGGTCAGTTGCTTTTTAGCAGAAGAGTGTAATGCTTGATCAATCCAATATCATAATTGGGAGTCTTGTTTATATCCACCAAGAGAAGCTAGGCTACAATTTACTCATGGAACAATTCAGCACTTCCCTCTCGTAGGTTGTCTCGGACCCAGGTGGTGGAGCCATGTTTGTGTCCGACCCCAAAAAGCCAGTTGGTGGACACGTGGTAAGGAAACAATTTTGGCTGCCTGTCTTGCTCTTGCACCACAGACGGTTAGCGTGGATGTACATTCAAGGTGTCAAAGGTGCAAATGCGCTTAAAACAGCCAACACATCCAGGCTGCATTGTTTTAAACTATATTGGTTTCACCACCATCATCGACACACACTCTGCAGGTCGCCCATGCTGTCACGACGCGCTTGTCCCTGCGCAAAGGCAAAGCTGAGCAGCGGCTGTGCAAGGTTGCGGAGAGCCCTTGCTTAGGTGCGTGGCACAAAAGTGCTCATGCTGAATGCATCACAGCAAGTACCTCGCTGACACCTGTTTCGAGGTATTTTCTTTATTTTTCTCCGTCTCGTCATGTACACGGATCAATTGGGATATTTATGCTTAAAGCAAGTTTACAGCTGTCGTTATGTGCAGCTCTCTAGAACAAAAACTGATTGCAGCCCAAACGTTAGCACCCTCTTTTTGTTGCAGTCTTTCAGTCCTCCCTAATGTTTTGTCCGGTTATGAGTATTTAGTTGTTTTGTTGTCCTTTTCCTTAGTTGATGTGGGAGTGGTTTTTCACGGCCTGCGTAGTTTTTCTTTGTTTGTTGCCCAGACTGTGTTTCTGCGTACTTTGTTTGCAGCTGAAGGCGAGGCGTCCTTTCAGATCAGCTCTGGGGGCGTGGAAGACTATAAGGACTAGACAGCTACTTTGCTCGATGCAACTATGAGGAATGCTACTATGAGGTCGTGTATTATTGTGCTCTGAGCATCGAGGCCCTTTGACTGCGATGAGCTGCTTTGGACAAATTTATTGTGTGTTCCTCATTCTATGTCGGGATGTTAGAGAACGTTACCAGACTGGCTTACCAGGCTTACTAACTCGACTACCAAGGTAGTAATAAACGGGCGGTAAGCGACTGGGTTACCGACCTGGAAGGCAAATAGTAAGCGACAGGTAACGGTGTTTTCCTTCTAAAATTCAAACGAATTTGAATTTAGAAGCTGGAGCAGTAGGCTAGCTAGCTTACTCAATCAGTAACTATAGAAACTTAGCAGTAATTCTTACTTGTATCGTTTCAAACTACCTTGGTGCTTGATAGGCGGTTACCAGCAAGCAATGCAGGTCTTTGCCTCACATGCCTCACCAGCATAGCTTACTATTAAGCCAGCATATTTACTGGCTTACTGCTTCAGTTACCAGTAAGTTACGTAGCAACCGAGGCTTACTAGTCTGGCTTACCAGTAAGCACAGATCCTAGCCAAACATGCCTTACCAGTATGGCTTACTAATAAGCCAGCTTATTTAATGGCTTACTACTTCAGTTACCAGTAAGCTACGTGATGACCGCGGCTTACTAGTCTGGCTTGCCAGTAAGCAGTTCAAAAATCGCAGAAGAATGTCAAACCCTGGCTTACTACCTCTGCTTACTAGAAAGTGATTAGTAAGCGGTGGTTACATGCTGACATGCGACTGAGCTCCAGGTCTGATGACTGCTGATCTTCCCATATTTTCTCAGCCATGACTGGTCTGGTACAAGAGTACAGGTTCAAAAAAAAGCTTCGAAACCGTGAACCCAGTGCGCTGACCTCAGTAGTTTTGTCCTTCGCTCCCTACCTGTGATTTGTGTGAGGCTGATGATGATGTTTAGGATGAACAGCATGCTATTTTCCACTGCACACACCCCCATACAGTGTCTCTTCGCAGGAGATGGTATGAATCCTTATTCTCAGAGGCAAGAGCACAGGATGTCGATACTATTTTGTACCAGAACAACAACAAACTATTTTTTTCTACATAAATTGTAATTATTATGAGCAGGCTAGCAGTCGCACGCTTTGACTGAAGGCCTTTCCTTGTAAACCTTGTAAACCTTGTAAGCGGTGGTTACTGTTAAGCCTTCTTTTTGGTACCCAGTACCAAGGTGGCTCCTTTTCCTTAATTGATGTGGGGAGTGGTTTTCACTGCCTGCGTAGCTTCTGCCTTTTTTTATTATTTATTATTCTAAATGCACTTAGTCACAGGCACCTTATCAGTGTAACAATAAGATAAGAAAAGTGAAAAACCACTCCCCACATTAACTAAGGAAAAGGAGCCACTTTGGTACCGAGTTTATATATAATGTTATTCGCCTCCCTCATTTTTGGTATCCTCAGTGTGACAGATCCATGTTTTTTACGTGCCCAAAACTCACAAATGATTCCCCCTCTTTGATTTAATGCGGTCGGTTGGTCCTGGCAGATGCTTGATTGTTTACTGATATTATTCAGTGTTGCAATGTGCCCTTTTTCCCTTTCCAGGTTTTTTTTTGTAGGTGCTACAAGTCTGGTGCTACAACAACAATTATCCCAGTTTTTACACGTTTTACATACGCAGCCTAGCAGTCACACGTTTTGATTGATGGTTCAACTTGTAAACCTTGTAAACCTTGTACCGAGTACCGTAAAACCCTCCACCAAAAGAAAAAGTAAAAAAAGATCAATGGGGATCAAGAGGGTTGCAGGCTTGGCCTGACACCGGCTCTTAATGAGAGTTGATAATAATGCTGGAAAGGGCACGTCTGATAAGGACAAGCTTGGCAGCGTGCGTAGTTGACAGAATGAACATGAAGCTTGGAAGCAAGTTTTTTTAACTCTTTGACAATTAAGACCAAGCTCCTTATTAGGCCCCAGCGTGTGATTGTTCATTTTTGGGTGCTGTCTGGACCGGCTAAAAGGAGTGCTTTTCCTAAGTAGTAAGCTTGCGGTTTGCAGGATTCCTGAAATGTATGCCTTTATTAACATAAAACTCGTCTCCCTCTAATTCCATAATCTATGTACCTTGAACTCTAATTCTCATCTTGAAGCAAAGTGATATCGCTCATAACACACTTGCTTTTTTATCTGTATCTCGAATTTTTCCATCTTTTTACTTTCTTGATCCTCTTAACCGCTTCTCCTTTTAAGTGCGAGTTTAAATTTATTCTGCCTGTTTCCTTCTAGTCTGGGAAGTTTTGAGGACCCTAGGTTCGTAGCGGCTGTGACTAGACCTTGTAAATAATTCACCGCCATCTCACGATGCAAGCGAAGTAGAACAGAGAAAGATTCACATGTGTCAAGGATTGATTCAAACATGTCAAGCAATTTGATTCGGGTCAAATCAACCAGGTGGTGCAGTTAACGGTAAGTATAACAAAACCGTAGGCATGTAGAAAATATAATCAACTAGGCGCAGGAAAAGTAGAAACATCATAACATATTACTACTATGCATGTCAACCTTGGCTCTTCTCAACACACTGTACTTCCTCCCAGCTATGCACATAACAAACTCCTCCTTGCTTCGATTCAGGATGATGGCAAAGCTGCACGTAGTTTGGCTTTTTGGTCATCACTGAGATTTCTAGGGAATGACACCTCAAATTTGACAACCAGATCACCTCGCTTTCCAGGTGTCTTGCTGATAGGCATGCCCTCGCCTCCTATGGATCGTTCCTAAGAGGAAAAATTGAGAATTAAATAGCGGTTATGTATCATCCTGCATGCACGAGGTGGAGAATTTAAACACAAAGAGCACTGCAGCACACCTGGCCGGGGGACACGATGTCTCGTAGCTGTAAGGGCAGTGCCTTGTTGAAGTGTGGAATCAAGACGCTACCACCCGTGAGTGCGGTGACGAGAGGTATCTGTGATGCGTGTGTGTGATGCAGTGTGTGTTTGGCATGCTTGTTAACAAGATGGCTAGCACAGATCTCTAGGTGTCGGAGCCATTCCCACAAATACAATTGAAAGTGGGTGCCATCAAAGCTGCCGACGTCTGTCAAGGTGCAAGTGATGTAGTGCTGGCTGTGGGCCTTGTGCCATGGAACAAGTTAGGTACCAAGGCAGAGAAGCTTTCACGATTTTGTGCATTATCGCTCTTATCGCTCTCTGAGAGGGACGCTTGAGCAATGTTGTAGCAGAAGATACGGTGTCGCCTTTCATGCTTACCGACACAGTGGTATGCAGGTTGTTGCCCTTGCGGGTGAAGCGGGGGTGCTTTTGCTCCTTTATGATGAAGACCAAGTCAGAGGGTGCTCTGCAGATGTGAAGGATAAAGTCAGGGGGTCTTGTGTGATTGCCAGTGTCAAGAAAGTGGGTGAAACAAGTGCAGATAACTTTTGAGATAAAAAGGTGCAAAATGACAGGACTACATGTCGTACTCCTTCAGATCAAAAGTCTTTCTATTAAATAACGCAACCCTCATCCACAATGCCTCAGGCTCAAACATGAAAGTCTTTAAATTATTCGTCTTATCACTCACCCTCCTGGACGCTCATCTCCTTTGCCCTCAAACCTGCAGAGAACGCGTGGGAACGTCATGTAAGGCTAACACCGTTGTGCAAACAAGCTTGGCAAGTTGGAACAAGCTTGGGAACAAGCCAAGAAAGTTGGCTTGTTCCAAGCGTCGCTGCAAACAAAGAAACCACAGACTGCTGCTCAGCAGCACAAGCAATCTGCTTGATTGCTGTGCTATAACACTGCTCTCCCACGATCATCACATAGTCACATTCAGTTATTAAGTACACATTCAGCTATCAAGTCACATTCAGCTATCAGGAAACATTCAACCATCAAGAAACATTCAGCTATCAAGTACACATTCAGCTATCAGGTACACATTAAGCTATCAGGTACACATTAAGCTATCAAATCACATTCAGCTATCAAGTACACAAGAATGCATGTCAACATTACTAACGGCATGCACTTTCTGTAGTAAGTGTTCTTTATTGTCCGTACGGTACGCGTATAGCTTTTTGTGTGCCAACTCACGTGATCCTCGTGCCCTCCTTCCACCCAGGCTTGATGGCGATCTCTACCACATCTTGAATGGGGACCATGCGTCCTGAGCTGCCGTCCACAATCCTGCGGGTAACCTTCAGCTTCTGCACACAGCGCAGAGGAACAACGAAAAAAGACACTGTCAAGTAATTGGGAAGAGGCGCGGCAGCCAACCTGTGTGCACGTGTAGGTGCAGGTTAGTTTGCAGCAATGAAAATTAGGAGGGAAGCAGAGAAACATACAGAAATTTCTGCCACTCGTTGTTTGGCACCTTTGCTCGAAAGAGACCCTGGCTGCAATCAAATCTTTATGAGCCAACTTCTCCAGCTTATTACACAGCACTAGTCAAATCGTCTGAGAACCAAGGCATAAGAGTGCAATAGAAGCAGGATCTTTGATCCCTGACACAAGTTAGCCCCCAAAACAGGTTCTTTCAGCAAGTGCTTACAGGAGGGGGAAGCACTATGTTGCTATTTAAAGGTGACAAGGATGGAAATACAGGTCAACATGATAACACAGATCATGTAACAGCGAATCCCAATCCCGTTGCCAGTTAGTGAACAGATAAAACCATACATTATCAGGATTACAAAGTTTATCACTGGTCCTTTTGTGCAGAGTCAGAATTAAATCTGATAAGCCCTCTTCCATAAATTTCACGCTGACAAGACACACATACAGAACACACACTCACCTTGGTGATGCCAGTAAACAACTGCTCAAGGGGGACAGGGAGCTCCACTTCCTGCTGCTTTGGTCCCCTTCCTCGCGTGCCCTGGTCG
>Ga0307967_1001420_pt1 | contig 14704 bp, 15 predicted proteins | sample OrgLakmetagen648_FD_201828 | JGI IMG/M metagenome (GOLD analysis project Ga0307967, IMG submission 201828) | Saline water microbial communities from Organic Lake, Antarctica - #648 | ecosystem: Environmental > Aquatic > Non-marine Saline and Alkaline > Saline | place: Antarctica: Organic Lake... | reverse complement strand
TATGGTTAAGAGATTTAGAGCAGGCATTTGCAAAGGCGAGGAGTTAAGTCATGAAAGAGCGCACGATCCTGATCACCGGCGCCTCCACCGGCATCGGCGCGGCCACGGCCCGCGCAGCCGTTGAGGCGGGTTGGAAGGTCGCGCTGGTTGCGCGATCGGAAGAGAATTTGACCAAGCTTGTCGATGAATTCGGGGCGGAGACGGCGATCGCCTTGCCCTGCGATGTTACCCGTGAAGGCGATATCGCCCAGGCCCTGAAGAAAGCTGCTGCCTTCGGTCGGCTTGAGGCGATTTTCGCCAATGCGGGCCTAGGCTCCACCGCGCCGGGCATCGAAGGAGGGGAATTGGATAATTGGCGCCAGATGGTGGACGTGAATATCTGGGGGGTTATGACCAGCGTGCACCACGCGCTGCCCCTTCTGCGAGAGACCAAGGGCCATGTGATCCTGACCGGGTCGAATGCCGGACGCCGCGCGATTCAGGGGTCGATTTACGGTGCCACAAAATGGTTCGTGCATGGATTTTATGAGAATTTGGCACCAGAGATGGCCGCGTGGGGCGGGCGCTGCACGCTGCTGGCGCCGGGCATGGTGGACACGCCGTTCTTTGATAGCCCCAAGCCCAATGCGTTGGCGCCAATGGATGTGGCGCGCGCCGTCGTCTTCGCGCTGGACCAACCGAAGGGCGTCAATATCGGCGAACTTCAGGTGACACCCCTATGAGCGAACAGGTCATCGATGATTTCCAAAACCCCGCCCCCGTCGCGCCCAACGGTGTTGAATGGGAGGCGGTGAGCGACCGTGTGATGGGGGGCGTATCCGTGCCCCAGATGCGCCGCCTTGCCGTCGCAGGCCGCCCCGCCCAGCACCTGAGCGGGGCGGTCAGCCTGGATAACAACGGCGGCTTCATCCAGATGGCCTTAGATTTAGCCCCCGCGCGTCAACCGATCGATGCCAGCGCCTGGACCGGTATCCGGTTATGCGTTCAAGGCAATGGCGAAGACTATGATCTGCGCCTGCGCACCGCGGATATTGAGCGGCCCTGGCAAAGCTATCGCCACGGCTTTTCAACGACGCGGGATTGGCAAACCCACGATTTGCCCTTCGCCGATTTTCAGCCCAATAAAATCGACAAACCCTTTGATCCCGCGCGCCTAACCCGGTTTGGGCTTTTGGCCATCGGGCATGAATTTCAGGCGGATTTGGCTGTTTGCTGGATCGGGTTTTATCGGTGATGGGTTAAAGGTCCGGCACGCCCTTGGTGGTCGAATATTCGAAATGGAGGGCCGCACCCGGATAGACCAGCGGATAGATCGCATGCGCCGCCTGGGCCGCATCGGAAAATCCCTGCAGGATCAGCTTCAGCTTGCCGGGATAGCTGGCGACATCGCCGATCGCGAACAGGCCCGGCACCGGGGTTTCGCAACTGGCGGGGTCGACGGGGATCACCTGCTTATCGATGGGGAAGCCCCAGTCCGCAATCGGCCCCAGCTTGGCGGCCAGCCCGAAGAAGGGCAGCAGCACGTCGGCTTCCAGAACCCGCTCGTTCCCGTCCAGATCTTTGACCCGAACCCCGCTCAGCGATGCGCCTTCACCCTCCAAGCCGGATAGCTGATAGGGCACGACCAGTTCCAGCTTGTCCGTTTCCGCCCAGGCGCGCATGCGATCGACCGATTCGGGCGCGGCACGGAATTTGTCGCGACGGTGGACGACGTAAACCTTCTCCGCCACCTCGGGGAGGGACATGGCCCAATCGACGGCGCTGTCGCCGCCGCCAGCGATTACGATGCGCTTGCCGCGAAAATCTTCCCGCCGCTTGACCATATAAAAGACGGAGGTGCCCTCATAGCCTTCCAGCCCGTCCAGCGGCGGGCGATTGGGGCCAAACGCACCGCTGCCGGCCGCGATCACCACCGCCTTGCAGCGTATCTGCGTGCCGGCGGAGGTGCCCACGATGAAGCCGCCGCCAGCCTCCGCGCTCACCTCGGTTACCTGTTGTTTTAAGTGATAGGTGGGGTCGAAGGGGCTGGCCTGCTCCTCCAACTGCTCAATCAAATGGGCGGCGTCGATGCGGGGATAGGCCGGGATATCGAAGATCGGCTTTTCGGGATAAAGGGCGGTGCATTGGCCGCCGATTTCCTCCAGCGAATCCACCACATGGGCTTTGATCTTCAGCATCCCCAACTGATGGATCGCGAACAGGCCGACCGGGCCGGCGCCAATGATGACGGCATCGGTTTCGTGAATCTCACTCGCGGTCATGAACGGCCTGCTCCTTTTAGGGTAACGCATAGCTCTTGGGTCACCTGCCCGGCGATGATAGAAAAGCCACCGCCCTTACTCGTCAAGCTAGCCCGCGACTGCCGGTGTCCGGTTTGCGGCGAATGGGCTGAAATCATGTCTAGTTGGGTGCGGCGTCCCCATAAAGCCCCAGAAAGAAATAACTGAGCGATCATGGCATCTGACCAGCAAGACAATAAGCCCGCGCGCACAGCGGCGATTGAGGATTTTTTGACGCGCGTCGGCTGGGCCGGGGCCGATCATGTGCCGCTGGCTGATGATGCGTCTTTCCGGCGTTATGAGCGCGTCACGCATAAGGGCGCCCGCGCGGTGCTGATGGATGCCCCGCCGGATAAAGAGGATATCGGCCCCTTCGTCACAATCGACCGGCTGCTGCGGGGCTTGGGGCTAAGTGCGCCTGAAATCTTAGGCGAAGATCGCGCTGAGGGGTTTTTGCTGCTGGAAGATTTCGGCGATCGTACCATGACCCGCCTACTGGCCGATGGCGCCGAGGAGGAAGCACTTTATAGCCTAGCCCTAGACGCGCTGATCCATCTGCATAAAAGCTTCACGCCCCATGACGCCAAGGCGGCTGATTTGCCGCATTACGATATGGCGCTTTACCTGCGCGAAGCCGCCCTTTTCACCGATTGGTATTGGCCGGCGATCTTCGGCGCGCCCTGTTCGGGGCCCGTGCGCACGGCCTATCTGGGCCATGTGGCGAATGCGATGGAAGCCGCCCATGGCAGTTTTGAGACGCTGGTGCTGCGCGACTATCATGTCGACAATATCATGGCGCTTGAGGGTAAAGAGGGTGTGGCGGCGTGCGGCCTGTTGGATTTTCAGGACGCGGTCATCGGCCCGGCGGCCTATGATCTGGTCTCGCTTTTTGAAGATGCGCGCCGCGATGTCTCGCTGCCCATGGCGCAGGGCCTGATGGCACGGTATTTCGACGCCTTCCCGACGCTTGACCCTGGTGCCTTTGCGGCGGCCTATTCCGCCATGGGGGCGCAGCGCGCGCTGAAAGTGATCGGTATTTTCACCCGCCTTGACCGGCGCGATGGCAAATCGACTTATTTGCGTCATGTCACCCGTGTATGGCGGTGGCTGGAAAAAGATTTGGCGCATCCGCAGTTGATCGACCTGCGCGGCTGGGTCGACACTCACTTCCCCCCCGACCAGCGCGTTCAACCGGTCGCGGCACCAGGCCAGGGCGCCCAACAAGGAGCCGGCGAATGATCGATACCGCGATGTTGTTGGCGGCAGGCTTCGGCAAGCGCATGCGCCCGCTGACCGACAACCTGCCAAAACCGCTGGTGCGGCTATGCGATAAGCCCTTGATTGATTGGGCGATGGACCGGCTGCAGATGCAGGGCGTGCAGCATTACGTCGTCAATGCGCATTATCTGGCCGATCAGATATCCGACCATTTCGCCGGGCGCGATGACGTCGATGTATCGATTGAGGGGGAGATTTTGGAGACCGGCGGCGGCATCACCCACGCCCTGCCGTTGTTGCAAAAGCCAGGCCCCCGCCCGTTTTTCGCGGTCAACGCCGACGCCGTCTGGCTGGACGGTCCGCGCCCGGCTTTATCGCGCTTGGCGGCGCATTGGGATCCGATGGAAATGGATGCGCTTTTGATGCTGCACCCGACCGTTGCGACCGACGATTACGAAGGTTTAGGCGATTATCACCTCTATCCCGAAGGCACGGCCCAGCGGAGGGGGGAGAATGAGATCGCGCCCTATCTGTTCGCGGGCATACAAATCTTATCGCCCCGGCTGTTCGAAGGCGCGCCGGACGGGGCCTTTTCGCTAAACCTGCTTTATGACAAAGCGGAGGCGGCGGGCCGGCTGCATGCGCTGGTCCATGACGGGGAATGGTATCATGTGGGAACACCGGCGGCGCTAGAAGCGACCGAGGAGATCATCGCGCGCGGCCACACCAAGATGAACACGCGCTGAGCTTAAAGATTAAATCATAAAGTCGAATTGGCTTTGCGATTGGCTTTTGATGCCGGCCTTCTGGGCAGCGACGCATAGATGCTCCACCGTCGTTTCCGACAAGCGGCCCATGGCGTAATCCTCAATCTCCTGCCAAATCGGGCGCAGCACGACATGCCCCAGTTCAGAGCCCGCCGGATCGGTTAGCGGATCGCGCCCGCCTTCCATGTCGGCGACCACCTGGGCGATGTCGGCCACCGTGATACGCCGGCGTTCGCGCGCCAAGCGATAGCCGCCGCGCGGGCCGCGCACGCCGCGTAAGATTGCAGAATGGACAAGGCCTTGCAGCACCTGCTCCAGATAGCGCCGGGGGATTCCTTGACGCTCCGCAATCTCCTTCGACTGAACCGGCTGGTCGGAGGCGTGATAGGCGATATCGAGCACTGCCTCGATCGCAAACATCAGTTTCTTGGTCAGCCGCATTGCGCCCTCTTGATTTCGTATCGCCCTAAGTGGACCCGGTCGAGCCGAAGCCACCGGCACCGCGATCGGTCTGGTCCAGATCGGCGGTCTCCGCCCACTCAACGCGGGTGACGGGGGCGACCACCATCTGGGCGATCCGCATGGCGCGGGTCACCTCAAAGGGCTCATCGCCCAAATTCGCCAAGATGACCTTCACCTCGCCGCGATAATCGGAATCGACCGTGCCGGGCGTGTTCAGCACCGTTACCCCATGTTTGGCGGCTAAGCCGGAGCGCGGGCGCACCTGCGCCTCAAACCCGCTGGGTAGCGCGATGCGCAGGCCGGTCGGCACAAGCGCGCGTGCACCGGGCGCTAAGATAAGGGTCTGTGAAATCGCGGCCAGCAGATCGCAGCCCGCCGCCTGGGCGCTGCCATAGGCCGGCAAATCCAAGTCCGCGGCGTGGGGCAGTTTTTCGACCTTCACGGAAATCACGTCCATCGCTCAGCATCCTGCTTATAATTTAATCGTCTGTCGGGGTGGCGGGTTCGGTGTCGAAATAGTGTGCAATCCGTTGCGCCAAGCGATCGGCCACCGCGCGCTTGCTGGCGGTGGGCCAGGCGTCGCTCGCCTCGGCGGTGATGAAATGGACGGTGTTGTCGGCGCCGCCGAATGTGCCGGTGCCCTCCGACACATCATTGGCTAAAATCCAATCACAGCCCTTGCGCGCGCGCTTGTCGACAGCGCGCTGGACCACATCATCCGTTTCGGCGGCGAAACCGATAACCAGCGGCGGGCGCCATTCGCCGGCTGTGGAGAGGGTTTTTAGGATGTCGGGATTCTCACATAATTCCAGGCTCGGCGGGGCGCTGCCCTCTTGCTTTTTGATCTTGCCCGACGCCCGCTGAACGACTTTCCAGTCGGCCACGGCGGCGGCGCAAATGGCACAATCGACTGGCAACGCTTGCGTGCATTCTGCCAACATCTGATCGGCGGTTTCAACCCGTCGGATGGTGACGCCCGGCGGTTTGGGCAGGTCCGTCGGCCCCGAAACCAGGGTGACGTCCGCGCCTAAGTTGGTCAGCGCTTCCGCGATCGCATGACCCTGCTTGCCGGACGAGCGATTGGCGATATAACGCACCGAATCGATCGGCTCATGAGTGGGGCCACTTGTCACCAAAATCCGACGCCCGGACAGGCTGGATGCCTTTCTTTCCATGGGTTGTTTCGAAAGTGTACTGGAATATTCAAGGCCCAGACGGCGCAAAATGGCGCCTGTTATCTGGTCGGGTTCGGCCAACCGCCCTTCCCCGAATTCACCGCAGGCCATCGGGCCTTCGGTGGGGCCGATTACGGAGACGCCGCGCCGGATCAGGGTTCCCAAATTGTCGCGCGTCGCGGCATGTTCCCACATCCGAACGTTCATGGCGGGTGCTACCAGAACGGGTTTATCGGTGGCAAGCAGGACGGTCGTCGCCAGATCGTTCGCCATGCCGGCGGCCATGCGCGCCAGGATGTCGGCACTGGCCGGGGCGACCACCAGAAGGTCGGCCTGACGAGACAGTTCGATATGTCCCATTTCCGACTCGTCCGTCAGCGAAAATAGGTCGTCAAAAACCCTGTCCTCACTCAACGCCTGAAGCGACAAGGGGGTGACAAATTCGGCGCCCGCCTTCGTCAGGACGGTTCGGACCGCCACCCCATGACGGCGCAGCTGTCGGATCACCTCCAACACCTTAAAGGCGGCGATGCCACCAGAGACGATCAGCAGGATGCGGGGTGGGCCGCCGCTGTCTTCGCTCATTGCTTTCCCCGTCACGCAGGGCATTGCCCTGAATAATTCACGTCACCCTTATGTAAATAGAATCTCAACCCCGAACAAGGGCGGGTGTGTGGGGTGCCAGAATACCAACGATGCGAGCGATTGACGCAATTTAAGTGCGAAGGCGAAATGGTTAAAAATTAATTAATGGAAATAAACTTCATGTGCAGTTTTTTGAGACGATCGTGCTGTCAAAGAACGCGCGCAATCAGCAAAACCACCAGGACAGCGAAGATCGCGGGCAGCCATGTGGCAAGTTCTTGGTTGCGGCGTGTCGGGCCTGAATCCCCGGATCCCCCGGATCCCCCGGAATTCCTGGCCCCGTCGCGGCTTAGGCGCTCCAGCGTCTCCTCCGCCCGGCGCAAGGTGGTGGGGAGGCGCTCCAACGCACCGACGGTCTCGCGCACTCCTTCGACAATACGCGCTTCCGGGCTGCGATTGGCGATCACCCAATCTTCGACCATAGGGCGCGCCATCAGCCACATATTCACATTCGGGTTCAGCTTCCGTCCCACGCCTTCGGCCACCAGCATGGTCTTTTGTAACAGCAGCAGATCGGGCTGGGTTTCCATCTCGAAGCGCTCGGTCGTGCGGAACAGATGGGACAAAAGCCGGGCGATGGAGATTTCCGCCAGCGGCTTATCCAACAACGGCTCCCCGATCGCGCGCAGCGCCTGGGTGAATTCCTCCCGCGATTTGCTGGCGGGCACGATGCCGTATTCGAAATGCGTATCGGCGACCCGGCGGTAATCCCGGTTCAAAAACCCGGTCAGGATATCGGCCAGGAAAAACCGCGTGCGGCGATCCACGCGGCCCATGATGCCGAAATCCACCGGACACAGCGTCCCGTCGGCGGCCACGAACATGTTTCCGGGGTGCATATCGGCGTGGAAAAAGCCGTCCCTGAAGACCTGCAGGAAAAACACGGAAGCCGAGCGTCGCAGGATATCTTCGATATCTTGCCCGCCCGCGCGCAGGCTTTCCAGATCATCGATCCGGCAGCCATACAGCCGTTCGATCGTCAGCACGCGCCGGCCTGTGCGCTCCCAATCAACGCGCACGACGTGGAAGCCTTCATCGCCTTCGCAATTCTCCCGCAGTTCAGAGGCGGCGGCGCCTTCCAGGCGCAGATCCATCTCCGTATCGATCCAGCGCTCGAAGGTATCCACCACCGCGACAGGCTTCAGGCGGCGCAGGCTGGGCGCCAAACGCTCGACCAATCCGGCCAACCAGCGGAATAGGGTGATGTCGCGCTCAAACTGCCGCTCGATGCCGGGGCGCAGGACCTTCACGGCAACCTCGGCCCCTTCTTCTTCGCCTTCTTCGGGTTTCAGGCGCGCGAAATGCACCTGCGCGATGGAGGCGGCGGCGACCGGGGTTTCGTGGAAATCGTCGTAAAATTTTTCCAGGGGGCCTACCAACTCGGCCTCAATCGCGCGGCGCGCGTCCTCAAACGGGAAGGGGTCCAGGCCGTCTTGCAGGCGCGATAGATCGTGGGCGACCGCTTCGCCGACCAAGTCTGCGCGCACGCTCAAGGCTTGGCCAAGCTTCACATAGGTGGGGCCAAGCGCGCTTAAGGCATCGGCCAGACGCTCCCCCGGTCGACCTGTGTTTGGGCGCCCCCACAGCCCCTTAACCGCCCGGCGCAGCACACGGGCTGCGCGCGAACGCTCCGCCACCGGATCAAGCGGCCACAGCGCATCATGACGCGCGAGCGTCTTGACGATAACGGTCATTCGGGAAATATGGGTCAGCGCGGTGAACAATAATGGCCTCAAAGCTTTTTGGCGCCGACAAGCGGCGCCGGGTTTAACAAAGCGCGATCAGATGCGCCGCGCCCGGTGGATCGCCGCGATGCCGCCGGACAGGTTACGATAGCCGGTGCGCCCGAAGCCGACGGCGCGCAGGCGCCGCTCAAGCTCAGCCTGAGGCGGGAAGCGCCGGATGGATTCGGCCAAATAGCGATAGCTTTCCTCATCCCGGGCCACCCAGCGCCCCAGCGCCGGCAGCACCTTAAAGCTATATTCATCATAAAGCCGGTCCAGCATCGGCAGCACCACGTGGCTGAATTCCAAGCACAGGAATAGGCCACCGGGCTTCAACACCCGCCGGGCCTCGCGCAAAGCCAGGTCGATGTCGGTCACGTTGCGCAGGCCAAAGGCGATGGTGTAGGCGTCGACGCTGGCGTCCGCTACCGGCAGGCCTTGCGCATCGCCGACCGTCCAGTCAATGCCGCTTAATCGGCCTTGGTCGATCGCCCGGTCCCGCCCGACGCTTACCATCCCTTCGGTCAGGTCGCACACCGTCACCGATCCGCCGCCGGCATCGCGAAAGCGAAAGGCGATATCGCCCGTGCCGCCGGCCACATCCAACAGATGCATGTCACCGCGCGGGGACAATTCATCAATCAGGCTGGCCTTCCAAAGCCGGTGGATTCCACCCGACATAAGGTCGTTCATGATGTCATAGCGCTGGGCGACCGATGTGAAGACACCGCGCACCAGGCCCGGCTTCTCATCGGCATCGACCGTGCGGTATCCGAAATCGGCGGTCTTTTGGCTCATGGTCTTCGTCTCTCTCACCCGTGCCGTGCGACGTGTCAGGAACATAGCGCTCACCCCCCAGCTTTGCTATAGCCGAGCCATGCCAGAATTACCTGAAGTCGAAACCGTCGTCCGGGGCCTGACCCCCGCCCTTGTCGGCCAACGCATCCGGCGGGCCGATCTGCGTCGCCCAGATCTGCGCTTTCCCTTGCCCGAAGGCTTTGTTGGGCGGTTGGAAGGGCGCATGGTCATGAGCCTTCGCCGGCGGGCGAAATATATTTTAGCAACGCTGGATTCCGGCGAGATTTGGTTGACGCACCTGGGAATGACCGGCCGCTTCACCGTCGATGCACAGCCCGATCCCCAAGCCAGCAGCGGCCAAGCGGGCCATAACAGCGGCTGGGCCTTGGGTGAGCCCCATGATCATCTGGTGATCGAGACGCAAAGCGGCGCGCGCATCACCTATAATGACGCGCGGCGCTTCGGCTATATGGATTTATTGCCCCCGGATGGGGAGGTGACGAGCAAACATTTGAAGGATTTGGGGCCGGAACCCCTATCCGACGCATTCGATGCCGGCCATCTGGGCGCGGCCCTTGCGGGCAAGCGCACGCCGATTAAGGCGGCCCTTTTGGATCAACGGGTCGTGGCGGGGTTGGGGAATATCTATGTCTGTGAGGCGCTGTGGCGCGCCGGTATCAGCCCCAAGCGCCAAGCTCACACCATCCCCGGCGTGCGGGCACGCCGCCTTGTGCCGGTGATCAAGGATGTGCTGCATGCGGCAATCGCGGCAGGTGGCTCGTCTTTACGCGATTATCGCCAAACATCGGGGGAGCTTGGGTATTTCCAGCATGCCTGGGATGTCTATGATCGTGAAGGCGCGGCTTGCCGAAAACCCGATTGTCCCGGCACAATAGTGCGTGTGGTACAGTCCGGGCGGTCGAGCTTTTATTGCCCCAAACATCAAAGATAGGGACCTTTTCCCGCATGATATCGCAGAAGAACTCCCTCACCGCCGCGCTCCTGCTGGCTTTGGCCATGGCCCTCAGCCCGGTGCTGGAGGCTCAGGCCCAAGCAGAAGCCACTGCGTTTCTGGAAGGCTCGGAAGATATTCCGCTGATGGGCGATCTGGCCAGCGTGCCCGACGCTGGCATCGTCTTCGATTCACCCGCCGGGCGGATCGTTGAATCCTTCGCCGCCGGCCAAACCAGCCGCGAGGCCGTGCTGGCTTTTTACACTGACACCCTGCCGGCCCTTGGCTGGGAGGCCAGAAGCCGTGTGCTTTTCGAACGCGAGGGCGAGCAGCTTTCCCTTGATTTTTTCGGGCCGGATGGCGAACTAACGGTACGCTTCACATTGGCGCCGTCCTAAGCGCCCAACCGGCATTCGCGCTTAGCGGATTGACGCGCGGGCCGTCGCGATTGAGTATCGGCCCGCTTTATACAAGGGCCCGCGGGGGAAAGCCGGGGCCCATTATACCGGATCCCGCCACGCTTGTGCCGGGTCGTGTCCGGTTTTTCGACCCACACACAGACACAAACGACCAGAGGGGAGCCTCTTCAAACCATGTCCTACGAAATGATCCAGAGCGAGAAGCGCGGGCCGGTCGGCCTGATCACGCTCAACCGCCCGAAGGCGCTGAATGCGCTATGCGCGCAACTGATTGAGGAACTGGGCCGTGCCCTCGACGATATGGAAGCCGATGAAGATATCGGCGCCGTCGTCCTCACCGGGTCAGAAAAAGCCTTCGCCGCCGGTGCCGACATCAAGGAAATGCAGCCCAAGACCTATATGGACTGCTATCTGCACGACTTCATCAGCAAAGGCTGGGAACGGGTCAGCACCTGTCGCAAGCCGATCATCGCCGCCGTTTCCGGCTATGCGCTGGGCGGTGGGTGTGAGGTTGCGATGATGTGCGACTTCATCATCGCGTCCGATACGGCCAAGTTCGGCCAGCCTGAAATTACCATTGGCACGATCCCCGGATCGGGCGGCACGCAGCGCCTGACGCGCTTTGTCGGCAAGTCCAAGGCGATGGAAATGTGCCTGACGGGTCGCCTGATGAACGCCGAAGAGGCCGAGCGCGCCGGCCTCGTCAGCCGCATCGTGCCGACGGATGAGTTGGTCGACGACGCCATCAAGACCGCGACCAAAATCGCGGAATTGTCGCGCCCCGTCGTGATGATGGCCAAGGAAGCGGTCAACAAAGCCTACGAAACGACGATGGCCGAAGGCATTAAGTTCGAACGCCGCGTCTTCCACAGCACTTTTGCCACCGAAGACCAGAAGGAAGGCATGGCCGCCTTCGCCGAAAAGCGCACGCCGCATTGGAAAAACCGCTAAGGCGCCGCCCGCCTTACCGGTTCGCCCAATAGCTCCGCCCAATAGCCCCATCGGTCGAATGATCGGTGGGGCGGGCTTGACGGGGGCCGGGTGCGCCGATATAAGCCCGCGTCTCCGGCGCACAGTTTTGGGGCAGTCCTTACAACAGCGCGCCGACCTTTTTTTAACGCGAACGATCGGAATTCGACGAGATGGCGAACCATAAGTCTTCTGAAAAGCGCATCCGCCAAACCGCCACGCGCCGCGAGCGTAATATGGCACGGCGTAACCGTATTCGGACCTCGATGCGCAAGCTTGAAGATGCGCTAAGCGCGGGCGACAAGACCGCCGCCGAAGCAGCCTTCGCGGCAACGATGCCTGAAATTCACCGGGGCGTGACCAAGGGCGTCATCCACAAGCGCACCGCCGCCCGCAAGCTGAGCCGTCTCAGCAAGCGCGTTAAGGCGCTAGCCTAAGATTTTTATCTAGGCAGGTCTTGCGCGCGCAAGGCCTCGCCTCAGATCCCTGCTTCAGCCGTCCGGGTTGTTATTCGGGCGGCTTTTGCGTGTTTTACTTTGGGTTGGGCCCGCTACGGGCCGGCGTCATGTCGGCGGCCAAGCGCTCAAGCTCCTCCAGCAGGACGGCTTTGTCGCGCCGGCTAAGCGCCAAGGCACCGGCGCCTTGCCAGCGGATCATGAAATCATCGGCACCGCGCGCTGCGGCCCGCGTCGGCTGTCCGGCCTCCCGCAAGGCTTGGCGTACGAAAACCGCCATCGCCTGTAGCGCGTCTACCAAGATCTCGCGAGCGTTTGCCTCCTCTCCGCGCGCGCCTGAAACCTCCCCCAACATGGTTTGAATGGCGCATCCGTAGCGCGCAGTCGCGGGCGCTGCGTGCCCCAGGGCCTCACACAAGGCGCGCAATCGGATCGCGGGATCGCGATGCTGCGCATCAAGCCCCTGCAAAAGATCGACAATAGCGTCACGGCGCAGAACCGCCGCGGCGATCACCAAGTCTGCCTTGGTGGGAAAATGATAAAATACGCCCCCAGAGGGAACCCGGGCGGCGTCCGCAACATCGCGCAAACTGACCGCGCCTAATCCACGCCGATGGAAAAGGCGTTGTGCCGCAACGGCTAGGCGATGCGCCCGATCCGACTTTTTCTTGCTCGCCACTCGCGAAACCTTTTCGGAAAGAATGCAACCTTTAGGGTGACATTATTTAGTCGTTTGACTAAGTGAACACGGATTCATTGCGGAGAGTCAATCGCCTCTGGGAACTAACTTAAATTCAATCTAAATGGACCAAAAAGTCCTAGTTTTCCGCACATTTCGCGTGATCGGACTTGTGGGACAACCGCGACCCCGCATGAGTCCGGGAGCCTGTTAGATGTCAAATGGTTTATTTGACTCAAAGCCCGTTTGAACACTTGATTCGATTCGGGCCGGACGGTTACAGTCTGAACGTCGCGGCGGATCAAAACCGCTGGGGCCAAGCAAAAAACTGCCGAATACATATTTGGCAACAGCTCGTGAGAGCAATCAATACGAAGTCGACTTTCGGCATTAAGTATTGGTGATGTAAAATTTCTCGCGTTTGCTGTTCTTCGATTTGGTTCTGTATGCGTTTTACTAGATGTTGCGCCGTCTGCTGCGCCTCGTCCGGGGATGCTTTTGTTTTGGATCGGGTCGATGACCGCCCACGGGTGGCACCAGATGGGGAATACCTGAAACGGGAATACCCGAATTTTGGTGCGGGCGGGTGCCATACTGCAAGTGGAGGGGCGTGACAGTCGAGGGGTCGCAGTGTGTCGCGGCACCTTCTCCGCGTTTTATGACGCTGGACGATCTAACAATCGGCTGGGGAAATGAAGCGGTTTTGAAGGTGACGGTGCGGCCTCATAGAGGTCGCGAGGCGCGGTGTTGATGAGGGTGACAGGGCGTTGTTTGGGGGAATTAAGCCGTGAGCGGCGGAAATAGATATGACGATCTGGCACGCGGACAGTCCGGTGCCGGTACGGGGTTTCATAGGTCAGGCGGCATGGGGCAAAACGAAGCGGGCGATGATGGCATCGATGCGGCGCGTAATATGGGCGCCCGATCTGTGGGACGAGACTCTGCAGGTCGCCACTCTGGAGCCCGAGACTCTGGAGCCCGAGACTCTGGAGATGGCACCGTTGAGCGCCGAGCGGTCGCCCAATGGGCGCGAATTCGTGCGCGTTTGCGCTCGGAATTTGGCGAAACCGCCTTTAAAAGCTGGCTGAAGCCCCTGATTTTCGACGGGATTGAAGGCGGCGTCGTGCGCTTAAGCGCGCCGAACCGCTTCATGCGCAACTGGATCGAATCCCAATATGGGGAGCGTTTGGTCCGGATGTGGTCCGGCGAAAACGCCTCTGTCAGCGACGTTGTTATTCATCATGCGCCGCAAAGTGCGGGCCGGCAAAGTGCCGGCAATCCGGCCCAGGGCGGCCTCTCCGCCCCCGCCATTATTGCCACCGAGCAGACCGCCAGCCGCAGCGAGGATGCCTCCCGCCCGAGCGTTGAGAGCATCAACGACTTGTGCGCGCCGCTAAACCGTCAGCTAACCTTCGATAGCTTCATCGTCGGCAAGCCGAACGAGCTTGCCTTTGCCGCCGCCCGCCGCGTGGCGGAGGCCGAAGCGGTGCCGTTTAATCCGCTGTTCCTGTTCGGGGGTGTAGGCCTTGGCAAAACGCACCTGATGCACGCGATCGCGCAAAATCTGCGCCAGACCGCGCCGCAAAAGCGGGTGCTTTATCTGTCGGCTGAGAAGTTTATGTACCAATTCATCCGCGCGTTGCGCTATCGCGACACGATGGCTTTTAAAGAGCAGTTCCGCTCCGTCGATGTGTTGATGATTGATGACGTCCAGTTCATCGCCGGCAAGGAAAACACCCAGGAAGAGTTCTTCCACACCTTCAACACCTTGGTGGATCAGAACCGGCAGGTGGTGATTTCCGCCGATAAATCGCCGGCCGAGCTGGATGGCATCGAAGACAGAATGAAATCGCGTCTTGGCTGGGGCTTGGTCGCGGAAATTCATTCCACCACCTACGAACTGCGCCTCGGCATCTTGCAATCCAAGGCTGAGCAAATGCGCGTCGAGGTGCCGGAGAAGGTGCTGGAATTCTTAGCCCACAAGATCACCTCCAATGTGCGTGAGCTTGAGGGTGCGCTAAACCGCTTGGTCGCCTACGCCAATTTGGTGGGGCGTCAGATCACGTTGGAGACCGCGCAGGACGTGTTGCACGACCTGTTGCGCGCCAATGATCGGCGGGTGACGATCGAAGAGATCCAAAAGCGGGTGGCGGAGCATTTCA
>Ga0307967_1001417_pt1 | contig 14713 bp, 17 predicted proteins | sample OrgLakmetagen648_FD_201828 | JGI IMG/M metagenome (GOLD analysis project Ga0307967, IMG submission 201828) | Saline water microbial communities from Organic Lake, Antarctica - #648 | ecosystem: Environmental > Aquatic > Non-marine Saline and Alkaline > Saline | place: Antarctica: Organic Lake... | reverse complement strand
TGGAAAAGGCTCTCAAACTGCGGCACCACTTTGACCAGCAGAATGGCGGTCACCACAATGGCGACCACCACAACGGCGATCGGATAGGTCATTGCCTTTTTGACTTTTTTCTTGAGAATTTCGGTTTTCTCAAGGTACATGGCGATTCGGTCCAGCATCTGTTCCAGTGCACCGGCTTTCTCGCCGGAATCCACCAGGTTGCAGTACAGATCGTCAAAATGCCTGGGGTGGCGGCGCAGGGCGTTGGCAAAGCTGGTGCCGGATGCGACATCGTTCCGAACGGCCGAAATAAGCTCCCTCAGGCCCTGGTTCTCCAGGCCATCGGTCACAATGTCAAAGCTTTGGATCAGTGGCACACCGGCTTTCATCATGGTCGCCATCTGCCGCGTGAACATGGCAATGTCAAACGGCGTTATTTTTTTGCTGCCGCCGAAAAGTGGCTTTGGTTTCTTCTTTACTTTATTCGGCATGATGCCTTGCTTGCGCAACTGGGCTTTTACCAGTGCCAGGTTGGTGCCAGATACCTCGCCCTTGGATTTGTTGCCTTTACGATCTTTGCCTTCCCAGACAAACGCCTGAAGTTTTTCTGTTTTCGCAGCCATACTTCTTAATCCTTCGTCACGCGGTTGGCTTCTTCCAGGCTGGTCACGCCCTCGATGACTTTTCTGAGGGCAGATTGCCGCAAAGTCCGGAAGCCTTCGGCCTGAGCCTGTTTCGCAATTTTAATAGAGCTGGCCTCTTCCATAATCATGCTGGCCAGGTTCTCTGTAATCTTTACCACTTCGTAAATACCGACGCGGCCTTTGTATCCATTAGTGCATTTATCACAGCCCTTCGGGCGGTACAACGTAAAGCCTGTATCGATTTGTTCCTGTGAGAACCCTTCCGCTAAAAGCGTGTCCCTCGGAATATCAGATTCCTGTTTGCAGGATTTACACAACCGGCGGCCTAGTCGTTGGGCAATGATCAGGCTGACAGACGTGGCAATGTTAAAGGCGGGCACGCCCATGTTCATCATCCGCGTCAGCGTTTCGGCGGCGCTGTTGGTGTGAAGGGTAGACAGCACCAGGTGGCCGGTCTGGGCGGCCTTGATGGCGATATTGGCCGTTTCCAGGTCCCGGATCTCGCCCACCATGATGATGTCAGGGTCCTGGCGCAGGAAGGCGCGCAGGGCTTCGGCAAACCCGAGCCCTACCCGGTTGTTTACGTTCACCTGGTTCACACCTTCCAGGTTGATCTCGGCCGGGTCCTCAGCCGTTGAGATATTCAGCTCGGGCGTATTGAGAATGTTCAGGCCGGTGTAAAGGGATACCGTTTTGCCAGATCCCGTTGGGCCCGTCACCAGAATCATACCCTGGGGCTGTTCCAGTGCCTCCATATAAAGTTGCTTCTGGTCGTCCTCATAGCCCAGCGCATCAATGCCCATCTGCGCCTGGCTTGGATCCAGAATCCGCAAAACGATTTTTTCCCCCCACAGTGTAGGGAGGGTGTTAACCCGGAAATCGATTGCTTTGGTCTTGGACAGCTTCATCTTGATGCGGCCGTCCTGGGGCACCCGGCGTTCGGAAATATCCAACTGCGACATAATTTTTATGCGGGCGGCAATTTTCGGCGCCAGCTTAATGGAGGGCTTGGACATTTCTTTAAGAATGCCGTCCGTCCGGTATCGGACACGATAGACTTTTTCGTAGGGTTCAAAGTGAACGTCTGAAGCGCCACCGCGAATCGCATCCAGCAGCATTTTGTTCACGAACTTTACGATCGGGGCATCGTCCACCTCATTCGTGGCAACAACGGCGCCATCGTCATCCTGTTCGCCACCCTCCGTTTCAACACCTTCCAAGTCGGCATCGTCCAGGTTACCCATGGTGGTATCCTGGGACTCCAGATACTTATCAATGGCGTCCCGCAGCTTGGCGTCATCAACCAGCACCGCATCCGTGCTAAGGCCTGTATTGAACTTGATCTCGTCCAGGGCCTGGATGTTGGTGGGGTCCGACACGGCAATAAAGAGTCGGTTGCCTCTTTTGAATAGGGGCAGCGCGTGATGCTTCCGAATCAGTTTCTCATCAACCACTTTTTCCGGCAGCATTTCCGGCAGGAACGCGGATAGATCAAGAACCGATACCCCGAATTCCATCGCCGCCGAGAACGCCAGCCGCGAGCTGTCCGCCAGTTGATTCTGGGTTAGGTAAGTGACCAGCGGAATCCGGTTCTGGGAAGCTTGAATAAAAGCCTCCTTCGCCGTGTTTTCATCAAGGAGCCCGTCATCCACGAATCGCCGGGCGAGGCCGGTAAGCGTTACATTGCTGTTTTTGGTAGACATAAAATGAGTAAGGAAGTCCGCCTAAGTGTCTGAATTGGAGGTTTTGCCTAATGACGTGAGTTTAGATGGGTGTGGGGGGTTTGGAAAGGTGTTGGGTGTAGATTGCACTGAGCTGGGCAGGGTTGACAGGCGCAAGATCGATAAATTTTCGAGCCGGTGTGACCAGATTTGTCACCCATTGACGTTTGGAGTCAGGCGTTGTTTCGTTGTTAACGCTGGCGCTTGTTGTCCTGAAATTCATAAGTCAATGATAGTAAAAAAGTTTAGGATATTTAAATGAGTTGGCACGGGCAGTGCATAGAGTTAAATAGGCTCAAAATGCCGGTCACGGATTAAAACTCCGCCGGGCCCGGGCCAGCAAAAATTGATCAACGTTAACCACTGAGGTTTTAAATGAAAAATATTCAGATGAACCATGCTCAAAAGGGTTTTACCCTTATCGAATTGATGATCGTTGTGGCGATCATTGGTATTTTGGCTGCGATTGCTATTCCGCAGTATCAGGATTACACAGCTCGCTCGCAGGTCAGCCGTGTCGTTGGAGAGATTAGCGCACTGAAAACTGCCGCTGAGACCTCGCTGCTGAGAGGTCAGACAATTGTTTCTAATGATACAGAAGGAACTGGTGAAACAGATCTTGGTTGGACGGAGTCTGATCTTGTAGAAGCTATTAACGATGGTAAAGATCAAGTGGACGTTACAGGTGGAGGCACGGACACCCCGACCATTGCAGTCACTTTAGGCGGCAATGCCGGTGCCAACGTTGACGGTGCAGTAGTGACCTTGAGCCGCACTGCAGGGGGTGTTTGGACCTGCGAAGTAACGCCGTCATCAAGTGGCGGATGGAAAGACAGCTACGCGCCTTCCGGCTGCCCGGCTTCCTAATCCAGTGGTCTTCGGTAAGGGGATGTAAGGTCTAAACTGATTTTATTCTCCCAAAGGCCCGGCGGTTTCGACCTCCGGGCCTTGTCGTTCTTGGATACACCAAATTTTGCGTTACGCTTTTTACTTGTCTTTTCCTGATAGCTCTTTCGCTTGCTGTTCTTGTACCTACAATAACCACTGTCAAGATTGCATTTTATCGACGGAAGCGTGCCATCAACATCGAAAAGCACGGTGTTTCGTCGGTGCAATCTACAATGCTTGGACCGTACAGTGTCTCGGTCTATTGACGATCTTCGAAGCGACTACGGCAAGCGTAAAATGATTGGATATGAACATATTGATAATTGTGATTGCCATATTGTTTACACCGAAAGTATTGAGACCTTGTGCGTGATCAGTCTCGGTAAAGCGGCTGGACGAGAGGTGCAGCTTTATGCAAGTAAAATCTGGGTCTCGCGGAGGTATAAGTTTCATTCTTATCGGGAGAAGGCTGACATCAAAGCGAGCATTGGGGGAGCTCCAGATACCCGCGAGCTCAGGAATGAGGAAAGTGCTTCAGTAGTATTTCGAAACCCACAGCCAGTGGGACACTGAAAGACTGAGGTGGGAAGAAATAGTCAATAAATGAGTGAGTTTAGTGATCGGGCTATCAAATTGGCGAGAACATGACAAATATTAAGGTGCGTATGTTCAGCGTCAAGACCTTTAGCGCTGCGCTTTATCTAATTTTGTTCCTGCCCTTTGTTTCTGTCCTGTTTGCAGATTTTATCCCGACGACTTTTGGCGCCTATGCAGACCAGCGACTTCTACTAACGTTGTTCGTGAGTTTTGTAACCGCGGCCGGAATGTTTTGGCTGTCTTTTCAGGGAGCGCTACCGGCCTCGTTGAGAGAGCTAGGGCCGTTCTTTTTGCTGCTACTAACTTTCGTGATTCCGGCTTTCCAGCCAATTTCGCAGCCATTCCATGTTGTTGAACCGGTTTTTTACGCACTCTACTTTTTTGCGTTCGGATTGCTGGGCGGCATCTTTCAGAGAACAAACCTCGTGCGTGAATCCACGCAGGTCATTGTATTTGTTGCCGTGATCGCCTGCTTTTTCTACGCAGCGATGACGATCAATGTCTACCTGTTTGCTATCCTTGATGAGTTTTCCCGCCTGGATGATGTTATTCCTTGGGGATTTGTCAATATTCGCTATTGGAGTCACGTTGCCACCTGGCTGGTACCGCTTTTCCCTTTGAGTCTGATCATTGGTTCGTGGAAAGACAATCGCCTCTGGAAATTGGGCGTTGCGTTTACCGGTGCCCTCTGGTGGTGGGTGATCTTTCAGTCTTCATCCCGTGGCTCGATGATCGGCTTATTTATCGGGTTTCTCCTCGTGTGGGTCTGCTTTGGTAAGGCCGCTTTGCCTTGGGTGAAACTGTTTGTTAGGTTCGCGATCTATGGGCTTGTGACTTGGCTGATGCTGTCTGTACTCATTCCGAGCTTGGTGTTCGATGAGGTTCAAATTCGCGGCATCAATGCAACCACTTCTGGCCGAATACCTTTGTGGCAGGAAGCTTGGGTTATGAGTTTGCAAAACTTTCCTTTTGGCATGGGGGGGCAGTCTTGGCTCACCCATGAGATCCTGACTGAGACTTATCGATCATCGCCTAAGTTTGGGCACCCTCACAATATGTACTTGATGTGGGCGGCAGAGTTCGGGTGGATTGCCATATTTGGTCTTGCGGTGCTTGGCAGTGTGGCTTTGCGGCGGTTGTGGCAAAGAGCCTCGGGTATTCGGGCTGGAGATAATCGCCACGCTTTGGTGTTGGTGGCCTTTACGGCGTCTGTCACGGCCGCGCTCGTTCATGCAGGGGTCTCTGCGGTTTTTATTGCGCCAGGGTCAATGTTGATCGGGTTGCTGGTTCTTTCTGTTTTCTGGGCGCTTATCAGCCCGGACTTGCAGCCGGTGGTATCAAATCAAAGAAGGTTTTCTGCCTCGGCTTTAGCGGGATATATGCTTGTGATCGCTTTTACTCTGGCGGGCTCGTTGTGGTTCCGCGAAGTTTTGCGGTACCACCAAGCGATGACAGAAGACCTTGTCTATTACCAGGAGAATGTGCCGCAAGGGATGCTTCCTCGTTTTTGGTTTCACGGCAATTTCCCCAGACACCCCAGCCAAATGCCACCGGAAAAATAGGTCTGAAAATCCAGATCTGGCTAACTTTTTGCTTCTATTGAATTAACTAAGAAGCGATCAGGGGCAATGCCGAATCATCATGAACAAATTTTTCACTGGTTTCACACTCATCGAATTAATGATCGTCGTCGCAATCATCGGCATTCTAGCTGCCGTTGCGATACCGTCTTATCAAGGCTACGTTTTAAGTGCCCAGGTAAAGCGCGCAGTTGGCGAGCTATCAGCCTACAAAACCTCCTATGAGTCTCAAGTATCAAACTCTGACACGGTCACAAACGCCGAGCTGGGTTACGTCCCATCAAACCTGACCACCGGCAACCCCGCCACCGACATTGCGATTGCCAATGCTGACGGTTCTGGTCACCTACAGGTGACACTAGGCGGCAATGCCCACCCGAATCTGACAGGTTTGATCGTAAGGTTCGAACGCACGGTTAATGGAACCTGGCAATGCGTGATAGATCCGAGCGCGGCACCACGATGGAGTAACGCCCTCAGCCCCAGCGCCTGCAACGTCATTTGAGTTGGGGTCTGACCCTATACGCCCCTTTCGATCATCGCCATGAATTCACCGGGCATGTCGACCTTTCAACAGGCGTTATCCAGATGACGTTCCACTTTGCTTTCCAGAGCCATTGCTTCATTCAGCGTTACTTTTACCAAATCCGGAGATTGATCCGTGCATACATCAAGAATCGTGGATGCCTGCTCGATATCCTTGGCAGCTTTGGCTCTGAAAGCCATCGGGCGAATTTGCGATATGAGGAGTTTGTGGATCGCAAAACGGATCGGATCGGGTACGTTGACAAGCGCGATATGCTTGCGATCAAAAGCGACCGTTCGCACGGTCTCTTCCAACAGAAAACTCATTGAACTGGAAATACACATACGGTTTGTTTCTGACGGTCTTTCTGATGAATGAACCACCGGTCCGGCTCATGGGCTCAGCGACCCCCAACATGGGTTTCTCCTGTGCTAAAATCCCTTATCTCAACAGTCGCTTAACGGCAGCCAGCTATGCAGAAACCAGCAGATCGCCAGTGGGGAATGTCTTCCAATAAGGCAAAAGCGCGGATGCTGGCGCAGCGTGATGTGTCGGTGTTTGTATATGACGCTGTACGGTTAGAGGGTATCAACTTCACATTGCCGGAGATTCAGACATTATTGCAGGGTATCACTATTGGTGGGCACAAGCTGAGCGACCAGCAAATTGCTGTGAATCAGGGCGAGGCATGGAAAGAGCTCTTCACCATGTTGGGAAACGGCCGATTTGAGATCTCGCAAGTCTGTGCATGTCACCTGCACGGTATCGCCGCAAAAGAAGAAGCGCTTGAGTGGGGGCAGTTTCGGACCGGCGGTGTTCTTATAGCCGGAACCGACTACGAGCCGCCATATCACAGCGAGCTGCCGGCACGATTTGATCAGATGATTGATGAGTTGCCCGCTTACGACGACGCTTATGATCAGGCCATCCACGTTTTCCTCGCCATGGCCAGGAATCAGTTCTTTTACGACGTCAATAAACGGATGGGGCGCCTGATGATGAACGGCCACTTGTTGTCTCTGGGCTTTCCGGCGGTCAATGTGCCCGCAACCAGGCAACTGGAGTTCAACGAACTGATGCTGCGGTTTTACGAAAGCGGTGATATGGGTGAAATGAACCAGTTTATTAGAAGCTGCCTGAACCCCAAGGCGGTCAGGATCATGAAAGAATAAAATGGGGTCAGACCCCAAAATCCAAAATCAGGAATGATTCCATGCACTACAGTTCGATTCTCCCGGAAGTTCTCCAGATCGCGGATGCGGCGAGCCATCGGATTATTATGGAAGGTCTGCGCGCGCTCACTCGTGACATTCCGGTGCTTTCGGAGGAAGGCGTCCTGAGTCTTGGCGTGGTCAAAGCCCCGGCTTTGAAGGAGGCGTAATGGTGCAGGCGGGTAACACATGGGGTCAGACCCCGACGTAGACACTTCTTTTCCGACTTTTTGGATATATCCGTATCTAATTTGGTATAATTCTCCGTGTTTTGGATATTTTGGAGTCTAATTTTGAATCTTGTATCGGGGCGGGATGTTCAAACTACGTTGGCAGGATACGTGCGACAACGTCGAAAGGTCCTGAAGTGGTCCAGAGCGGCGTTGGCAGAGCGCAGCACGGTGCCAGCGCCAACGATCAAGAAATTTGAAACGACGGGGCAGATTTCATTGCGGCAATTTTTGTTGCTCTGGCAATGTGTGGACGATCTTCAGCGTGTCGAAAGCCTGGCTAAGGAACGCGAACAAAAGCCGCTGCCGCAGACTCTGGATGAGGTTCTTGCCCAGTGAGTTTTGCGCCTGTTCGACAGTTGACCGTTTGGCGTACGTTCGGAAATGGTCAGCAAGCTCGGGTTGGTGGGTTGGCGCAAAACCGACAGGGTGTGTTTTTTCAGTATGATGCGAACTATTTGGCGCAATTCAGCCCGCTTTCTCCGTTCACCCTGAATTGGGATGCCAGCGTGCAGCTTGCACCGCGAGAGCCCCACGGCGGTTTGCACGGGGTTTTCGCCGATTCCCTGCCTGATGGTTGGGGGGTGCTGTTGATGGACCGGGTGTTTCGCCAGCAGGGCGTTCTGCCGTCGCAGGTCACGCCGATGGATCGGTTGGCGTTTGTGGGGGCCAGCGGCAGTGGTGCGCTGAGGTATACCCCGGTAACGGATTTTGCGCCTGCGGCAGATTCCAGGCTGTTCGATATGGCTGAGTTGGGGCTGCACGCGCAGGCCGTGTTTGATGGGCAAACAACGGATGTACTGGCGGAACTGGTTGCGGCAGGCAGTTCGGCGGGTGCCCGGCCAAAGGCACAGCTATATTTTGCTGCAGGGGAATACGACGTTTGCCGTACCCGTGCAGTGGCAGGTGATGAAGCTTGGCTGATGAAATTTACATCGGCCAACCTGCCTCTGGGGCACGAAGAAGGGTTGTGTGAGGCGGTTTACCTGGCGCTGGCAGAGCGAGCGGGTTTGCAGCCTCCGCGCTGGCAGTTGCTTGCGGCTCCGGGAGAGTCTGGCGCCAGGGCATGGCTGGCGGTTGAGCGGTTTGATCGGGTATGGCGCGCGGATGATGTGCCGGGCTGTGTTCATCTGCACAGCGCCTGTGGCTTGCTGGATGCGGATTTCCGCGCACCGAGCCTGGATTATGAAGACTTGATCAAGGCCAGTGGCCAGTTATGCCGGGGTGCCAAGGCTTCGCAGTTACAGTTTTTGCGGGCGGTGTTTAATTTGTTCGCCTTGAACCAGGATGATCACAGCAAAAACTGGGCGTTCCTGCAGGGTGATGACGGCGACTGGCGGCCGGCGCCGTTTTACGATGTGACCTTCAGCCCCGGCCGTTTTGCGGAACACAGCACGGCGTATGCAGGTTTCGGTAAAAAACCGCCGTTAAAAGCGCTGCAGAAACTGGCAGCCGAGGCGGGTTATGCCAACTGGACACAGGCGCGCCAGGAAATGCAGCGCGTACTGGATGCCCTGGCCGGGTTTTCTTCGGTAGCCACAGAACTTGGCGTAAGCGCAGAGACCACCCGGTTGATCCAGCAGCAGCTCGATCAAACATACCAGCAAAACATGCAGGGTCTTCGGGGTCAGACCCCATGACATTTCCCTTGGCCAAATGCACTGGGGTCTGACCCCAAAATCAGGGTTTCTTTTTATGGATTACCGTTTGATTTTTCCGGATGTTATCGAGATCGCGGAATACGCAAATGGGACACCGGGGCCGCACATGCGGTGCTTTCAGCTGCTGGTGGCAGGGTGGAAACCCTTGAGGGGAAGGCTCTGGTTTATGGAAAAGAGGATGTTTTGAACCCGTTTTTTGTGGCGTCTGCGAGCGGGTATCGCTGAGCTTGCGAGGTTAGGCCGGGAGCTTCGTTCAGTTTGCTTAAGCATTTTTTGTATGTACAATAAGTGATATGAAAATTGAATACGATCCAGGGAAGGATGCCATTAACAGAGTAAAACATCTGGTTTCTTTAGCGGATGCGGCACTCATAGAATGGCAATGGGCATTGTGTATAAAGGATGCTCGAAGCGATTATGGTGAATCCCGGACGATCGCGTACGCGCCAATTGGATCGCGAGTTTATTGCGTTGTTTTTACCCGGCGAGGTGAGGCCTTGCGAGTTATTAGTCTCCGAAAAGCCAATCGACGAGAAGTGAGGCTTTATGCAGATAAAATCTAAATCAGGTCGAAATTTTGAGTTGCCGTCGAATGAGGAAGATGCAGATATCAACGCTGGTATAGCTGTGGATCCAGATACTCGGGAACTTACTGATAATGAGTTTGAGAAACTGCGCCCGCTGGGAAGGCCAAAGGCTGAGGTCACTAAAGAACGTATAACGATTCGTCTCTCGCCAGATGTTGTTGCCAAATTTCGTGCAACGGGCAGCGGTTGGCAATCGCGTATGGATAAGGCGTTGCAGGAGTATCTGCGCGATCACAGTTCGTCCGATATTGAACGGCTGGGCTAAGCCTCACGACATTTTGCCGTACCGAATGTATTGGGGTCTGACCCCGAATTTGGTTATAATTCGTTCCGCTCAGGATGAGTGCGAAGATCATAACATTTAGGATCTTCAAGAACCGAAGACATGCCCAAGGCAAGTGGACTGCAGTTCACCGCCACCATTGGCGGACTCCCCAAAGATTTTTTTTCCGTTGTTGGCTTTTAGCAGACCGAGCGCCTTTCCGGCCTGGGTTTCGGCCACCTGGATCTGGCAACATGGTCTAACCCCAAATCTTCTATTGTTGACTGCCAGTCAACAAAGGTCTATGGTTTTCGCATAGTCAGTCAGGGAAGAGTGATGAACGTTATTTCAAAAAGGCCGTTCAACGAGGCAGCCCAGAAATACCCCAATGACGGGGGCGCGTTGTTGGAGATGTATCAGGTGCTACAGAAGATTGATTTTCAGGCACCGGATGAATTGAAGGCGTTTTTTCCATCTCTGGACAATTTTAAGTACAGGGATAAGTGGTGGGTCTTGGATGTTGGCGAAAATAATCTCCGTGTCTTGGCGTTCATCCAGTTTGTTAATAAACGCATGTACATCAAGCACATCGTCAACCATGCGGATTATGAAAAATTAATTATAAGATATCGGCAAGAGCAGCGGCGGGGGTGAGCAATGATAAATTTTGCAATTGTTGAAGCCTATCAGGACTTCATGGCAACCGCTTTGCCTTTGATAAATATCGAAACCGAGGCGCAATACGAACAAGCACTAGAGACGCTTGAAAGTGTGCTGGAATCAGCCAAAGACACGCTGGATGATCCGTTAAACCCCCTGATCGATATTCTTAGCCAGGCAATTGAACGCTATGAGTCTCGAAACGAATCAGTGGTTGCGTTTGATGAAGACGCCAAATTGTTGCCGGTTGACGTTGCATTGCTTCGAACGTTGATGAGACAGCATCGCCTGACCGGCAGTGATTTACCCGAAATCGGCGATAAAACAATGGTATCGAAGGTGCTTAAAGGTAAAAGAATTCTCAGTCGACAAGCGATTGAAAAGCTGAGTGAGCGCTTTGGCCTCAGGCCCGCCATGTTTTTTGAAGTTTGAGGCAGGGGTCTGACCCCAAAATCAGGGTTTCTTTTATGGATTGCAGTGCGATTCTTCCGGACGTTCTTCAGATCGCGGATACGGCGAGCCAGAAGGTTCTGGATATCTACATGACGGATTTCAAGGTGGATTACAAAGCCGACGAGTCGCCTATTACGGCTGCGGATCTGGCGAGCCATCGGATTATTATCGAGGGTCTGCGTGCGCTCACCCGCGATATTCCGGTGCTTTCTGAAGAAGGCGCGGACATACCCTGGGAAGATCGCAAACACTGGCGCCGTTTCTGGTTGATCGACCCCATCGATGGCACCAAGGAGTTCACTCAGCGCACTGATGAATTCACGGTAAACATCGCGTTAATCGAAGACGGCGTGCCGGTACTGGGTGTGGTGACTGCGCCTGCGTTGCAAGAAGCTTATTGGGGTGCGAGAGGCGAGGGCGCCTATAAGCGTGATCGGACGGGTAGTGTTCGCCGAATTTCAGTAGCGGAGCCGAACGATATCGTGCGCGTTGTGGCTAGCAAAAACCACCTGAATGAAGACACCAAGGCCTTTATTGAGAAGTTCGCGTCCCACGAACTTGTTCAGGCAGGCAGTTCCCTCAAGTTCTGCCAGATTGCCGAGGGCCATGCCGACATCTACCCACGACTGGGACCGACTTGCGAATGGGACACCGGCGCCGCCCATGCCGTTCTGAATGCCGCCGGTGGAAAGGTCGAAACTCTGGAAGGTAAGCCATTGGTTTATGGCAAAGAGGATGTGCTGAATCCCTTTTTTGTGGCGTCCGGGGCCTGGTATCGTTAGCCGGGTCAGGCCCTAAACTGCACCTTCGATCATCGCCATGAATTCATCAGGCATGTCGGCCTTTTGGCAGGCGTTAAGCAGATAACGTTCCACTCCGCTTCCCAGAACCATTGCTTCATCCAGCGCATCTTTTACCAAATCTGGAGATTGATCCGTGCATACATCAAGAATCGTGGATGCCTGCTCGATATCCTTGGCGGCCTTGGTTCTGAAAGCCATTGGGCGAATTTGCGATATGAGTAGCTTGTGGATCGCAAAGCGGATCGGATCGGGTACGTTCACAAGCGCGATATGTTTGCGATCAAAAGCGACCGTTGGCACGGTCTCTTCCAACAGAAAGCTCATGTACTGGAGTGGCATGGCTTCCGACTGGAACAATGGCACCTTGACGGGGTTTTCATTTTTGCCGTTGCCGGTAGTCAGCAAGTCTACTGACAGCTGTTTGCCTCGAATCTTGAACGAGGTACTCGGATTGTCATGCCCTAGTTGAGGCACTGGCAAAAACCCCATTTTCAGCTGATCCAGAGCCTTGGGCGCTGTCATATCGGGCTTGTCGACTGCAATATCGATATCTGCAGCGACATCGATATCCTGTGTCCGCATGTTGCTTGGCCAGGTCACACCAAGAACATTTCCAAGCAGGTTGTAGGCGTGAGTGCCGACCAGCGTGGCCTGGCCCGCATCCGGGCGCATGATTCCCGCGTCTGCAAAACCCTTAATAACCTTCAGGCTGGTGTGATCCATCCCGTACCCTCCCGCGGCATTGAACGCTCGGGCAAGATCCATGATGCGCGCCTCCTGTTCCGTCAGGGATTCGTTGCGATCCTTGATCCGATTGATCAACGCTTGGGTCTTCTCATTGTCCGGGCCAATAAAAATTTGCCGATAAGCCCGACCCAGTTCCCTGAACTGGAAATACACATACGGTTTGTTTTTCACGATCTTTCTGATGAATGACCCACCGGTCCGGCTCATAGGCTCAGCCACCCCTAAAGCGAGCACCTGATCAAGAAGTTCGGCGTAAAGCGTCTGAGCTGTTAAGGACAATTCCTGAACCATGAAATACTCTCGCTATACGTTAACTGTAATCAATTAACGTATAACACCGAGCATTTAAAAACAATAATTATGGGGTCAGACCCCATGACATTTCCCATATCGATTCCGGGCCGTTACACTTTCCATCGCACCTAGGAAGGGCGCGCAAGTGAAAGCCATCACGATCTTCAAGGACCGAAGATATGCCCCAGGCAAGCGGACTGCAGTTCACCGCCACCATTGGCGGACTCCCCAAAGATTTTTTTACCGTTGTTGGCTTTGAGCTGACCGAGCGTTTGTCGGGTCTTGGTTCCGGCCGACTGGATCTGGCCAGTACCTTTTCCTATATTGCGGCTTTTGATGTTCTGGAACAGCCCGTTGATCTGGTGGTCTGGCGACACGGCCAGCCCCTGCGCCGCTTCACCGGCGTGGTGAATGAATTCGCCCGGGGCGACACCGGCCACCGCCGCACCCGTTATGAAGTCATCATCCAGCCGCCGCTGTGGCGCCTGGGCCTGATGCACAACAGCCGTATCTTCCAGACCCAGAGCACCGACGCCATCGTCCGTAAACTGTTGGAAGAGCGGGGCATCATTGACACCACCTTTGACCTGAAGCGAACACCGCAAGAGCGGGAATACTGCGTTCAGCATCGGGAAACCGACCTGTCCTTCCTGGAAAGACTGGCCGCCGAAGAAGGCTGGTATTACCGGTATAGCCATGGATCCGTGGATGGCGCAGACCAACCCGCTTTGATCATCGCCGACCACCACGGTGATGCCCCGAGGCTGACCGAAGCCCAATACAACGCCAAAGCGGGTGGCAGCACCCAGCAACCTGCTGTTTTTCGCCTTAAATACCAGGAGCGGGTCAGAGCCGCCTCCGTGGCCATGAAGGACTACACCTTCAAAAATCCCGCTTACGCCCTGATGCACGAACGCCAGGCGGATAAGCTGGATGCCCAGCGGGACGACTACCAACACTTCGACTATCCCGGCCGATTTAAAGCCGATGCCAGCGGCCAGCCCTTTACCGAATCCAGACTGGAAGCCTTAAGAAACGACGCCACTACGGCAACCGGCAAAAGCAACCGTCCGGATTTCACGGCAGGCGCCAAAACGGAACTCACCGAACACGACAACCAGAGCCTGAATAGGGATTGGCTGTTCACCCAGGTTACCCACAAAGGCAAACAGCCCCAAGCCCTGGAAGAAGAGGGCGGCAGTGGTCCAACCACGTATCACAACGATTTCGAAGCCATTCCCGCTGACCGCACCTGGCGCCCGAATCCGCAAACTCTAAACCGCCCACTGATGGACGGCCCCCAGATCGCGATCGTCACCGGCCCGGCCGGGGAAGAAATTCATTGCGACGAACATGGCAGGGTAAAGGTCAGATTTCCGTGGGATCGGCGCCTGCGGCCAGCAGAGGTAGAGAGCGGGAAAAATGATGAGCACTCAAGCGCCTGGCTAAGAGTCAGCCAGGGCTGGGCCGGCGGCCAATACGGATTCATGGCCCTGCCCAGAATCGGCCATGAAGTCATCGTCAGTTTCCTGGACGGCGACCCGGACCAGCCCATCATTACCGGCCGAACTCATCACGCCACCAACACACCGCCTTATTCGCTGCCGGAACACAAAACCCGGACAACACTGAAAACCCAGACCCACAAGGGCGAGGGCAGTAACGAACTGCGGTTTGAAGACGAAGCCGACAAAGAACAGGTTTACATACACGCCCAGAAGGATCTGGACCTGCTGACCGAAAACAACCGCACCGAAGTCATCAAGAACGACAGCCACCGAACCGTTGAGAACAATGACTTCAGTCACATCAAGGGCAACGCCCACAGCACGGTAGATGGCGAAAAGCGCGAACAAACGGGCAAAGACCA
>Ga0307967_1001416_pt1 | contig 14716 bp, 18 predicted proteins | sample OrgLakmetagen648_FD_201828 | JGI IMG/M metagenome (GOLD analysis project Ga0307967, IMG submission 201828) | Saline water microbial communities from Organic Lake, Antarctica - #648 | ecosystem: Environmental > Aquatic > Non-marine Saline and Alkaline > Saline | place: Antarctica: Organic Lake... | reverse complement strand
ACGCTTAGTTTTTAAATGTCTCTAACCCGGAGCATCATACTCTCTGGTATGTTAACTCAAACGGCCAGTGTGCCTAATGAGCGTTTGGGAGGTGGGGAGAGGGTCACTCCTGGGACAATGGACACTAACCTGGAGCACCATACTTCTCTCTCTGGTATGTTCACTCAAACGGCCAGTGTGCCTAATGAGCGTTTGGGAGGTGGGGAGAGGGTCAATTCTGGGACAATGGACACGAAACTGCAGGCAGATGTTGCTTGTTGGATTTTGTTGACATATGACATATAACCTCTGGAGTTTGAGCTCATTTAAAATGTAAACAATCCCACAGGTGCTCTGCAACAACCAGTAAGCGCTAGCGGTCCAGACAGCCTTCTAAACAGCATCGTACTTTAAGTGTTGTTTATAGCAGGCATCCTGAGTGTTACGTGGATATATGTATCGCACAAATCACATAAATGGCATCTGTCGGATTACCCTTTAAAGCAACGTTTCACTGAGAATTTGGGACTGTGACATGCATGTGCGCCGCTCACTCAGCACAGACATCACTTCATCACAAGTTTGTTTCAGGCAACGTCAAAGGTGCGGGTTCTGGGTCCAGCATATCACCATTCTGATGGTTACTGTAAATGTTTGTATTTCATCCGTGATCACAGGTTATGGAAGTCCAGAACCCAATAACAGCATAGGCATTCCTTCATGTACACAAATTCTGCCACTAGTAAGTAGTTTGTCTTACCTCTATCTGGTATTCTGCAACTAGCAAGTAGTTTGTCATACCTCTATCTTTTGTTTCCACTTACAATGCTTATATTCTGCCACTAGTAAGTAGTTTGTCTTACCTCGATCTGGGAAGCCAGGAAGCTGCTTGGATTCACGAAGGTAGGTATCTGGTTAGCTCCTCCTGTCGGTGGTTGAGCAGGAAGAGTCGGGCAAGGCCTTAGGTTTGTATACGTGTATGTGTGTGGTGATGGGTTAACTCGTATTGGTCCTCCAAACACTTATTTTGTTATGACTTCCAGAGCAATTGCTGGGAGGGCTTTGTTGGCGGTGAAAAGTAGGGTGCAATAGAAACACCGACCCTTTGATGAGAGCTTACTTGACGCGGAAAAGCACCATGCGTTTAACCTTCGATACTCGACTTCCTTAGCACGTCTATTGACAAAAAGAACAATGCCATTTGTTTTCCTTACTAACCCACCTCCAATGTCTCCTGTTTGCTCCCATTTCTTTTTGATGACGTTGATACACAAGGACCTGTTCGTTCAGTGCCTTGATAGTAGCGTTGCATTGAGCAGCAATCCTGCTCTCCAATTCCTGCAAGTACCGCCATGGATGGAGCAGAAGTGGCACCCCCTCTCTTTTTGACAAGCAACATGGAATCTGGACTTTTTGCACTGCCACCCAGGCGATCAGCAAGCGACAGGATAGTGTTTAACTAGATAGTGTTACAACAAAATGTCACGGATCAATAAATCAATACAGGAAAAAAGGGAGCATTCGGTGCGTGAAAGGTGTAGGAACATTAGCTTACATTGACAAGTGTACCACGCGTGGGCCCTCTTCTAGGAGGGCCTGTTTTCTGACACCCGGTACCCGTGGGAATGTGATGAGGTACAGATTTGTTGGTGCAAACAGTTCCCTCTGTATTGGCCAGCGGAAGCCCACATCATTTCTTGCTGTGGTTGTTAGTTCGATTGATACTAATTATTTACTATCTCGGTAGAAATCCTGACTAGGCACACATTTATTGAGGGGAAAGTGCCACATGCTAGTGCTCCTGAGCGGGTGCGGAATAATAACATATTGTTTGTTTTGTTTGGATTACAAAGGCCTCCAGCCTGGCATGGCTGCTCAACCAACACTAACATATCACAGGATGCATTGGACGTGGATGTGCCGTGCATAACAAGTTCTATCAGGCAGCGCACCTATGATACCCCATTTGCTGTATAAAAGGTTACCTGGATGCCCATTCTGTTCGACCGCTGTATCAGGAGGGTTATGAATATGACTAAATAGACCTCCAATGCAAAAGGCGTACAGACCTGCAGGGTACACCCACGAGCGTGTGTATGTTTACGGTAGTAATGTACGTAGTAGGATGACCAAGCATAAATATCTCTGGTGCCGGATAGACGCATGTTCTATCTTCTAGATTGGCTTGTGATGATGCCTCCTGCTGTCAAAATGATTGACCACTAAGGCAGGCAAGTTGCTGCTTAGTGGTCAAAGGAACCTTATCTTGGCATGTCTCTTTCGGAAGAGCCATGAATTCGAAGTAGGTGCTCAGCCCTTCCAAGGCAAGGCCAACACAAGCCTGCGCAGTGAAGTGCAAAAGGTCTTTTGGCACCTAAACCCTGGCAGAAACGGGCGAAGGGAGTGCCCTCTTCCTCCCTTTTTTTACACCTTAAAATTACAAAATTAAACGAAATTTGATTAGCCCGTTAAAATTCAGGGTGAAAGTTCGCGAACTTGAACTTGACCGAACTGTGACCGAACCCCGCACTGAACAACCCTGGTTTCAAGGTAATTATAAGGTATGCATCGTTCTGCAAGCAGCGTACGTTGACCTTGTGAAATGAATTCATTTCAATTTCCTGTAGTATTATACTGCTAATTTGAGGATATGTCTGTTCACTTTCGTCTCTCCCTCCCACTCGAAACACGAATTAATTGTGATTTTAAATAAGCTCCCTAAATGTCGGTGCACTTGAATCAGCTTTATAAGTGTGTCGACAGTTTGCTGCCGAGCCGCGGGCATGAATAGAAGTAGACAGTGTGCCGAGTAGGCACCACCATGGAGGTTCTGAGTGGGGTGCATGGCAGTGCTCTTGCCCTCTACAGGAAAACCTGGGGAAAGTGCAAGCAATGGGCATCAGGGATTTGCCACCCTCCAAACTTTGCGGTGAGTGTAGCAACTCAGCATTGTTAGGCAGTCGTTGCCATTTGTTGGTGGCTTGCACAACCAGTGGGTATAAGGTTTTAACCGAAAGTGTGCTTACTTACAGGTTTTGGATGCCATGTACTGCGAGCGCTCCCTCATGGTCCTCCCCAAGCACTCCTGGGCCAGGAAGAAGCTCCTGCTGCTCACGCACATGCGCATTTTTGAGATGGTTGTCCTCCTGGTCATCACTGCCAACTGTGTCACCTTAGCTCTTGAAAGGTACGCTGATTTTCCAGGTTATGCGCACACAATGTCTTCAAATGGGTCTGAGCACGCTGTCTTGTGCTGCTGAACCGTATGGCTGCATCTGCAGCTGCAGCTGCAATACAGCGACGTACATGACGCGGACCTGCGCTTCCCATTTAAAAGCCCTTGTTGGCACACACTCTTTGCCACCCTTTTCCTGGTATGCACAGCAATGCCCCTGGCTTTCGTGAGTCTGTCCTGGGTAGGCGATTGAGGACGGCTGACTACGTGTTCACAGTGAGTGCTCTCTTACTGGGCTGAATTGTGGCCTTCTGAGCATCAAGGCCTGCACTGTATTGCGCAATGCTGCGTGATGGCGGTCCTGTGCTTGACTGCAATGCCAGACTGTGATGTGAGGCCATGTTGTCGGGCTGTGCTAGCTGCTACAGAAATACCTTTTCCAAAACTTGCAGCTACAGAAGCACCTTGTCCAAAACTTGCAGCTACAGAAAGACCTAGAGAGAAAACCTGCAGCTACGGAAACACCTTTCCTCCAAAGCTCAAGCGCGGGCCATCTTCCTCCTTGCTCATTGCAGGCCTTTTTTTCCCTGGAGATGGTCCTCAAGGTCCTTGCTATGGGTCTTGTGGGTGCTCCGTTCACATACCTCAGAAACGGTAACAACATCACCTGCTTGCCGTTGATATTCTTGCATACACATGGTATCCAGGCAGTTTTTATTACGTGTTGCCACCTCTTGTTGAAATAGTCTGGGCATGTGGGTAAATCATGACATGTAAATCACACACTTTTGAGCTCCCTGAGTCAGCACCTTTGGCAATCATCGCCCCTTCCTTGCTCAGGTTGGAACCTCCTGGATGTGGCTATCATTGGCACCGGCTACATTTCCTTAGCAGGGTTCTCCAACGTCACCGCTTTGCGAGGCCTGCGTGCTCTGCGTCCCTTGCGGACCATCACTCGTATAAAGGAGATGAAGGTGCGTGTAAAGCTAGTCAGGACAATATCGAGGGGCGGTCACCAGGAAAACTATGACTTGCTGATCCATTCCTCACGTCATTCATGTCAGGCTTAGCCATCATCCCAAAGTAATAGGATGCATGTGTAGGGATGGCCACAACTGTATATCTACAACGTATATGACCGTATATTTAGTGATTTTTTTGCTGAAAGTAAGGAATATATATTTATAATTTATGGTTTTGGCCAACCCTGTGCATGTGCGTGTGACTTCTGTCTGTGGTAAAAGAGGCTAGCGTCTATGGCGGGAGCGACAATTACTCAACTTCTGGTCATGCCATTGAAGGATGCACAGCCCTGTATTATTCGTGAGCTTCTGTTTGTTGCTTCAAATGGCTGGTGGAAATCAGGCTGTGTATTTAAATTTTAACAAGTTGTCGCACAAGGAAATTTCAGTGGTGACTTGGGTGCCCCCAGAGAGAGGGGGAAATGCAATTTAAAAAATGGGGATGGCCAGAACAATATTTACACAGACAACATGCGGCACTCTCTGGTAGTGTGAACTCTGATAGTGTGGACTCTGATTGTGTGAACTCTGCATTTACAGTCATACACGCTGTGTGCATATACGCTTTTGGCCAGCCCTCCTCACTTTTGACCTTGAATGTGTTGCCCTGCTGTTTATCTGGCGTAGCTTGGGGCTGGAGCCGTTCTCAAAAGCGTGGTATTGTGATGGGTTTAGAGTGCGTAAAGTGTGCAAAAGTATGAAATGTGAGAAGCCCTATTTGTAGGGCTGGCCATAACCGTATATATACACAAAATATGACCGTATATTTGGTGAATTCCCTGCTAAAGATACCGTACATACACCGTATATATATATGGTTCTGGCCAACCCTACCTATTTGTGGTATCCTACCTTTCCTGTTTACGCCAAGCACTGGTTAGTTCTTAGCCTGCCAGCCGTCCGGAATGATCCATGCATTCAGACAGCAAAGTTTGCTTGCCATGGTCCTTGTCTCCCCTCTCAAGCAAATCTTGCCCCGAAACATGATGCTGTACATCCAAGGTCCACCGTTGTCACCCCATTGGCAAAAGTCCACCACCCTCTTTTCCCATTCATGTCTAGGGTTGGCCAGAACCGTATATATGCACCGTATATGACCGTATATTTGGTGGTCTCCCTGCCAAAAACACCGTATATACACATTATATTTATGGTTCTGGCCAAGCCTTCTCATGCCGATGTTTGAGTTGCCCCAAAGGCCTCATTAACAAAAGGCTTGAATTGACATGGAAGAAAACAGTCTAAGAATCTTTGATGAAAACGTCACTTGTTCTTTTCTGCCGTCACATCTGTGCGCCAATCTCCTCAGTGTACCTGCTAGCTAGTGCACACACACACACAAACATAGGGTTGGCCAGAACCCTATATACCATCTATATCTATATATATATATAGCGTACATACGACAATTTTGGCAGAGAAATCACCAAATATGCGGTCATATACGTGCATATATACGGTTCAGGCCAACCCTACACATACACCCACACCCACCTGGAAGGACTGCGGCTGGCGCTTCGTACAGGGCTCTTGCTGCGTGCGGGGCTCTTGCTTACGCTCCTGCTGCGCACAGGGCTCCTGCTCACACTCCTGCTGCGTGCAGGGCTTTTGCTGACACTCCTGCTGCGGCTCTTGACTGCACGTGCACACGTGTGTGTGTATGAGTGTGTGCGTGTGTGTGTGTGCGTGCGTGTGTGTGTGCATGAGTGTGCAGGAAAGTCAGTGATAAAATCCTCTTCAGCCCCCACTGCTGCGTATCCTTGACAGGGACGAAAAATATAATCATGTAAGCGACTAAGTGGTGGGCTGACCTTCTCACAGGTAGTAGTACGGCTTACGTTACTGAAAAGGTGTCCACAACAACAGACAGCACGCTATGGTTGCACTGCATTGCACAAGCGCGCAAACACACACACTTCACACACACAGAGCAAGTGTGTGCCGTCGAACCTGGGCTCTTGCTGACCGTAGGACTTCTGCGTCGAGGAGGGGTGCGGCTGCGGCTGCGACTGCGGCTGGGGGAGACACTGGGAGGGGTCTTGGCCCTGTGTTTTGTGAGTACGAATGCGGGTGTGTTGGCATGTCGTGCTAGTACGCATGTTAGTATGTCGTGCTGGCATGCGTTTGCATTTGGCTCATTGAAAGGAGTGGCTTGCTGCGCATCACCTGTCTCTGTTATTGATTGTTCTGTTTTACGCACATAAACACACACAATCATGCTGCGCATCACCTGTCTCTGTTATTGATTGTTCTGTTTTACGCACATAAACACACACACAATCACCCCACCACACCCCCCGACAAACGCACGCAACAACACCCCTGCTGCTGCAAGTACATCTGCGGCTGTGTAGAGTGCAGAGCCGTGCCTCTACCACGACTCCAGAGTCTTCGGGCGCTCATTGACTATGGCTGCATAATTTCTCACACAAGCATACACACTTGTACCGACACGCCTGCTGCGAGTGCAGCTGGCTAAGGCCTTGTCTCTGCCAAAATTGCACCGCACACACACGCACACACACATGCACACATACACACACGCAAATGCACATGCACACACACACATACACACACCTGCTGCATGTGCGGCTGCGGCTGCGTAGGGCCCTGTTTCTGCTGTCATCACACATGCACACATGCACACACAAACACACACGCAAATGCACACACACACACACACACCTGCTGCGTGTGCGACTGCGGCTGCGTAGGGACCTGTCTCTGCTGTCGTCACACATGAACACATACACATACGCAAATGCACACACACACAAATGCACACACACACACACCTGCTGCGTGTGCGGCTGCGGCTGCGTAGGGCCCTGTCTCTGCTGTCGTCGCTAGGGCTGCGTCGTCGCTCCCTGCGTCGCTCGTTGCTCACGCTGCGGGAGCGGCGGTAGCCTCTGCTGCGGCTGCGGCCGTGGCTGCTGCGGGAGGGGTAGTCGTCACCTGTGTGTGTACAGACGCATGTGTGTGCGTGTTCGTGTGTTCATTATAGTTAATGTGTGTATGGGGGGGTGCTTGCGTGCAGAATCCTCCGTTGCGGCTGCGGCCGTGGCTGCTGCAGGCAGTCATCTCTTGTGTGTGTGTGTATGTGTGTGTGTGAGAGTGTGTGTGTGTGCACGTGTACATATGTGTGAGTATGTGTGTATACATGTGCATGCAGGCATGAGTGTGCGTGTATGCTTTGGTGTGTGATTTTGTTTGGGGGGGGGGCGTTCAATTGCACACACGTTAAAGTTTCCACTGCCAAGGTGGTCGTCTCTTGTGTGCTTGGGCAACCAGAATTAAGTAGAAAACAGGAAACAAACATTGCACAGGCTCCTGAATAATTGAAACAGCCTCACCTTCACAAGAACTAGGTACAAACAAAAACACAAACTTGCACAACTCAACCCGCCTCATTCACACACACACACACATAGGCACACACACAGTTACAAAGTACACACTCAAAAGGTACACACATACACACGCACCTCCGCGCACAGGTGGCGCTCCTCCCCGCCTGAAGTCGTCAGGCTTCTTGCGGCCCTGCAGGCCACACACACAAGACACACACACGAAGCTGGGGCACGTCCCAAACAGGACTGGCATGTGCCAAACATATGCACCGCAACGTGCACGAGAGCGACAGCAACAACACGCTGACCTCAGGCACCGCCACTTCTGGTAATTACGTTCTGCTTTCTACGCAGCACACCACTGATAAGTGGTGAGGGCTCCACTTTAAAGCTGTGCCCGGAGTCTACTAGTCCTTGTAAATTGGTTAGTTATGGATGCTGCTGAAAAGTAATAGGGTTCTTTAAGGGTAGAATCAACAATCAACAATCAACAATCAACAATCAACAATCAACAATCAACAATCAACAATCAACAATCAACAATCAACAATCAACAACAGGCACGCGCAGAGGGAACTCGCAGAGGGAACTCGCTAGCCACAAACGATAGCACACGCTAGGTGCCCTTGAATGTGCATTCACTTTCAACACTAATGAGTTAAGAGACACAGAGAGCAATTTGCAAAACTTTCAGAAGCTGTACAGCCGCAAAACCTTTCAGCGCACACGCACGCACACACACACACACACACACACACACACGTACACACACATGCGTACATACAAACAACCAGACCCAGACCCACACGCACACACAACACACACGCGCGCACCCCCACCCACCTGCTGCGCGAACGTGGCTTGCACCTCCTTGCCGCCCAGGTACATGTGGTGCAGACCGCTCACTGCATCCTCTGCATCATGCGAGCTGGTATACTCGATGAAGGCAATGCCCCGCATCTGCTTGGTGTAGTAGTCCTGGTCAAGGGGGGAAGAGCATGCGCTGTGTTTGGTACTGTGTGTGAACCTGCACCCGCAGTTGCGGATGGAGGGACCGCCGGCGAAACGGGAGGAGGGTGCTTGAGATCAGTTTGTGGCAGACGCCATGTTCACATGCAACGCGTGAGGTTAGCGTTACAAGTGCGTGAGCCAGTGCGGTGTTCAGGTCCACCAAGGCTTTGCGACGGTGACAGCCCGATGTGTTGTGATAACCTTCATTACTCAGGCCAACCTAAGTAAGGCTTTGCAAAGACCTCGCAACAGTTTGCGCACTCATGAGAGGCACGCACGTACGCAACGCGCAACGGTTTGGTGTACACCCTTTTAAAGCCATGGGACCAGTTTGTGGCACTGACATGCGAGTTTGACGTATGCCAGCCGTATGCATGGCACCAGCAAACCGACTGAGCAGGCCACCAACAAGTTGCCCTGACTGTTTGTGAGAAGCGGTGTGCTGTGCTGCTAAAGCAGGTGCTTTCTCCCTCTGCTGCTTTATTACACGTAAGGCACGCATGTGAGCGCAACTGGCACCCTGCTGCTTTTCCCCTCTGCTGCTTTATTACACGTAAGGCACGCATGTGAGCGCGACTGGCATCCTGCTGCTTTTCCCCTCTGCTGCTTTATTACATGTATGGCACGCATGTGGGCGCAGCTGTAAACCCAGGCAATGCCTTGTATCTCTTTCCTCTGCATTGGGGAGCACGCTGCTACGCTCTCGTTCACGCCATCAGTTTCTGGACCTACCTTGGGCATGTACCTGCAAAAAAAACAAGCAGACACACGGTGAGAGTGATGGTTGCGGCAACAACGAAGAGCGCGTGATGGATAATGAGCTCTAGGCCTCAGGTCAGTTCATTATGCAACCCAATATGATACGACAATTGGTACAATTGCACAGCACTGCACATTCCAACACGCGGCGCACATGCTCAAAAGCACGGGGGCACACACATACTATCACACTATCACACACACACCAGACACACATCGCAATTGTTCTTAAAGGCGTCATCCATTAGACAGGCAAAGCGCAAGTGCTTCGTGTCACAGCTCTCTTGAGCCTAACCTCAGCCCCACTCACACATCTTTCACGCTCCCGTATTTGCCGGCTTGGTAGCGGATGTCATCGGCACTGTGAGAGAGGAGGCAGCAGCAGCGGCACGAGTGCACACATGTGAGCAAAGACCAAATCAGGTATTTTGTGAGATTGGGGCCCACAGACGTGCAGGGGTCCTAAAGGAAATTGACACACACAAACACACACACACGCACACACACGCAGACACAGAAGCGCCCCAGCAGGGTGTGCCTGACACGGGGGGGTGGGGGGGAGGGGACCACGTGCTGGCTTCACACCCAAATCTTTCACAAACTCACTGACGTCTGCCACCACGCACAGGCACACTGCCGGCCCCCTCACCTGCATCTGTCACTGACGTTACGCAGCAGGATGGATGTGCGGGTAGGCGGCTCACGCACACCTCCTCCACCTCCACCCCTGCTACCCCCCCCATATCCACCTCCATACCCCCCACCTGTTTCAGGCGCAGGCCACGGTAGTTCATGAGCAGTTGGTATTGGGTGCGTGCGTTCAAATATTTCGTGCAGTTGATTGGGACTTCACAGGTGGGACAGCACACTGCAAAGCCTGATAGCAATACACACAAACGGTTGCATTGTGCATGCATAGTGGGGGGATGGTTCTCAGGTAGGTATGAAGCAAACGCTTGTGAGTGGCTGACGGGAGGGTGGTGGTGAAGGAGTCAATATGCAATCAAGGTGGAAGCACTGACTTCTTACTACCTATTTATCCCACACATTTTCCTATTCAGAGGGTTTCCGCAACTGCTGAGCAACTGCCCACGACCACTTCTGTGTGCAGTCAGCACACCCGACAGCTCTTACCATAGCCACCGTAGCCTGCAAGTCGTTCGCACGTGCGCACAAGAGGAAGCAATCAGAAGCTTTTGCTTGTGTAGTTGTAAGCAATGTGTATGCATGTTCATGTTCATATTGAGCATGTTCCAACAAGAGACGCCTCGATTGCTGCAGCATGGCTTGGCAATCAGAGGGTTCACAGTGGGGCAAACATACATGAGAAGGAGCGTTCGTGTGTGTCACTCACCGCCCCCGCCTGCATATGAAGATGGTGGAGGAGCATTGCAATACCTGCAGGAAGGACACGGACACGCACGTTCAGGCCCAGGTAAGAAAGTCAGCATCAATCATTCTCCATGGACATACTCCATCAGCAGAAACAGCTGATGCTTTCCGTTTGTGTGTGTGCCAGCCCATACTCGGAATCACTCACCCCCTCCTGTCGCGGCCAACTGGGCTCCTTGAACGGGAAACGCTCCTGCTGTAGCTCCTGCCTCTGCCCATCCTATTCGTTTTTTTCAAAGTAATAATATTAAAATTTGAAAGTCGCTTGTCATCTCAGAGGCAAAAATGAAGAGGCACAGAATTCAAGAAGAACATGTTGAATCTAACAAACGCAGGCGCGTCAAGACATTTACACAAACACACGCACGCACGCGCGCACACACACACACACACACACACACACACACACATACACACACACACACACACTCACACACACTCGCGCGCACACAAAAACCACACACACACACACACACACACACACACACACACACACACACACACAAACACACACACACATACACACACGCACACACATGCACACACAAACTTGCACACACACGCACACATCATATACAAACAAACAACCTCACGCATTACAGATCTGAACAAGCTCCTCGTACGTGTGAGGACGTGTGCAATTTGCTGGCACGTGGGGCGTGGCAGCCTGCCTTGGAATTGCTGCAAAAGGCCAAACATGAGCAGGGCATTAGCTCAACAGCATCATCAACCCAGCCATCGTGTGCATGGATCGGCAGCAGAGAAGCGCTGTCAGCTTTGATCATTGCCCGAACCCACGTGCTTGCGGCCTTGAAAGCCTGGACTGCTGTTCTTAACATACAATCTTGGCAGCAAGCGTCCAGCCCCTCCGGTTTCTCTGCAGCCCAGGGAAATCAGTCAGAACTTCTGGCACTTTCTGTGCAGCGTGCATATCGGAAGGTCGGTGGTTTCGCTTCACGCATTCTGATCCAAAACGCAGCACCTAAATGTTGGTGTGAGGTTCAGCACAGAACGCTCTCACCTACAGTCCCGTGGGTCTAGCATGCACAACCCTGAGAAGCGTGTGGTGCCCCTATGCGCCCCTATGTACTGCAGACATTCAAAGTGTGTCTTTAATTTTGTGTGCGTATGTGCGGTACACCCTCCTCCTCCTGCTCCTTCACAGGCTGCAGCGTACGTGCACCCTGACAAATGCAAGCTGCCTGGATCCGAGCAGGCCTTTCGCCTGGTCAAGCACGCACAGCAGTGCCTGCTGGCGGCCCACAGCCAAGGGACAAAGGCCCCCAGGTGGAGGGACAGCGGGGAGGACGGTGGGGGTGTGTACCAGGAAGATGGAGAGTGGAAGAGCAGGCATGGGGCTGATGACGATGGCGTTTTGGAAGACGAGGACGAAGGCTTTTGCTGGTGGCAGCCGTGGGAGTGTGCTGCTCATGCAGCTCCTGCCATTCCCAGTACGGTGCCAACATCTGAGGATGAGGACCCCATTCTGCTGTCTATCCCCCTCCCGGTGCGTAATACTTCTCCCTACTCCTCTCTTCTCGCACACGAATGTGCGCACGCGCACACACACACGCACACGCACACACGCACACACACACACACACACACTTGTGCGTGCACACTGATGTGTGCGTACGTACTTGCACACACATACAACGCATACGCATGCCTACACGTACAGCTTGCACGAGCACCCCGTTATATCTTTTTTGATAATTGCCATTAATCAGCACCATGGCAAATTCTGCCCAGCTTAACATCGCAAACTCAGGACCTCCTGCTTGCCTCTATCGACTGCCAACAACCCCTCATGTGAATTTGTGCTCAAGTTCATGCGTCCACTGTGCGTGCAGGAGCTGCAACAGAGAGTGCTGGAGCTCCAGCGCGCAGTGCTTCAGCCCAGCCCTGGCCTGAGCATACATCAGCGGCAGCGACGGCTAAGGTAGTACGATCAGAGGGGGGAAAAGCTTGATACTAATAATGACATAGCTAGCATGATGTACGAGATCATGAAGGTGCCTGCACCAAACATACTTGTAGCCTTACCTGAGGTATAAGTGCAATAGTAATAAGTAATGTTTCTGTACATGTTTGTGGTCAAGCTGGTGGCGTGGGCACTGACGGGTGTGGCATAAGAGTGTAACGCTGCAAAAAGTATAGTCTGATGTGCCTTTGGTGCTTGGAGCAAAGCGCTTTTACGTGCCACACCAATTTTCAGCAGTTTCCACATAACACTGATTTGAGCATTGCATACCCACAAAACATTGCGCGATCTGAGGAAGTTCAAGCGACTGGTTGCCTGAGCCAAGAGTTCTGTGTTACTGCACCCTATGAAGCAAACATTTGCTTGCATGCTCCGATTTGGACAGTTTTCCGGTCTCGTGCCTGGGTGCATTAACCCCTCCTAGGCAAAAAAATAAACATCAGGACATGCACCATGGTGAACGTCCTTTTGCTCTTATAATTGACCGCGATTCACCCTGACGCGTGGGCTTTTGGTACCATCAATACACGGATTGCAAGCTGTTTGCGGCGAAGCTCACCCCCCATTGATGCAGCTACATGTGACATTGGTCTGAGTCCTCATGTGTGTGTTATTGCACCCCGCCTGTTGTGCAGGTATGCTCGCAGCATTTTGTCAGACAGGACAGCCAGGCAGCTGCAGCAGGTAAAGGAGGAGACCTGGAGCACCTGAGAGGAAGCTAGGTGCACTTTACTGCTTGTATATATCATGGTTTAAAGGCTTGTGTTACCTGAGGTAGATGCATTCTAAGGCGTAAAGGATCTGAGGCAGGCGCATTTCAAGTAGGATTGCCAGAACCAGATACATGTAGAGTGTTGCGCTAGAGCTGGCAGGAATAGCCTTTTTTAAAGCGGTATAGGGTATGATTGGTGCGTGTGTTCTGGCCAGTTGTATATTTCAGCCTGTGACTGAAGCTTGGGACTTGTGGCATTTTAAGAAGTTGACTCGTTCTGGAGTTGCAGGGCTTGCCTGGAATACACATTTTTGGTACTTGGTAAAGAATTGTAATCTTGGGATTGATGGTTTGACAGATCTGGAGACATGTTGCAAAATGGTATAAGAAGTTTTATACTATAATTTACTAGTTACTTATGTACACTGCTATTAGTGCGTGTGACCTGTACTTATTTGTAAAATAACCTGAATTTGTTTTGAACTTCCAATTCTGAGTCGCGACTCTGTATTGTAATTCACTGCTTTACATTTTATTTTCATCTGCTCTTGGGGTGCGTTTTGTCATTTGGACTGGTTTGCAGGTATGTGAGCGCTGCTTTTGTTTTCTGGCGCCTGCTGCACCCTATCAGCGTATACCTTTTTCTCGTTTTAAACCATTTTGTGCTGGGTCTGTTTGTGAAACTTTGTACCAATGAAATGTATTGCTGGACCAGATCATAGTGATCTTATCTTTTTTAACATTCCTTCTAGAAGCAAATCACGCCGAATGAGCGGCAGCGACAAATTATGTGTGATCAGTTGATAGTTATTAATTGGGTTGGCTGAATTGCTCGGTTCAGATGGTATGGTGTTTTAATACTATGAGACATTGTTTCTTCTGACATAAAAGCTGAACGCTTGAATTCATGTGCTCCCAAGCTTCGGCAAAGGATGAAGGAATATGTAGATCTGCTGACCAAGACTCCTTGTTAGGAAACCTAGAAGCAAGGCAGACCTTCGCCTCAAGCAGAGAAGGCACAATGGTTTTTACAGACGGCCCGTCCGGGAGGTAACCAGCAGCAATACATGTAAGGTGGATGGGCGTGGTTAGTGCACAAACCAAGATCATGAAAGAAAAACTACGCAGGCAGTGAAAACCACTCCCCACATGAAGTAAAGGAAACGTAAGCCATTTTGGTACCGAGTACCGGAAAACTCCTTTACCGGCAGACAAGAAAGGCCCAGAGAGGTCCAACAGAGTACCAGAAGGAGGAAAGAAGTCACAAAGAGACTGGAGTACCAGCCTCAAACAAGCAAGAGCACCAGGCAGATATTGCAGATCTAAGCTAAG
>Ga0307967_1001409_pt1 | contig 14770 bp, 11 predicted proteins | sample OrgLakmetagen648_FD_201828 | JGI IMG/M metagenome (GOLD analysis project Ga0307967, IMG submission 201828) | Saline water microbial communities from Organic Lake, Antarctica - #648 | ecosystem: Environmental > Aquatic > Non-marine Saline and Alkaline > Saline | place: Antarctica: Organic Lake... | reverse complement strand
AAATGGTGTTGCTAGCTTACCAATTGCAAGGTCAGTGTGGGCAAGTAAATGGTGTTGCTAGCTTACCAATTGCAAGGTCAGTGTGGGCAAGGAAATGGTGTTGCTAGCTTACCAATTGCAAGGTCAGTGTGGGCAAGGAAATGGTGTTGCTAGCTCACCAATTGCAAGGTCAGTGTGGGCAAGGAAATGGTGTTGCTAGCTTACCAATTGCAAGGTCAGTGTGGGCAAGGAAATGGTGTTGCTAGCTTACCAATTGCAAGGTCAGTGTGGGCAAGTAAATGGTGTTGCTATCTTACCAATTGCAAGGTCGGTGTGGGCAAGGAAAGTGTATAGGTCGACTCTCTGAACAAGACATGCAGAAACTCTCAATTGTCAACCAGCTAACTGCTTATCACACGATTTGTTGCTGCCAATGAATGGTCGCGACAATTTTACCAAACATTGTCGCGCCCCATCATTGGCAGCGACGAATCGTGCGACAAGCACTTAGTTGGTTGACAGCTAAAATATTATGTGTTCCTTGTTCAATAAGCTGGATGTGCCAGTCTTATTAGTTATTGTGCGGAGGATTATACTTTGCAGTGACGGCGATTTGATCTGACAATGCTGTCAGAAGCAACGGCTTAATGGAAAGGAGAGCAAAGTGATGGGATGAAAACGTACAGGCACACACGAGCGTTTTGGGCTTTGCAAAAGCCAGCAGTCGTTAGCTTACCAGGCATGGCGTGTGACGTTTTGCACCTCAGGTACCTCTTCCAGACATTCTACGAGAGGAAGCTCAGGCGTCTGAGGTGCGATGAAGTACTTGCTATTTAGGTACACATTTACAGTTCCGTACTTTGCATTTCAAGCATGCACGTAAAATTGTTAATGCGATTCATTTTACACAAACATAATGGCATATAAGGCTCAATTAATCAAAATGTCAATGTTAAAAATATGACAACTTGCCCTTTGTCGACACTATTGAATTCGTATAGACACAATAACGATTGTCGCATTTTCATTCTCTGCGCAAGTCCCTTTTTGATCAATAATTTGTTGAAACCAAGCCAAAGTAATTGCTCATCAACTATGCAGGGAGGGGATTCGACAGGACAGGGCCTCCCCTCTCGGCGACGCCCTTGTTTTCCGCAAGGTTTGAGGGCGGAAACGAACAGGAAAAGATCGATTTTTATTCATTCATGCTTGTGCCTACGAAGAGCATTAAAATGCAACTAGATATCCAAGATACCTATTTGTGCCTGTAAATTGTAGATGCTGGGCTGAATTGCTGGTGCCCTGGAAAATATTGATTGCATTCCCGGAAGCTGTGATAAAGCTGGCTCATACCTATACCCTGCTCAGGTCCGTGCCGCCCTAGGCGGAAATTTGAAGATGGTGGTGTCCGGGGCTGCTCCTTTACCAACTGAGGTGAGTCTATTGTGTATAACCTGCAGAGGTTGATGGTCTATTTTTTGCCTCTTTTGGCCAACGTACCCAGGTGATCATAAATCGAGGCAAAAAGCACGATAGATTGCAGTGATCACAGGGTACGGATCAAAAAGAAGACTCAGATCCGCAGTCTCCTTTTTGATCTGTGCCCTTGACTTCATTGTCGATGCTAATGTTGAGCTACTCTGTCACCTTGTATCCTGAGCTACTCTGTCACCTTCTAACTACTTCAACTACTTGCTCCTCTGACTTGCTCCGCTGATTTGCACCGCATGCAGCTTGAGGAGTTTGTCAGGGTTGCACTGTGCTGCTTTGCCGGACAAGGGTATGGCCTGACAGAAACCTGCTCTGCTACTTGCGTGGCTCCCCCTGATTGTTTTGAGATGGTGGGCACAGTGGGACCTGTGCAGACGTGTGTAGGTGAGTCTGTGTGACTTGTGAGGGGGTTTGCAAGCATGTGTAGGTGAGTGAGTGTGTGATGCGTGGTCTGTGTAGCTTGTGAGGGGTTTTGCAGGCGTGTGTAGGTGAGTGTGTGATGCGTGGTTTGTGTGATGTGTGAGGGACGTGTGAGGGGGTGTTAGGTGTTCGAAGTGGCAGGACGTTGTAGTAAGAGTTAATTGAGTTTTATTTGTCTCACCTTCAGATTGTGCTCTGCTCCTCCTAGTTCAGCAAATGGAGTCACGAGCTAGATCACGAGCTAGATCACGAACTAGATCACGAGCTAGTCACGAGCTAGATCACGAGCTAGATCACGAGCTAGATCACGAACTAGATCACAAGCTAGTCACGAGCTAGATCATGAGCTAGTCAGGAGCTAGATCACGAGCTAGATCACGAGCTAGTCACGAGCTAGTCACGAGCTAGATCATTAACAAAAGGAAAAAGGTAGCTTTACTTCTCAGTGTATTTATAGAGAGTCTTTTTGCTTTAAAATGCATGCGATGGTATAGAGCAATGACAGTGGGCAAAGCTGCATCACTGCCCGTTATATAGTACTAATCACCCTTTTCCAAGCGGATTGTTGCCTCATAGGCTATATACCTTCTCAATGTGGTCCAAAAGCACATTTACTGCGCACCATCAAAACTGGAAACCGCAGACTGCTGCGTGACGTCTGTACCTGACCTTGGATACTATGCCGGGGACACCCTGCCCAAAGGGGAGCTTCTACTGTCAGGTGGAGTACACTTATGTTTGGTTCTACTGTGGTTTTACTGTTTGGTGCTTTCTACTGTGGGTTCCACTGTTTGGTTCTACTGTCCGGGAGTACACTTCTGTTTGGTTCTGACCAATTGCTTTGATTGGGGCCAATACAATCTCCTTTGATAGCCTTAGATCCAATGGTCATGGATTCGTGAAGTGTGCTGTACCCCCACTGATCGCAGGCCCTTGCCTTTTTTCTGGCTATTTCCGTGACCCTGATGCCACGAGGGAGGTGCTTGGAGAGGACGGCTGGTTCCATACTGGTGAGTGAGTAAGTAAGGAAGTTCCATACTGCTGTGACTTAAACAGGACCATCTGTCTTATCCCATCTCACAAACTGCATACAGGTTGCTTGTAGCAAATTTTGAATAACGAGATAAATCACAGTAAGCGTTTAGACTTGCGGAAACACACAGGAGACATTCTATATGCGCCCGTGTTGGTAACTCATGAGCTCAAATAGTGCGCGTAACTCCATACAGCAAGCGTTTAGACTTTTGGTAAAACACAGGAGACATTGTGGAGGTCCAGGCAAACGGCTGCCTGCGCATCATTGACCGCCTGAAGAATGTGTGCAAGCTTGCACAAGGTGTGTGTGAGTGTGTGTGGTGTTTATCTATGTGTGTTTGTGCATGATTGTGTGCAAGCTTGCACAAGGTGTGTGTGAGTGCGTGGTGTTTGTACATGTGTATGTGTGTTTGTGCATGTGTTCGATGTTGTGATGTAGGTGTCCTGAAGCCTGACCACCGAATTGCAGGGTTCAGGTCCTCAAACATGTCATGCTTTTGGAATGGCACCTGCCTGTCATACCTTTTTGATTGGCCTTGTCCTGTACAACGTCCCTTGCTGTATTGCAACCCTCTATTGAAGCGATTGTGAGTCAGTCCAGTCTGCAAAATAACTACAATAAACATGGCGTCGCACAACTTTGTCTGGACGATTTTCAAGGGTCAAGGGACAATCCTCAATCCTAACCCAAACTTAAGATGTCTCCTCCTTACATGATCTGATACATACCTTTTTTTTCCCATCTGTTTACTTTTTGTCATAAAATGTTAAGATGCCTGCCTTGAATAGACAGCTTTTACGTAAACGCACTGCTTCACTGCAGTGTCTCTTGTGTGTGATCAGTTTGGTGTACAAGGTAGAGACGTACTGCAGCAGAGGCACATGATTCACGCACTTATAAAATTCCTGTGTCGTTCCTCAGGTGAGTATGTAGCTTTGGAGGCTGTGGAGACGGCCATCGTCGGAGGGGCGTCACAGTTCATTGACAATGGGTGCTGCTGGGTATATGGTGACAGCACGCAGCGAAGGGTGGTGGCTGTGGTGGTTCCTTGCGGCAACACGTGGGTTTCTTTTCCCTTTCGTTACCTTTTGTGGCTGTTTGTGCACACATTTCAAGAATTCAAGCACCTAGGTTGATACGCTTCGTGTTCGCTACGCTGTGCTCCTTTTCGTTACCTTTTATCGCTGTTTGTGCACACATTTCAAGGAATCAAGCACCTAGGTTGGTATGCTTTGTGTTCGCTACGCCGTGCTTCTCTGCAGCTGAGTGATCTTGCCTTTTCATGCATTTGCATTTTGTGAGTGTTTCACCCAGCAGATTGATTTGCACTGTGTTCCAGAGTCACTCATATCAAAACATGTTTGCTCGCACCCTCAGTCTAATCGAATGGGCATGTGGGCCCGGTGGATCATCAGAGATGGCGACCTTATACAAAAAGGGTGGCCTGAGTGCATTATGTGGCCACCAAGCCGCCCAACGCTTCATGTTGAGCAAGCTGACCGCAGCAGCTGAGGCAAAGGGGCTTCCTGTCTTTTGCAGGCCCGCAGCAGGTAATATTGCTGGGATTGTGGCTGTTCTTATCTCGCATTTTTTGCTGAATAGTGAAGCATGTTGTCCGTTTGACATGTTTTTCCTCTGATCTAATTAAAAGGGTACGACTACCCTGTTGACGCCTAACAGTTTGGGATTCATTCAAAAGGGAACCAAGTTCCATTAGAACACAAGAAGCTCCCTGCATGCAACCCAATCCTCAGTGTCATCCTTCATCTCATACTTGCCTTCTCCCACACACGCAGTCTACGTGGAGCCAGAGGAATGGACGGTTGAGAGCGGGCTACTCACGCCAACACATAAGCTTAAGCGGCATGAGCTCAAAAAGCACTACGCTGGCCAGATTCAGGCAATGTACACAAGCCTTGAAAATTAAACTGCCATTTTGGGAGACAGAACATAGTCAATGAAAGGAAAGTTAGGAGGAGCTGTTGAACTGGAAACCACCACCTTGCTTTTTAACCTTGGTGAGGAAGCACACTGTTTTTTGTTAGAAATGTATTTTTGTTAATTATACTCATCGCCATCTATTTTCCTTGCGCATTTGCTGGTACCTGTTCAATCACATATTTCAAGATCAAAATAAGCTGTAATAAAGGAAGTGGAAGCAAAGCTGTATAATTGTATCTCTCTGGAGGAAGGTTTTTATGTGGTGCGGTATGTATACTTTATGCTAAGGTTTACAAGGTTTACAAGAAAAAGCCTTCAGTCAATACGCTCGACTGCCAGCCTGCTAATAAAAAGCAATCAGTTGTAAGAAAAAAGGAGTTTGTTGTTGTTCTGGTGCAAAAAGGCAAATACGTCCTGCACTCTTGTTTCTGAGAATAAGGACGCAAATCTCCTGCGGAGAGAAACAACATGAGGGTGTGTGCAGTGAAAATTGACATGCTGCTCATCTTGGACATCATCTTCAGCTTCACACAAATCACAAGCAGGGGAGGACTTGGGGTTCCATGTCACAGTCTCACAACGGAGGGTGTTGACACGCAGTCAAATCGGTCAACTCTGCGAATGACATCTCGTGGGAGGTCAAGGAACATGTAATTGGGAAGGCTGTAAGGAGAATAAGTTGCCATAGCCTTTTTTAGAGGTAATGCACACTAATTGTAGGTAAAAGATTTGCTGTTGCGCTCACGCAGGTGGCCATCAGATTGAGGCGTCCAAAATTCAGGTGTCTTTTTAAGGTCCACGACAAAACGGCTGACGTCAATCGGTTCACGATTCTGCAGCTTTTCTTTGTACATTTAATCTTGAACCAGGCCAGTCATGGCTGAGAAAACGTGTGAAAACCAGCAATCATCAGACCTGGAGCTGAGCCGCATATCAGCATGTATAACTTTTTTGGCAGTGGTGCTGTCGCATTGAGTCAGAGAATTGTAGAGGCGCAATGTAGCACGAAACCAGTTGAATTTTAAGGGCGCGAGGCCGCATTCACGCATGACGCACCAAGAAGGAATGGTGTCCCTGACCCCAAGTATTCTTTTTAACACTGTCAGCAGCCACTTCTGAACGGGGTTGTCCATCTCTCTGCCCCGTTGTAAGAAAGGTGTGGACCAAATCTGACTTGCATACATGCCAGTGGGAATTGCATAAGGTTTGAGAAGCCAGATGTGAGCATGCAGCCGGTTGGAAAGGCCGTTTTCTTGGACAAAATTTTTAGCCTGAAAGTGCCAGCCGTAAAGGGTCTCAGCGCTGCATCAGCTGCAGTATTCAAGTTGATGCTTTTGTCACACAGCATGCCCAGGTATTTAATCTCGTTGATGTAGGAGAGTGGAGTTCCATCGTAGTAGAGATTAGGCAAATCATCAGACCTGGAGTTGAAGCACATCACATCAGATTTTTGCGTATTCACGGTCATGCATAGACTCTGAGCTTGTTGAGCATGGTCTGCAGCTGGTCGTGGACATTGGACAAAAGAGAAAGGTCGTCTGCAAACAGCAGCTCTGGCACAGTGAAATTAGGAATGCCCGTGAGCGCGCCCTGCACCCCCTCAGCCACGTTGTCGACATTGTTCAAGTAGATAGAAAAAAGCAGAGGGGAGAGGGGGCAGCCTTGCTTCACACCAAACTCTGGCTGTACACTTGCTTGTTTGTCCCCGTCCAGCAATGAGTATTCATCTGTGTGATACAAGTCTTGAAGGATGGAGAGTAATCGATGAGGCATGTGGCAGCAGCACAGGTGTTCCCACAGTTTGTCACTGGGTATGAAATCGTATGCCTGCTTGAAGTCGATGAAGGCAGCGTACAGACGTGAGGTGCTTGTTTGTAATTTCTGGGCTGCATCCTTCAAGTGTCTCAAAATAAAGAGGGGCTGGAGTGTGCTTCTGCCCGGAAAGAAACCAAACTGGAAATCAGGGATCTTGTTGTGCTGAACACACCAGTCTTGAATGATGGAGCGCAGTACATTTGCGTATAGTCGGTACAGGGTGCCACTCACATAATCATTCTGTAGTTGCCTGGGTTTGTGACTGGACCTTTTTTATGAATAGGAGTGAGCTCAGCAAGGCTTGGCCTCTTTGTAACATATGTAAGGAATACAATTCCTTATCTTTACATCTCGAGTATGCCTTTTACAACGCACTGCTACACTTTCAAGACCCGGGAATGCGTGCTTGTGCCATGAGCATGTGGAAAAGAGCAGCAATGTGTGGAGGCAATATTAGGCAATATTAGGCAATGGTTATGCCTAAGCTCTTGCTAGGAAGTCACTCACAACATTATATTCTGACGTTCTGGTACCTCCATCAAGACAGCAGGTCCTGAGCAAGGGGGATTTCTTCTGCAACGTCTATTGGATTGCAAAAGAAGCTGAAGATCACCAAATCATACAAACCCATACTCAAATACGGACTTCTAAATACAGCCCAGCCTCCCTCCTCAACGATTTGGCATCAATTCAGGTATCATCCTGACCCTTCTTTCAAAGAGCGGCTGCCAATGATTCCACAAGCAATGCTTGCCTAACAACGTCAAGACAAGTGGGTCATTGTGACATTATACAAAACAGGAACCCTTTATATTCCAGTATGCAGCATGGTTTAGCGCTCAACATTCCTGACCTGGTGCGGCCCCCTTTGCCCACCACAACTAGAGAGGCCCCAAACATCCTCTCTGGGTGCCGACACACGGATATTTGGAATTCTATTGTTGAGAGGCATACAATCTCGTGCAGCATGATTGACTTCATCGACTCCCGCAACTCTCAATGACAGGCAACAATACAAGGCTAAATGCTCACATTATTGGGCTCTGCTCACCCATTAGTACATGACAGCCATTTGCAACCATATCCTGGTCACAAAAGAAAGAATGGCCTCACCTCTAGACTTTATCCCAGAGCTTCAAGAGTTCTGGACAGCCCACCCAGCAAGAGACAGAGTATTTGGTCCCAGAACAGATGTGTTTAAACACCCACACAGTTCACTGGATTCTCCATCTGCCATCCGGCCGATGTATGACGATAAGCACATGCTCAAAGTAGTGCAACATGCAACCCCATCTGCCTTGAATAAGAACCAAGAGGCGATTGCTACCTTCCTACTGCTCCCGAACTGGATGGAAAATAGCACCAACGCTTTCCACAAAATTTGCACTGACAACAAGGATGGCACTTTTCTTGGAAACATCCCAAAGATAAACTGCGCTACATGCCACTCCTATACCAGCAAAGCAAAACACCACCCCTGCTAGAAGCAACATGGGGCATGTGCATCCTAGCAGTCTAGAACAAAGCTGCCAGGGAGCAACTTATTACAAACAACACATTTTGGCTAGTAAAAATAAAACAATACCTATTACCAGAGGCAATTTGGAATTTAAGCAATGCAGGCATTTTTTTGAACCACCAACTAAAAGGATACTACCAAGAATGGCAAAAATATGTAGGCTCCCCAAAGACTCAAGAAACACAGTTATCAATGCAAACATTGGCGACACCACCGATACACACAGCCAGGTCCTTCCATCATATACAACAAAAGCGCTTGCTTTCATTGATATAAGCAAGCCTAGTTCTATCCCGCTCGTATCCACCGAGGTGCTGGAGGGGGATTTTACACTTGTGCCGACACCAAGAGAGACACCTAACTGGCTAAAAAGAGCCCTCCTAGAAGAGAAACAAGAAAGAAGCATCTGGGCCGTTGACACCCATACCTGCCAACAAAAACAGCAAGAGCAGGGGCTTAAAACTAAGCTGCAAACTATCTAAGGCACAAGCATAAAAAGGACAGTTTGCACAGCGCAAGCTGTGCCAAGAGAGTACCAACTGACGTTCGGTTCCACTCGCCTCCAAGAAGTAGAGTACTTCTGCATGCTGCAGAGTACTCAGCAGGATACCATTCCAAGGGATACACTATGGAAACACCTTACGTGTACTCGCATCCCTGCGCCTTCGTTGTCTGTGATTCAAGACATGTACAGCCGTGATGAGTATGTCTTGAAGGATGGTGATAAGACTGCTCATGTGCATCCAACTCGTGGGGTAAAACAAGGTTGCCCCCTGTCCCCCCTGCTTTTTTCCCTTTACATTAACGATATGACGACATTGCTGAGGGGGCATCAGGGGCTGTCACCAGAACCGCGGGTGTGCACGTCTCACACATGTTGTATGCCGATGATCTGACTTTGCTGGCTAATGAGGCCCGCGATATGCAAATCATGCCGAGTCGGTTGGCTGTGTACGCCAGGAATAAACATCTGATTGTCAACACTTCCAAGTCCGAGGCTGTGCACTTCAACTCCGCAGGTGAAAATGTTCCTGTTTTTGAGGTTAGCGGTGCCACCCTTCATCACAAAGATTATTTTAGGTATCAGGGCATGGTTTTCTACAGGACCTTAAACATGGCTAAGTCTGCTGAACACGCGTCCCATCCTTTTCTTGCCTCTGCCTATAGGATACGTAGATTTGTGCGTGAACACGCTTTGGCAGACAGACCGCACACTTCTTTGTGGCTTGCTAAGAATATGTATGTTATTTCTGATTTTGGCATGTAATAATACTATCATAGTATGGTAGTCAAGTATGGGGTACTGTTTTTTTTGCAGGCAAGCAGGGAATTCTCTCTAGCTTGCTGTCTACGCTTCATATGCATTTTCTGAAGGGCACTTTAGGTATGAAGCAGTTTTCCACAAACTGGGCTGTACTCCAAGAATGTGGACATGGATCGTTGCAGATCTGCTGGTTTCGGTCAGCTGTCAAGCTTTTTAATAGTATGCTTAATACCAATAGTGTCACTTTGCGGAAGTCAGTCCAGACTGATCTCAATTCACAGCCTCGTTCAAGTGCCTGCTGGACTGCTCAATTGCTGAGCGATTTTCAAGGACTGTGTGGGTGTGACTTGTACGTACAAGCTGTCCAAACTGAGAGTACTATTCCCATGCAAGAGTTTACTGCAGATTTGAAGCATAGGATGAGAGGTGTTTGGAGAGACGCTGAGTTGGTGGACCCCAACACGCACAACAACAAACTGACCATTTATCATTCTTGGTTTGCCATCCCTTTTTCTAGAAATAAGCGTATGCTGACTATTGTACCACGGTATCCTCATCTTGATCTGTCTAAACATGTGATGCGCAATGTAAGTAGACTGTGCTTGCGTGCGCATACTTTGAAAGTTGAGGCAGCAACGTGGCTTGAAGATGGTTCTCGCATATGTGACCAATGTCCTGGTGAAGATGAACATGTTCAGAACGAGGCGCATGCTCTTTTAACTTGCCAAGACCTTCGGGTATGTGAGCCGAGGAAACATTTGTCCTTTTTGTTTCCGCCTTATTTTGAGGACTTTTCAGCGGCCCAACCCTTTTCGCTGCAACAGGTCAACAACCAACTTGTTCATTATTTCCTTTTCTAGCAGAACATTAAACTTCTTCTCTTTCTTTCGGATTTATTTGTGGCTGGCTGAGACCAGTCAGCAGCCGATCAGCCAAACAACCGGGCTGAAGGTCACCCCCCAATGTAACCATTGTAACCATTAATGAAAGCGCTTGCTGGAGCTCAAGGCCCCAAACTGGAAAGAGTGGGCCTTCAAAGATAGAAGTTGTATTACAAACAAAACAAATGGATCTCAGTTTGATTGGAGCTGGAGTGTTTACCTTCAATCCATCAGAATTACCACAGTAAATCCTGGAGGGACAAGCAACAACAAAAGAATAAATAGATCCAAGCTAGCAGGAACTTGTTGCTGCTTTGATTAATGATCACGCTCATACTGCAACAGACAGTACGATACTGGTTCACTGTGGCAAATAAGAAACAGCGTCCTCTAAAACCCAGCGCATAAAACGGCACAAAAACAGCAAATTGCTAGAAAACATTGTTCAACATATCCAGCAATCGAAATACACCATCCCCCCCTACAAGGTTAAAGCTCATGCTGGCAACCTAGGGAATGAGTGCGCTGATGCCATAGCAAAATACTCTGCGGAAAATCAAAGTGGCCATGACTCAACACCGACACCCATCCCCATTCTCCGTTTTCTGGCCGGCAAGGGTGGAACACCCTCCCCCAGTTTGCCTACCAGATACTCCAAACTCCTGTCAACCAGGGCCTCCGGCAAAAATGTTCTACATTTTCTCAACTCTCGATGCTGTAGAAGCACACGTGAAGCACATGTGACATGCACAATCAACACAAACTAGGTCCTAAATCAAAACAGGTTTTAAACCATCAATCCACCAACAAGAACTGATCAAGGAAGACAATGTCCTCGAAAAAGACATGAGTAACTCATATTGGAGAAATGCTCTGGAGAAAAGAAAAGTGTCATGCTCTGCCACACAGGTTTTGATATACAACCAACAGTGTGCCGCTCAGTACAACCATATAGAGGGGCCCCCATCTGCCAAAAGCTAGATGGCACCTACCACATGCTGTCAGGCTGCAGTAATCTCATTTTAGATAGAATGCTTATTAATAGGCAAAACGCTGCTGGAAAATGATTATGAAAGTGATCCAACAAGGTACACAGCATGGGAGGAGTCAAACCTGCACCACAACCGGGAGACTACACAAGTTACCGCCTGCAAAAGAGCGCCTTTTTTGCAGGCGTTAGGCGTTAGGCGTATTTGCCTGCCAGCACAAGCAGATGTAGGTAATCGTGTAACAATGGCATAACAAGGCATCATGCACCTTCCAAGGAGACACAGACAGGAATGAATCCGGTCTGGCTCTTACTTTCCAGCCCCAATGCGTAACAGCGACGGGAATTTAGTGAAGCCAGTTGCAGTCATAGTTACTCTGACCCAGCAATTACGCTCTCCCCAAAAAACAACAAACACATTTCAAACTAGGTCAGCCAATAATGCTATCTTCAATAAACTGGCTTCTCCAGCTTATTGAACGAGACTAGGCAAAATAACTTCAACTGAAAAACCAACTAACCAAATCACACGAACCGTCACTGCCAACAATTGGGCGTGACACCATCCTGCTAGAAGCAACAGGCACCATTTACAGCAGCCACACAAGGAACCCACTCCACATCCTCGGAGTTACTGGTCTACATATCACTACAGTACTCATTTAAAAACTAAGCCTACTTGCAATCGGACCCGACAAAAGCCATACAGCTGAGACAAGACGTTGAACACAACCCCAACAAATATCTGAGCAACACTCCTGATTATGTGCATGCTTCTGCCTCCCAACCACCTGATCCTTACTGAAAAGCCTCTCCTATTTTTATCCTCCAGGTGGGATGTTGTGTGTCTCTGCATCCATTGGGTGTTGCAGAACACAAAACAACATCCTTTCCTTATCCAGGCCGGTAATGTTACACTACCTGCGTTCTTTTTCTTTTCTTCCTTCTGAGATACCGGTATGGGAATTTGGACAAATTACGCATTGTTACACTTCGTGTGGATCCACCTCAGTTGGCAAAGCACATTGCAGAATGCTCAAGCAGCTGCAACAGCAGGATTTGGGTTGGCGGGACTGTGTTGGTGGGAAGTGGCCCATGCAGTAGCAAGAAGCGGACTTAAGCAGCGGAGGAAGGAGAGGCATAATTTTGTGCTAGTGGAGTGGCTTTCCTGTGACAGAGTGATGGGTGAGGAACAGACCCTAAAAGGCATTTGATCTTAGGACTTGTGATTACGTTGGCAGGGACATTTTGTGCGCTGTCAAGCTCTTAATTTCTTGCCAACAAATGCATCCCTACTTAAAAATTCCATCATGCCCACGGAATGTCTGGTTTTCTTTTGCAAGTCCATCTCTTTATGTACCCTACTCTCACAAAGACATTCGTGTCATAACGCTGTACATTACCTGCGATTTCACTGTGTGCACATGCACGCACCCTCACGCAACTCATTCCCTGCACCAGCAGAGCACAACTATTATCTGAGAGAATACCTTGATAAGAATACTGGATTGTGCCTCTATTTCAGGCGGCCAGGGTGGTGGAGGGAATGAGGAGTACTACCTGCTGTAGACCTGCAGCTGCATCAGCAGCAGCCTCTGCTACATGTTGGGTAGAATATTTCTTGATTGTATCATTGGATTTAATGAGGGGAGTGGTGGTGGTAGCAACTGGAACGACAGAGCGCACAATTCTCAACCAATCTAGTGGTTGCAAAACTTGTCTTTTTGCGACGTCATAGATGAAAGTTGAGATTCACGAATCACTAAAATAAAATTGTACCGGCTCTCGATGAGAGTTGATAAAGAGGAACTGGAAAGTTTATATATGAACGCTTCTCAGATAAAGAGAGATTTACCTCCAGCCGCCCAGATTTTGTGCTGATTACTCCAATCTCTGCAAAAACACGAAAAGTACAAACTACTGCATGGGTTCTTCGGAGTGGCAGGGGGCAACTGAGGGAGACTGGGAGCACCCCAGCAGCACCGCCAGCCACCAGTAGAGCCACCAGCCCCAGACAGCACCGACCCAAAGCTCGGCGTGACATCCACCTCATCGAGATCAAGTACTGTGAGGACATTAGACCTCAGAACCAGCTGAACGCCGTAAAGGAACAGCAGAAAGACCTTTGCAACATTCCAAGGAGCCTCCGTTACTCTCCACATCATCTTTTTGGGTGTGGGCAGCACCATCTACAACACTCACACTCTGAAGCCTTTCAAGGAATTGGGTCTTGATTCTCAAAGAAGCTTGCCTCCAAGCTCCATGTGCATTCTGTGAATTTCGCTGCTAAACATGTCCATACCAGACGTGCTCTTTCCAGTACTGTTATCAACTCTCATCAGGAGCCGGTTTCAGGCCAAGCCTGCAATTCTCTTGATCCCCATTGATTTTTCCTTTTCACAATGGAGGAGCTTTATGGTACTCGGTAGCTCCTTTTCCTTAATAAATGTGAAGAGTACCTTTCACTGCCTGCGTAGTTTTTTTCTTCTTCTTATGGAACAGATGAATGCTTTTGGAGATAAAGTTATGAAGTTATGAATCTGACATTAGACACGAGTATTGAAGACAAGCCATATAAAGGGATCCATTTATGGTTTATGCTAAAGACTGGGACAGATCACTGAACTTTTGATTACTATACCTTCATCATGGTTTAATTCAGGCGGCGGACAGTTTGATACGGAACTAATTTTAACTGCAACCCGTATCGGTTGCGGTTACTTCATGAATATGTCCTATAGCTATAGCACAAACGGTGTGAGCAAATAATTTTCTCACTGGCAGATTAGGCACGGCATCTTTCGTTGAGGCAGAACATCATTATCGTTCAAATCAATTTTTAAGAGCAGGTGCATCCTTTGTTGACCAAACATTCCAAACGGCTTGCAATTATACCAAAGTGCGTACAGACCTTGAAAGCAAAGGGGAATTCTGCCCGATTTCAGTATTGGTAGGTATGCAAAATCAATCTATTCATGTTGACGCTGCTAATATTCCCGAGACAACTTCCTCGGCCATGGTCCTGCCCAAGACACCCCTCAAGTGCATTCCACCATTCTCTCTATTCCCTTGCTGGGCGTTTTGCAGGGGCACATCCTCTATCCTGCCCGGGCCTTTCTCTAGCTGCAAAATCTGATGACCTGCACAATTGCTGTCTTTGTGACTCTGCTGCTGCTGCTGCTGTTGCTGCTGCTGCTGCTCGTTTGCTCTGAAATGGTGCTCGTCCTGTGTTTGCTGCTGCTGCTGCTGCTGCTGCTGCTGCTGCGTTTGTGTGCATGTAACTCCTGCCTGCAAAGTTGCTGTCTCAAAAGCTGCTGATGCTTCTGGCTTGCTATAATGCAGCATGGTGATACGAGACAGGTGATCAGCTAGCGCAGGGGATAAAAGAGAGGAGCGCTGAGCAATGAGCTCCGTGGGGCCCCAGCGCAGCATAGAG
>Ga0307967_1001405_pt1 | contig 14788 bp, 17 predicted proteins | sample OrgLakmetagen648_FD_201828 | JGI IMG/M metagenome (GOLD analysis project Ga0307967, IMG submission 201828) | Saline water microbial communities from Organic Lake, Antarctica - #648 | ecosystem: Environmental > Aquatic > Non-marine Saline and Alkaline > Saline | place: Antarctica: Organic Lake... | reverse complement strand
GGGTCTGCTTGCTGCATAGCACTTGCCTCTCCCTCCTCCTCTTCATCCATGGCCGCGGTACCTCCCTCCTCTGTGTTTATGTGTGAGTGTGTGTGTGTGAGTGTGTGTGTGTGCACGTGTGTGTTTAAGAGTGTGTGTCTCAGTGTGTGCGTGTTGACCTGCGTGTAAGTGTGAGTGTAACTCATCACCTTCTGTCCTTAGATTTAATGTTGGAAAAGAAGGCATTGTACGTAGGCTATGTTGCAATGTTACAAAACAAGTACAATGATCAACTCAATGGTTGGGGCATGTGCAACCTTTTGTAAACAAGCACCCACTGTTAACTGCAGAATAGTTGGAAGTGTAGGGGTGTGTGCCAAGTTAAGTGAGAGAGCAGCGTTTATGACTGCCTGCATGCTTTTCTTTTTTTCTACCTCTTCCTTTTTCCTAGCACAGTAGCACACATCTTGGAGGGGTGCTAAAGTGACAGAGTTTATGTAAAAGACATGAATAGAACACAAGCAAGCGAGGTGCATCACAGTTGTGTACACACAAAAGAAAGACACATAGGACATGATGAGAGGGCAGGGGTGCAGGATGAGAGTCGCTAGTGCTAGTGAGGTGAAAGTGACCACCTTGCATACACCTTACACCAACTGTAGAGACACACCAACCATAACATGCTTACCAAATGTAGAGACACACCAACCACAACGCACTTGCCAAATGTGGAGACACACCAACCACAACGCGCGTGCACCTTTTGGGGTATGATGAGAGGGTGGGGGTGCCAGCTCTGAGGCGTCCGCACTGACGCCTGTTTCTCCCCCAATGCTTCCGGCATCTGCAAACAGCTCTCGCAGCTCACCCTCCTCATGGCCACCCTGCAAAGACAGTGTATAGGCAGAGGCAGAGCAAGTGTACAAGGTTATAACGCGGGGGTTAAGTCAGCCTGTATCTGCAACAACTCAGGCTTTCTTTACGGCCACCCTGTTGAGGCAGGAATGCATTACACACGTTTTCTTGTGGGGAAATTATCCAATTCAGTTGCAAGGCGTTACAGGAAAGTGGCAATTTCCTTTTTGTGGCACCTCCCTGGATCGTGCAGGGACTTCTGCGCACATACAAGTATGTTTGTATATCGATACATATTATGCAGAGACCCTTGGAGGAATGTAAAAAGATTTGCAGTTATAACTGCGTGAAACAATTGTTCTATTTGCTGGTGTGGTCCATCCTAATCCATTGACGCCAGATCATACATCAAAAAGCAACGCAGCACCCTCCTATGCATCGCCCCGTGTGTACCCTTTCTACAGTTTTAATCTACAGAACTCTCTTCTATGCCCTTACCTTATACATGCACGCAGGCAGTGTATATGTAAGTCTTTGCTCTTACCCTGCTGCCAAAGTGCGCGCAACCAAAACAGCTCTTCTACTTCATACGACACTTGTATTACGCACGCATGCAAGCCGCTTTACCTGAGTGCTCCCTTGGCGACCTGTAGACACCTTAGACTGTGGCTGGCCCTGCAACCCAGGTCCAGGAGCAATGCCAGGAGGGGGCTGAGGCTTTGTGTTGCCTTGCATGCCGCTTGGTCGCGCAGAGTTGTCGGGGTCCTCTGTGCTGCCGTGGTCGCTTGAGTGTGAGTGGGAGCGTGGCTGGGAGGATTGTGATACTGAGCGCGAGCGCGAGCTTGATCTTGAACGCGAGCAGGACCTGAAGGAGATAAGATATAGGTAAGTTAAGTTAGCATGGTTGGATGGTGTTGGGAGAAGCATGTGTGGGGGGGCAAGGAGCTTGAATGTGAGGAGGAGTATGAGGAATTATGTACGCAAAGAATGTGCAAGACATTTGCGCAAGAATCAAGAACATGAGAAAGAGTATTGAGCGCGAGCTAGACCAAATTTGTGAGCAAGGTCAAAAAAGCTTTGCGTACGAGCACAAGCACGTTACCAACAGGCGTTTTGAAGCTTTGTGTGGCGAGCGCAGACCTGATGTCCTGCAAGGTAATATTAATAACCCAATAACGCAGCAACACACCTGGTGCGGGAGTGGGGGCGGACGGCAGAGGAAGGCTGGGACTTGAGAGAGCGAGAGTGTGAGGGGGTGGGAGAGGCAGAGCGGGAGCGAGAGGCAGAACGCGAGCTGGATCCAGCATGAGCCATCTGCTGCTGCCCTTCTTCTCCTCCTTGCCCCTCCGGCTGCTGCTGCTTTGCCTGCATACCCCCAGGCTCCGAGACCACGGCTGGCCCCTGCCCCTCTGCGCCCTTCTCTACCTGCTCCCCTGCTGCCAGCACCTTCTGTAGCAGCACCAGCTGCGTCCCTCCCAGCAGCCCTCTCAAGTACGAGTGCCCCTGCAGCCTGGCCAAGTCCTGCTGTGACAGCTCGCAGTAGCCATGCGCACCCACAAGGGTGGGCAGGGGTAACAGGCAGGAGCTGCAGCTCAAAAGGTCAGCTACCGTACCTGTGGTGCTGCCTCCAACAGGAGGAGCTCCCGCAGCAGCTGCGGCTGTGGCATCAGCCGAGGACGGAGGCGGGGGAATGGAATGTGTGTCGGGTGAGCCGTCGGTTGGGGGTGGTTGGGGAGGGGGGGAGTCGGGGCCAAAGCCACGTGCAAGTGATGTGCTGGGCTTGGGCTGGACTTTGAGCTTAATGGTCATGCCCTGTGTGTGCGGGTTGAGCATTTGTGTGTGTCTGAAAGCCGCAGATTGCGCAATTAGGAGGCAGGGAGACGATGAGTGTGTTTTGCAACACTCCCTTTGACAACGGGCAAGGTTTCATGAAATGGGAGGAGTCAGCAACAAAACAACAGATCTGCAGGAAGCTCTGCAGTCTTGTCTGTTTAGAACCCAGGTGCACACACCCATCTGTGAATGCCTGCACTCAGCGCCCCTATACCTTTATAATCCAGACTAAACTGCTAGCGCTCCCACCTGGTACTTCTCCTGGTCTGCCACAGCACGGCTACCTGTCCCTGACACACGCTTGCCACCATCTACCATCGCAGGCAGCGCATGCACCAGCAGCTTCGCCACGCCTGCGTTACGCAATGTGTGCTCTAGCACCCCCAACAGCTGGAGCACCCCATCCTGCGGCGAGAGCACTCCTGTGTGAGATTGCGGCAGCTGTTGCTGCTGCTCCTGCTGCTGTTGCGGGGCCGTACGTGGGGGCTGTGCAGTCACAGGCTGTAGGGGCAGGACCAGCAGCACCTGAGCAGCAGCAGCCCCGTGCACTCTCACAATTGCCAGCGTTAGGGGAACAACACAGTGGTCTAAGGGACGGGTTGCAACACCCTTCTGCGTGTTTTCACCCTCAGGTTGCAGCTGCTGCTGCTTCTGCTGCGGCGGCGGCGGCTGTTGCTGCTGCTGCTGCTGCCCCTCCTTAGTCAGTACACCCCACAACAGGGCGGCATAGTGGCCAGGGACAGGGACAGGAGGAACAGGAGAGTACACGTTGCCTCCTAACTCCATGCTGCTAGTGCGGTTAGGAGGGGGGGCAGCGGGGGCCTTTGGGGGGAGGCCAGCAGGAGGCTCTGGCATGCTGCCAGATGCGCCACCAGCAGCAGTAATAGCAGCAGTACGATCACCTTCACGACCAGCGTCACAGTCCATTGGAGCAGGCCCATCCCCCTGCTGCTGTGGGGACGGCTGCGTGGAGGGCTGTGGTGTTAAATGTGAGAGTGGTACCTGTTGCTGCTGCTGCTGCTGCTGCTGCTGCATTGTACTCTTTGCCTCACTGCTTGTAGGAGCACCGAGGCACAGCTGGGTTTGTATGTGCATGAGCATGGCTTTGAGGCAGCGTGCCTGCAGCGCCTTGGTCTCCTGTACAAAGGCATTGAGAGACAAAGAGGCGTGCTTATTAGACTCGTTTGCTCTGCTCGTTGATCACAGCAAAGCCATCCAGCCCAAACTACCAGTGCTTATATGAAAGATTGAGCACCTTATGCTTGCAAACAACAAAGTGCAGCCTTGCTGGTTGCGAGCAAACTGCAATACCAAAAGTATTAGCAACAAACCTGATGCTAGAATCTTGAGGGGGTCTGAAAAGTTGTAGGGAAGCCTACCTGTACGGACGCTGCTGCTGCGTGGGCGCCAGGGGGAAGGCAGGCCAAATTAGGCTGAGGGCTGCGTGGGCTTGGGAGGAGACCGAGGGCATGCAGCCAGGCTTGCTCTACAGCCTGTGTGTGTATGTGTGTGTGTGTGTGTGTGTGTGTCATCGGTACAGGGGAAGTCTTCAGTTCCAGCATCTTCAGCTCCACATCCAACTTCACTTCCAGCTCCAGTCCAAAACTCGTATGGGAAAGAAATGGGGGAAGGATGGAGGCAGGTAGATGGTGTTTGTTTGAATGACATTAAGTTGAAAAGCTGTCATGCGTAAGGAAGAGAGAAAGGAGGGAATAACTAAAACAATGAAGAAAGGAAGTTCAAATTTTCCTGAAGTGGGTCTTCAATGTTACCATTACTTAACTGTGGAAACTGCAAGGAGGCTTGGAGTCAGACCACCAAACAAAGGTCAGACACCATGGGCCAATGGAGTCCATAGCAGAGATGCAAGAGAAAGGAACTAAGGGAATCTGCAGCAGCTGAGCAATCAGAAGCGAAGAGTGCGTTTGGTGTAGCCACCTTGCCTTCAAAATCATGATTGTGATGTTCAGAAAACGGCTGTACCAAGGCCTTGTCACACAAATCTGGAACTGCCATTGTCACTTGTGTGCAATGCACCTCTCGTGTATCAGACAAGCAGTTGCCCAACAGTGAAAATACATGTGCAACTTCATGAGAACAGGGGGAGCCTCAAGCCCTTACCTGGGCCACCACAGATGACGATGCGCCACCCTCCTGCTGTGCAGCCTCCTTCTCATCAAGGCCGCTCTGAGGGTTGCCGCCAGCAAGGGGCAACAGCTGCCAGTGCGTTGCTGACGGATTACCTGTCTTTCTCTCCTCCTTTGCCACCTCAGAACCACCACTAGCCGCGCCTTTCTCTCCACCTGCTGCTGCTGCTGCTGCTGCTGCTGCTGCTGCTGCTGCATCACCCCCATTTGTCCCTGCACCAGGCACACCCTCTTCTTTTACAGTGCCCTCTCCATCTGCCCCCCAGGTGCTCGCACCTGATCGTGCTGCTTGCCCAGCTGGCCTTAATTCCACCCTGCCTTGCGCGCACACCTGCACCAAAGCTGTCGCCACTTGCCGGCACGATGGGCTGCAGTACCAGGTCTTTGTCGCCGCTGCGGCTGCACCCGGTTGGCAGTCGCCTTTGTCGTGACCAGATTCTGGCCCGTTTTGGTGCATGTGAGACGGTGCAGCAGCATGGGCGAGTGACAGGGTGCTAGAGCAGGCTGTGAGCCGCTGGCGTTCCTCTTGGCTGAGACAGGCAATGTGACACGGCCGCCAGCAGCAGTCACACACCACCACTTCCTCCGCCTGAGACGCACCCGCACCATCCTCTCCCCCTCCTCCATCTGTAGGAGGCACCTGCTGGCAGCCTCCGTTGCTGCTCACAAGGGCCGGACAGCTGCCCACCGAGTGCTGGTTGTGGCCACTGCAGGAGGGGACATTTTTTCCAAGCGGGTGGGGGTGATGCTTTCCTTCTTGAAAGGCTGTTGGCGCCGCAGATGATGCTAGGTGAGAGGTAGGGGTGCTGGTGCTTTGGTGTTGGGACTGCTGCTGTAGGGCTGCCGTCTCCAGGGCAGTGTCAGCAGCAGAAAGAACGTCGGGGTCACACGGCAGCTCCAGCGTGTTTGATAGCGCACGAGCCTTGTGGCGCTCGTACCACTTCTTACGTCGGTGGCTCAGTGCACGCACGCGGAGTTTCTCCGCGTCATGGCCTACCCCCGCGCCTCCTTGCTGCTGCTGCTGCTGCTGCTCTTCCTGAGACTGCAGCTGGACGTGCTCCATCGAGCCTTGCTGCTGCTGTTGTTGCTGCTGCTGGACCTGGCTGTTGGTGCTACCCGCACTGCCAGGCAGAGGGAGTAGTGAGGCATTCACACCACCTCCACCCCCACTCATCTCTCCTTGCTCCCCCCCTGCTTGCTGAGGTCCTGATGACGCATAGCAGGGGGACGAGGTGTGGGTGGGCTTGACGGAGGGAGGGGCCATGGGCAGTAACACCGGCGAGGGCTCCTGAGATGCCCCCCCAGCAGCATTTGCAGTCTCTGCAGTTGGTACAGGGGTATAGACCAGTTCATGATGGTGTCTGTGATGCGTTGAGGGAGAGGGGGTGTGGGGCTCGTTCTCTCTTAGAAGGAAGGCATGTTCTGCAGAGCAGGACTGGTCCTTTTATTCTATCGGGTGGCTATTTGGTCAGACAAAACTGACGCACCTGCTGGCAGTGAGGAGTGGGGCCTGCCGCCTGTGAGGCTTGGCAATGGACGGAACGGGCCCAGGCGGACGGAGGAAGAGGGTGGAGCCATAGGGAGAAGCAAGGGCGTGGTGCCTGTCTCCCCTTGCATTGTCAGGGCAGGTGCAATAGGGGCTGAGGTCTGGACGGGAGGAAGGCTTGGAGGAGTGCGGACGGGTGAGGAGAGGCCGTTGCTGCTGTTGGTGTTGTTGGCCTTGCTGCTGTTGGTGGTGCAAGGAGCTACGGGGCTGGCTTTGGCGTGAGGGTGAGCAGCATGGAAGAAGCGGTGGGCGAGGGCGTCTAAAGCCCAGAGCCGGCCCTGCAAAGGGGAGAGGGAAGGAGGAAAGAACTTGTGTGTTTGTGTGTGTGTGTTGTTGGTAGGGTTGAAGCAGGTTCATTGCGCTGGTAATGAGTGAGGTCACATGGCACGTAAGGATGCCAGTATCGCACTGCTGCAGACACAGACCGGTTGCTCTGTAAAACAAACACCTAGCATCTCCTGACCACTAAATTTTAAGACGCACGATCAAGACATATGTTCCCTGAACCATTCATTCTCTGCTTATTTGTGATCAGCCTGACAAAGCTCATCCGCCGTGCAGGCACAGGTAGGAACGAAAGTTGTGTGTGCGCACAAGTCAATGCCAAATTGGTTCTAAGCCACTATTCCCGCACCTTCCACGTCTCTTGGGGTAGCATACTGGCGGCCAAGTTGCAGAGGGGTAAGTCATTGCGAGGTGATCCTGGGTCTTGCCCTCCTTGCAGCACTTGCTCCAGCTCAGCACGGACCTGGTCACAGTGAACAGAGAGTGACAGGGCAGGTAAGAAGCAAGGCAAGGTCAGGCGTAATCTCTCCACTGTTCTCACAATGGCACCACTCTTTCCATACAGCGTTGCCAATACCAAGCCAGTTGGTGTTAGTGGATGGGCTGGCGGTGTAGGATGATGTGGTCACTTGGCTTCACTTTGCAGTGGGAATAACAGGGATGTCTTAATTTAGGTACCCTCACTGTCATAAATGTGCCTCAGTTGGAGGTGCACAACCTACCTCAGAGGCATTGGTACATGCAGCTGCACGCTGCTGGCATCGCGTGGTCAGCGCCAGGGGGGCTTGAGGCTGTGATTGCGTCCATTGCCCATGCATCTGCACACCACATAAGCACATAAGTTGTCATGACGGTGCAAGGTGAGTGGTGGGACAAATGCACGTGGAGGGACCCATACAGGATTACGAGCAAGAGGCTGGGTAGTTATCTTGCAGGAACTGTTTGTAATGATATTTATGAGGCGCAGGGGGAAGAACGTATGAGGTGTGCTATAATCATGCTAACCAAGCGCCATGCACTTGCACGTCCTGTGTGGGTCTGATGTATATTTACATCCCTCACCTAATTTCGCCCCAAAACACGTGCCCAAAAACACGCAGACTCACCTTCAAGGTAGCAATGCTGCGCAGGAGGCCCAAGCTGACACCGTCGTTGCAAGCCTCTGGACCTCTCCCTTCCTTGTGTGCGCCTGGTGTGGCTAAGGCTGATCCAGGCACTTTGCAGGGACCTTGGCAAGCTGATCCACACCGCAGGCAGCGACACATTGAGCATTGCCAGGGGGAAGCGCCGCTGTTGCCCGTGCCTGCAGCTGGAGCATCTGCTGGGATGCAACATGCTGCATGGAAAGTGCGGGGGCAGGTACTGCAGGCCACAAGGCTGTCTCCCTGCGCACAAATTGGAAGGAGGATCGAAGGAGGATTCAGGAAGTAGATGCAGCATGCAAGCACTCCATGCAAGCTTGCCCCATTCCTCACAAACAGATATAACACACCCACAAATGTCATGCAAGCTTCCAATGCGATCAGGAGCTGCAAAAAATCCTGGGACCCTAAAACTACACACTCACAGCTTTGTTGCAAAAAAAGCAGCAAAACCCAGGTGGAGAGAATTCCCGGGATCCGGCGGTGGGCTTGGACAGCACCATTTGTGTCAGGACCGGGCTGTTCTCGCCATCGATTGTTTCTCCCAAGCTTGCACGATACAAGTATTAACTTGCAGTATATACTTTTACAAGTAAATAATACAATAATAATGGCAAAGGAGTATCAATTCCTCCTACAATCCAGATTTAAACATAATTATTTTTGATTTCAGACGATCGAATCAGCCTATTATGTCTGAATATCGTGGGTCATCGGCTGAATCGGCGCTGGACCGGAACGACTACGCAAAAGTGCGTACATCTATATATGAAACCATTGCATGTGCGTGTGTGTGTGTTAGTACATGGCAGAGAGCTGCACGCACAGATCCGGGCATGTTGCACATGCATAAGCAATTACCAGCGTTCAAGCAGGTTCCACCTTTTGAAGTTTACAATTCTGTTTCACTACCTGTGCAACAGGACATGTTTGGTGCCGGCCAGAGCTTTGGGGAGCTGAGCTGTGAGGAAAAGATGAAGTGAGCCAAATAAAAGTAAAATTCTACGCTCGGACAATCCTGGCGTGCAATGAGAAAGACACACAAAACCAGCCCTTAGACCGGATGAGTCCCACCAGAAAACAGACACTGGGGGACACTGAGAGACCCAGAAGGCCCTTATTTATTTGTGGCGACTGGCAAATACTTTCCTGATCAAGCACACAAGCAACCCCTTCTCATCACCCTGCTGCCTACAGAGTTGCAGATCGTATGGTGAAAGACGAGATGCAAGCTGCAGGTACAGTTTGAATATTTTTGCATGCATTTTCATGTGTCCTGACATGGCGGGTGCGCACCGTCAATACTCATAAACTGATCTGCAACACATCTCTCTGCATCAGGCTTCTGGTAGTGCAGCAGCAAGGACTAGGCAGTGTGTGCTGTTTCATACTTTCTAAGTCTGCATGACTGTATGCATGTATGCAGGCACCGTGGTTCCAGGGAGTGAGGCAAGCAACGTGATGGTGAGATTTTTGAAGCATAATCATGCCGGCAAAGATGAAAGAGCTTTTTGGACCAAATCTTTGGCATATATGTGTAACAAAACAGCTAATCATTTTGCGAGAGCACGGACCTTTGTTAAGTGTGTCCCCCTTGCCTTGAGCTTGCAGCAAATAACGACAAACCATCGTAAATTTCATTGCTCCTGCCTCTATATTCAGCTAATTCCTTTAAAAAATCGTGTTTCTCTATCATTATTGTGCGTTGTGTAGCTATATTTCAATTGTGTCTCTCTGCATTTTTCATACACAGGCGGCAGCCCAGGCGGCCATGGAATCTAAGGAGAGGGACGAGACATTCACGCGTGGTGAGGACTCAGATACTTCCCTTACCGCCTCTCGCTAGGCCTCTGGCAGCCTTCCCAAATTTGAAGACCCAAGTTTTATCTGTGTACTTCTGTATGACCTCTCATTCTCATTCATTGCTCATTCTGAAATTCATTGCTCATTCAGTGTTCATTGCTCATTCAGATGTTCATTGCTCATTCAGATGTTCATTGCTCATTCAGATATTCATTGCTCATTCAGATTTTCTTTGCTCATTCAGATGACTATGCAACTCAGATGTTCGGTCAAGACTTTACTCGCCTGCCAGCCGAGCAGAAAGAGAGGTACAAGGATAGTTTTACATCTGATGAGCACTTTCTCCCCCCATCTTCTTGCTACACCACAAGTGCTTCAGTTATTACTAAAATCCTACGGAATGCTCACGCTGCCTCGTCCTTACTTACTTGCTCACAACAGGGTTGTCAATAAAATGGTGCTGGATGAGCGTGCAGCCGAAGGGCGTGTTATCTCACAAGAAACAGCAGAGGCGAAGGTAAAGGTGCTTGCACACACATGATTCGACCACTGCAAGGCTGCCTATGTAACTTAACTACTTTTCCCTCCACTGTCACCAGAGAATTGCGGATGCTGAGTACAAAGAGCGGAGCCAAGCAGATCAAGGCACTCCTACCTCAGGTAGGTAGGTAGGTATGATTCCGTTTTCCACCGTCCTGTTTGGCGCCAGTTCACCACACGCTAGGAACTGGAGCACAAAAGCAGGACACCAGGGAATGGAGGCGCATGACAAATAGACCCATTCCTTTCATACTTTTGATTGCAGGAAGTGCAAAGTACCACGAGACCTACAACGTATCTACAGGATCCACTCAGCGGACAGCCTCTTCTTCGGTTTCTGGTTCTGCAGGCACCCGCGGAGGCTGATCTTTTGTATGAGTGTTAAACCAGTTTGTTTGCCCTTTCTGGTGCTGCTGTTTAAAACTCCCAAGATGTCATTTGTTAATAAATGTTCAAATGTTTTTGTGAATGTCTGGTAAAGGGACAAGATAATGGTAAGCTTGAAAGTTCCAGGCAGTACTAATAACAAAGATAAAAAGTCTTCATAAAAAAAATGGTTTCCGCTAGTACGTAGATATCTCGCCAGCAGGTGAAGGACCAATCATCAATTGCAGCTTCATATTTTTTAGCCACGTTAGCTTAATTGTGCATGTTGGGTCTTGCAGGATTTTAGTGTTCGAGAATCCTCACAAGCTTTAATGGTTACAATGGTAACAATGGGGGGTGACCTTCAGCCAGGTTGTTCACAATACCTCATCAAAACAGCTGGCCCTGAAGAATATCAAATTTTATAACATCAACCAAATACAGCCCAGTCACCTATTTCAAGGCTTTGGTATATATCCAGCTACCATAACGCCTTGCAAGCACACATGCATCCCCTCAACGAATTAGGAAATGTCAATACTATAGCCTGTATATCTTTTCTGATGCCAACACACGCAAGTAAAAAATAAGATCACTGCTGAGAGACATAACTTAGCATGCAGCATAAACTCCAAAGCCATCAGCAAGGCAGACTCCCTAGGATCCTGCTTTTTCAACCAAATGCGACAAAGGATTCTGATTTCATTTTGATCTACCTACATGTCTCCATGCCATGGATATAGGCAGCAGCGAACGGCTGGCTACGCAAAATCTTCAGATTCCCGAGAAGCTGAAACTAGGAAAATCAAAATGGCTCTTTATGCTGTACTGGTTGCTCCCATCCCTGCAAAAGCAAACAAGCAACAGACCAGAGGTGAAGGGGGGTGGGTTTTTATGAGTGGCAGGGTGCAACTAAGGGAGACCAGTAATACTTCAGCAGCACCGCCAGCCGCAACCAGCAGATCCACCTTCTCCAGACAGCACTGACCCAACTTGGATTTGAAAAATCTCAGCATTCTCCAACGTCGTGACATTCACCTCATCGATATGAAGTACTGTAGGAAACTTGACTGCAGAACAAGCTGAGCGCCATGCAGGAATAGCACAAAAGCCTTGCTCCATCCTTTAAGGTTCCTCCGTTACCTTCCACACGCACCATCCTTTTGGGAGTGGGTGGCACCATCTATAACAATCGCACACTAGAGCCTCTTAAGAAGCTGGGTCATGACTCTCAAAGAGCTAAGAAACTTGCTTCCAAGATTCATGTTGATTCTGTCAAACTACGCTGCCAAACTTGTCCATACCAGACATGCCCTTTCCAAAGCTATTATCAACTGTTATCAGGATCCGGTTTCAGGTCAAGCCTGCATCCCTCCTGATCCCCATTGATCTTTTTCTTAAATTTTATGGTGGAAGAGTTTTACGGTTCCTGGCACCAAGGTGGCTTTTTTAGCAAAGTATCTCCTTCATTAATGTGGGGAATGGTTTTCACTGCCTGTGTAATCTCTACTTTTTTCAGTCGTGGTGTAAGCACTTTCGGCATGGATTAGGAAAAAACACAGTTATGGGTTGAGCCAAACAGCATCTCTCCGTGTCAGACAAAGGAGAGAAGAAACACAAAGAAAGGGTCTCTGGCCCACAGCCAGCAAAAAGCAAACAGCGCTGAGATACCGGTGTACACACCACTGCTGCACACGCTGCCGTTACTGAGACACTTCTATAGGCTCAGACCAAAGGACCAAAATTACTCAACAGTCAGTAACCACGGCAGTGTGCATATGTTCACACTTGCACGGTAGAAAATTAACATTTGTTTTTAACTGTTTGTGCACTGTGTGAACCCGACCAGGCCAGCAAAAACACAGGCGTGCACGCTGCGCTGCTCTCAAGCCAGGTACAGCTACACAGGTAAGCGATGATCGTGTGTGCTGCAAATTGTTTGCAAGCAACTAGCAAACGAGAGGGGAAAGACAGCCTGATCGCCTTCTTCTGCCTTTTCAGTGTGCAGGAATGCCCCGCATTTGACGCCTCCCGATCCATGGTCTTGTATCCCAGGTAAGTATCCATCCTTGCTAGAGTTGCTTATGGTTTAAGAAGCCAGACATAAGCATGTACCAGATTTGACTAAGCTTGTGTGCCTGAACAAAGGTTTCAATGTGGTATGTGCCTATGTGCCTATGCTATACAAGCAAGGCTTGAGGAGGGCGGCCTCTGTGGGAAGGTTGAGGCTGTTGTCACAAACCAAACCCAGATACCTGAAAGAAACTGACAAAGAAGGCTTTTACCATCATAATATATTAGAGGTATGTTGCCTGAGCGCAAGTAAAAGAATCTCTGAATCCTCTATGTTGACTGTCAAGCATTTCCGGGCTCAGAAAGCTGAGTGAAATCAAGGAGCTGCTGAGTACTCGCAGAAGTACTCTAGTTCTTGGAGGCGAGTGCAACCAAACGTCAGTTAGTACTCTCTTGGCACAGCTTGCGCTGTGCTAACCATCCTTTTTATGCTTGTGCCTTAGTTGGCAGCTTAGTTTTAAGCCCTTGCTCTCCTTGACTTCAGCAACTTGCCCTTGGCCTGTTCCTTCCTGTTTTGTGTGGTTCCAGTGTGTGTGTATCTCCTGCCCCTTTTTGTGTGGCAAGCTCAGTTTTTGTTGGCAGGTATGGGTGTCAACGGCTCAGGTGTTTTTCTTGTTTTTCTTCAAGGATGGCTCTTTTAGGCAGTCTAGTGTCTCCCTTGGTGTTGTCTCGCTTGGTATTGGCACAAGTGTAAAAATCCCCCTCCCTAAAGTTCCCCAGCCAAAGAACCACACTTTTGCAACAGGACAGGGAGCATTTCTTGTGTGCATAGGCTCCCATTTTGGAGCCCTAGTACCTAGGGTACCAATAGAGGAACGTAAATGACATGCGTGTATTTTTCGCTTAGAATTTGCGATGAGCAGGAAGTTAAATACAACGTCGCTGGAGCACAATTACATTCCGGCCACTTGTTGTTGTCATGACGTGTGCTCGGTGCAAGCGCTGTCCGGGATTGAGAATGGCTGGTTTCAGGAAGTTCCAACAGACATCTTGCATCACCCATAATGTCTTTATAGCTGTGGAAGTTTGCACACCCGCCATGCCTTTTCACACAAGACTTGCTGACGATGAGTTGCACGACCTAGGGTCTCCAAGCGCAGCGCCAATGATTATTAAGCATGGTCTGCATGTCGCTGTGTCAATTTGCCTTCAGACAGAAACGCTATACGCTTCAAGTAAGTGTATATATATTAAGATTTTGTGCCACAAAACTTGCACGATGCCTGATGTTGTCCCCTGTACTATATTAGAGATGTTGTCAATATCATCAGGGTATGTAAATAACAAAAGTGGTGGAGAGAGAAGGCACCCCTGTTTGACAATAAAGTTTGGCTGTCCTCTAGCCTGTCTCCAGTCCATCGTAGGTTATTTATGAGCATGGAAGAGTTTTGGGAGAACGGCATCTGGCAGTGTTGCAAGTGAATTCAAAGTTCATCCTAATTTAGAGGTACAGGTAACTTTTAGTTGTATAATCACAACTGACAGATTGCCACCAGGAGGCTCTGGCCATCAATTATCAAATACAACAAGCAGATGAAGAGTAAATTGAATAATGTCTTGATTACCGATTTATTATTCTCAAGTAGAGCTCCTAGCTTGCTTAAGTGTGCTCTTGCTTGTATGCGCACGCACATATGGTGTTCTGGAGCTCTAGTGGGCACACACACATACATTTTGCGCAACTTGCGCATCACACGCGTGCTCAGTACTTTTGTATGTGTGAAAATGCACACAGAGATCTTCAGTGCATGGACACGGATGCGCACGCATGAGCACACTTGCACAGGCACAGGCAGGCACAATCACAAATTCATTGCTCCATGCGCGCGTGCGTGTGTGACGAATTGTGTGACAGAGCAGTTAAGTTGGTTGACAGTTGAGAGTTTCTATTTGTCTTGTTCAATAAGCTGGATGGCCAGTCTTATTGATAACCTTTATCTTCTGGATTTGATAGTTTTGGTAATCAACCGACAACATGTGAACTCTAAGTGGTACCATTAGAGGGGATCCTTAAGAGACCCAGTACAGTGTAAGGTCTCCGATTCTACTTGTTCGCTTAGTCATATTCATGTGTAACCACAATGAGGCCAGGGTAAAATAAAAAAAATAGAGCCGCTGTGCTCGTTGCAGTGGCTCTCTCAATTTTTGTCGGGTCTGGCGACCTGTGTTGGTATGCATGGTTATCAGGAGACCAGCCTCGCCGTCTCCTCTTCACGTGG
>Ga0307967_1001389_pt1 | contig 14853 bp, 9 predicted proteins | sample OrgLakmetagen648_FD_201828 | JGI IMG/M metagenome (GOLD analysis project Ga0307967, IMG submission 201828) | Saline water microbial communities from Organic Lake, Antarctica - #648 | ecosystem: Environmental > Aquatic > Non-marine Saline and Alkaline > Saline | place: Antarctica: Organic Lake... | reverse complement strand
AAGTGAAATTCCAGATGAACTTGTTCAGATTTATAAATTAAAAATAGAAAAAGCAGGGAATCGTATAATTCTCATAGAAGAAGATGAAAGTATTCCAACAGCGGCCAAGATAGAGTACGCTGAAAATTATAACAGAAAAGAGGATATTATAAAATTCAATCCGAAGTTCACGGCATATCAGCATTTAATCTTGCATGAGTTAGTTCATTTAGAACTCACACTTGAAGCAAGAGAAAATAATCACAATAAATTATTCGTCTCTAATACTGGCCATAAAGATGCATTCAAGTCTTTTATTCCTAATTGCATAAAACAATTAGAGAAGAAGAACTTCCCTCAATCGAGTATTGATAAGGTCGTTGATGATTTATTCCATGGTTTGAATAGTCAAATCTTTAACTCCGCTCCAGATCTATTCATAGAAAATAGACTTTACAATACAATTGGAGATATTAGACCTATCCAATTCACTTCTTTACACAATATGATTCAACAAGGAATCCAAGCGGTGACAAATAAAGATATTGTTGAGTTAACCGGTCCTTGGGTTGTATCTACTAGTAAAGTCTTAAACCTTCTAAACGCAATTCAGTTTAAAGAGCTATTTGGTGTTGTCCTTTTAGATAAATTTGAAGCTAGTCAATCTGAATTAAATCAAGCAAAAACACTTTATGATGAATTTCTTGAATATCGTGATAATAAAAAGCCTGCTGAAGAATTTGAATTAATTCAAAATTGGGCTAACGATTTACAATTAGATAAATACTTTCAAATTGTAAATGAAAACGAATACAGAAAAAAAGATAGTATCAAAGGAAACTATGCAGATGATATTTTAGGCAATATAATCAAAGATCCTTATGATTTAGAATCTGATAATGACGCGGAAATGCAAACTTTCCTCGACAATCAAGAAAAACTTGGTCTAAATAAAGCGGTTATCATGTATATGGTTGAAGCTTTAAACTATTTCGAAAATATAGAACAAAGTAAAATAAAGGATATTGCTCAGGAAATAGCAATGCAAGGAGCTCAAGGTTATAATCCTGAATTGAAATACAAGTTGAACAAAATACCTAATAAGACATTTACCGGTTATCAAATTTTAGCCTTTTATTATGTTAGTTGGGCAATTTCAATTCCTGAAATGCTTGATAAATTGCAGTTACCTTTTGATAAAGAGTATGAAGTAGCTTTAGAACTTAAAAAGTAGTTGTAAATTTAAATCAGTTATTGCAAATAAATTAACATGGAAATATCAGATTTAGTATGGAAATTGTTTTTACTTCTTTTACCTGGTGTCATGACGACATTATTCGTTCGTTATATAACAACTAATAAAAATTACCCACCATTTTACTTTATTATCTACTCGGCTATCTTAGGCTTAAGTTCATTTGTTATTCTTGAAGTTATTCATTCCGTATATCATATAATTAGAGCTGTATTTAATAGTGAAATTAAATTGTATTGGAATCTAAATTTAACAATATGGGATTCTATAATGAATGGTAAATCTGAATTCAAAACAACAGAACTGTTATCTGCATATATTGTAGCAATACCATTTGGTTTATTTATTGGTTATTTGACACAGCACAAATCACTAAATAAGATATTACAATTTTTAAAACTTACAACTAGATTTGGTGACGGTGATGTTTGGTCTCACTTTTTGAATATGGAAGAGGTCGAATGGTTAATAGTTAGAGATAAACAAAGTAACTTAGCCTATTTTGGAAGTGTTAGATCTTATTCGGAAGCTAATGATAAAAGAGAAATATTACTTGAGGAAGTTGATGTTTACACCTCTGATACATGGGAAAAACTTTACACTAGTAAAGCTGTTTTTCTTGAATTAAACGATAAACAATTTTCAATAGAATTACCAATTGAAGTAAATAAAAATATAGAAGATGGGAAATAAAGATAGATTAAATGAGGGAAACGTCAAAACCAATGTTAAACCACCAACCAACTCACCAAAACCAGTCATCAATCCTGCTCCTCAAAAACCACCTAAAAAGTAGGTGTTGCACAATTGTATGATGTGGTAATAATAGAATAATGATTTATTAAGGTTTTGGTTCAATATGTTTATTAATGTTACAATAGTTTAATAAAAGGTATTATAATCATTTGATTGATTGAAAAACTTCAACATCATTCTATCATTTATCAATATAATTTCTTTTCTTTGAAGGACTACTTTAATAAAAATTAAAGAGATGCTAAAAGAGATTATAAAAGGAAAAGGATTTAAACAGAAGTTTATTGCTGAAAAAATCGGTGTTACTGAAGTTACACTTAGTAATTGGGTCAATGGAAAAGCTATTCCTAAAGACAAGCACCTCATCAAATTGAGTCAAGTATTAGATGTTCCAATCGAAACACTACAGAATCAAATATGAGCGCATCCATTAAATATAACTTCTCTTTTACAGCTGCTTCTCTTCGGGTATTCAACTTCATGCGTCTTGCAAAAGCAGTAGATTTCACTACTGATAAAGTATCAAATGCAAACATTGATCAGGAGAAGATTTTAGCAAAAGGAAATGTTGGAAGTAGCCATAGAGAAATGACTGAACTTATAAAAAGGTATAATGCGCTAACCCCTATTCAGAAAACCATTTTAGACAATGAAGGTATCCAAGAAAGAAAGCAGATTGCTTTTTTAGGGCTATGTAAATCAAATGCTTTTATAAGAGACTTTGTAATTGAAGTTGTTCGTGAAAAAGTTTTAGTTTATGACTTTAAATTAGTTGGTTCAGATTTAATCACTTTCATAAATAGAAAAAGTGAGCTTTTCCCAGAACTTGATAAGTTTGCTGATAGCACAAAAAAGAAAGCAATACAGGTCGTGTTTAGAATCTTGGAAGAAGCTGGTTTAATAGACAATACAAAAGATAAGAACATTCATCAACAGTGGTTATGTCAAAGTTTAGCTCAAGCAATAATAAATGATAATCCTGAATTTTTAAAGTTCTTCTTATTGAGCGATAAAGACATTCAATTACAAATAGAAAAATGATGTACAAGGAAGATATAGCTGAAAAGTTTAGTCACTTATACAAGGTGATGGCCTATGACAAGTTCCTTAATATGGAGACATTGGGTGGTGAAATCCCATTTTTTATTACCTCCTACTCTCCTGAACAAGAAACAGAGGTTACTAAATCTATTAAAGGATTAAAGAACAAACTAGAAAATGATGGATTACTTATCCTAGAATTAAACTTGTATGAAATTACAATGGAACTTCTTGATGAGCATTTGGGCGAAGGCGAAATATTTGAACTAGAAAAAGAAATGGACAAAGAAGAGTTCAAAGTTGCTCTTCAATCAGTTTTAGACATTAATGAAGTCTTCATGCCTAAGTTAAAAGAACTAATCGATAGCCAAAAGGCAGACATGTACTTTGTAACAGGAGTTGGAACAAGTTATCCTTTTATCAGATCACATAACATACTTAATAATTTACAAAACATAGCAAAAGATGCTCCAACAATTATGTTTTTCCCTGGGCGTTATACTGGTAAATCACTGGAGCTTTTCGGGAAATTAAAAGATGACAATTATTACCGGGCATTTAATATTGATAATTACAAAATTTAAAATATGCAACTTAAAAACCTATTTAAACAAAACATCGCTAGATCAATTGAAACTGTCATTAAAGCAGATGATCAAGAAAATATTCTCCAAGAAGTTGAAGAATATGTAGTGACCAAAGAAATTGCCAAAAAGATAAGAGATTTCTTTTCTGCATACAATGATTATTCTGGAACCAACGGAGTCTGGATTAGTGGCTTTTTTGGTTCTGGTAAGTCTCATCTTTTAAAAATTCTATCATATATTTTAGAGAATAAGGAATATGATGGTAAATACCTCGGTGAATTATTTGCTTCAAAAATAGAAGATGATGAAATGCTCAAAGCAGATATTGCAAGAGCTACTAAAATACCTTCCGAATCAATCTTGTTTAATATTGATCAACAAGCACAAATAACGTCAAAAAATCAAGAAGACGCCATCTTAAATGTGTTTTACAAAGTATTGGATGACCATCAAGGTTATTTTGGCGCACAGCGTCATGTAGCAGAGTTTGAACGTTGGTTGGATAATGAAGGAACTTACTCTGAATTTATGAAGGAGTTTGAGGTTGTAGCTTCAGAACATTGGACTGTTGCCCGTAGAAAGTACTTCGCCCCTAAAACGAAGCAAGCTATTGGAAATGTATTATCTAAGATAAATGGTGGTTCTTCTGATGAATACAAAAACATTATTGAAACGCTAAGAAAAGACAATAGAATTTCTGTTGAGGATTTTTGTAATAAGGTAAATATTTATATTAAAACCAAAGGTCCAGGATTTAGACTTAACTTTTTTGTAGATGAAGTTGGCCAGTATATTTCGGAAAACACTAAATTGATGCTAAACCTACAAACCATTGCCGAAACACTTGCTTCAAAATCTAAAGGAAAAGCATGGTTATTAGTAACTTCTCAAGAGGATTTAGAAAGTGTGGTTGGTGATCAGTCAAAATCCCAATCTGATGACTTTTCTAAAATTCAAGGAAGATTTAAAGTTAGAATTCCTTTAACTTCTGCTAATGTGGATGAAGTAATTGAAAAAAGATTACTAACAAAAACTGATGAAGCTAAAAAGGAATTAGGTGCTTACTTCAATAAAGAGCAAGCTAACTTAGAAACCATTATATCATTTTCAGAAGCCGGTGTTCAATTCCGTAAATTTAAAGATGAACAAGATTTTGTAAATAAATATCCATTTATCCCTTACCAGTTCGATCTATTCCAACAATGTATCAAAGAACTTGGGAAGCATAATGCTTTTCAAGGTAAACATACCTCTGTTGGTGAAAGAAGTATGCTTGGTGTTTTCCAAGAGGTATTGAAAAGGATGGCAGATGTGGAAGGAAGAGCAATGATAAGCTTTGATTTGATGTTTGAAGGAATTCGTTCTACAATTCGTGGAGAAATACAAAACACAATTACACTTGCTGAAAAAAACATTACTAATGAACTCGCTGTGAAGATTTTAAAAACTTTATTCTTAGTGAAGTATTATTCAAATTTCAAAACTACAGCTCGTAATGTTTCAGTTCTAATGCTATCCTCTCCTGATGTTGATCTGAAAGCGCATGATAAAACCGTTCAGGAAGCCCTAAATCTTCTTGAATTGCAAACTTATATTCAACGAAATGGAGATTTATATGAGTTCTTAACGGATGATGAAAAAGATATAGAGGAAGAAATTAAGTCAACTGACATTGATAACCAACAGGTAACACAACAACTCAATGAAATCATATTTGACTCTATCATTGGCGATAACCGTATTCGTTTTAATGACAACAAACAAGAATATGAATTTACAAAACGTATTGATGGTGTTATCCTTGGGAAAGAACGTGAATTAGCTATTGAAGTAATAACTCCAAATAGTAACAACTTTGGAAACACTGATTTCTACAAAGCTCAAACCATGGGTTATCAAACTTTGATGTTGATGGCGCTTCCAGCTGATGAAAGAGTTGTTAAGGATGCAAGATTGTATCTAAAGACAGAGAAATACATTAAGCAAAACAATTCCACAACAAACAAAGATTCTATAAAGCGAATCCTTTACGATAAAGGACAGCAAAACGCAGAGAGAAAAAGAAATCTCACCATATTACTTAATACTTTACTTGGTGAGTCTAGGGTCTACCTATATGGAGCTGAACATAACGTAGGTAGCACAGTTGATGGTAAAACAAAAGTAATCACCGGATTCCAGGACTTAGTAAGGCTAGCCTACCCAAATTTAAAAATGCTCGGAGCAATCCAATTTAGTGAACAGACTATAATTAATATAATTCGAAGTAAACAAGACGATTTATTTGGTGAGGATGATGAAACAATGTCAGAAGCTGAACAAGAAATATATAACCTAGTTATAAGAAGAAAAAAACAATCTGATAGAACTACTTTAACTGACTTAAAGGATTTGTTTTCTAAAAAACCTTATGGCTGGTATCAAAACGCTATTTTTAGTGTGACTGCAAAGCTATATAAGAGAGGGAAGATTGAAGTTAAACAAGACTCCAACACACTTACAGATTTAGATTTCTTATCAAATCTTCAAAGTAATAGGACATTCTCTAATACCCTATTGGAGCCTCAAGTAGATTTTGATCAAAGATTAGTCAAAAAACTAAAAGATGTTTATCAAGATATGTTTGATGAAGCTTGTTCTTTAAATGATGCAAGAGATATTGCGAACTCATTTAAAGAGAAAGCAAAAGGTGAAGCACGTAAATTGAACCAACTAATTGGCAATAAAACAAACTATCCATTCCTTGCTTCTTTAGAACAATTGACCTCAAAACTAGAAAGGATAGCTGAAATGGATTATAGCCTTGTAATTACAAACGTGAATGATTTTGAGGAAGATATCCTAAATCAAAAAGAAGATATTCTAGATCCTATTCAAAAGTTTTGGAATGGAGAACAAAAGAAAATTTTTGATACTATTAATACCTACCTCAATGGTGACCAATCAAATTTTGAATACGTAGATGATGAAGAGTTGAAACTTCTTCAAGAAGTGCATAAAAATCCGAAACCTTATCTTGGGAATACCATGAAAGAGGCAAAAGAAGCCATGGATAAACTTCAAAAGAAGCTGTTAACAAAAATTGATAACGAACGTGAAGAAACGCTTATAATTGTAAGAGCTTACATTACCCAAGTTTCAGATCGTGAAGATTTTAAAAAACTTGGAGAAGACCACAAAAGAGATGTATTGAATAACTTAAACAATATGACATCCAGAGCTTATGAGCTACGTTATATTGCACAGTTAAAACAATACCGAATAGAAGCCAACAATCACTATACGTCTGCTTTAAACCGTATCCAAGACTTATTAAGGAAGGATGACACTCAAAAAGTTAGCGAGCCAAAAGTTCAATACATAAAACACTCGAATGTAAAGGTTGGCTTTAGTAAAACAGAGTTAAAAACAACTGAAGATGTTGAAGATTATATTGAAGCATTGAAGCAAGAGTTGTTGAGACAAATTAAAGAGAACCGAAGAATTACTTTGTAGTAAAAAGGATAGTTAAATAAAACCAACATGAATACTAACGAACTAAAAAGATTCGCCCAAGACATACGTAGAAAGCTGATGCAACAAGTTACTGCTAAACTAGATTTTGTTTTAAATAGCGATACACCAGAATTAAGAGAACGCGCAGAGCAAGTTAAAAAGCTAAAAGAAGAGCTAAAGAAAACAAGCAGGGAGCAATTGATTGATAAAGTAGCTTACACTTGGTTTAACCGATTGATTGCATTGCGCTTTATGGACGCTAACGATTACCAACCATTAGGTGTACGTGTTATTTCTCCTTTACCTAACCAAACTTCTCCAGAACTTCTCAATCAAGCCAAACAGGGAGATATTCCTTCCGAATTAAAAGTGAATGTTCAAAATGTGATGGATATTTTAGATGGCAGAACAACAAGTTCAAACCCTCAAAACGAAGTATTCAAAACATTATTAATTGGAGCTTGTAACCATTTAAGTAGTGTTTTACCATTCCTTTTTGAACGTATCAATGATTATACTGAATTACTTTTACCTGATGATTTAACCAGTGAATTCTCTGTGGTTTCTGATATTGTAAAAGAGATGTCTGAAGAAGACTGTAAAGAAGTAGAAATAATTGGTTGGTTGTATCAATTTTATATATCTGAACTAAATGATGAATTAATTAGTTCTAAGAAAAAATATGAAAAAGATGAACTAGCACCAGCTTCTCAATTATTTACACCAAAATGGATAGTACAATATATGGTGGACAATACACTGGGACAAGTTTGGTCTGAAATCAATCCCAACACTAAAATTACTGACAGTCTTGAATTCTATATGAAGCCAGCCTATCTAGAACAATTAGAGAAGCGGGAAACAAAAAGCATAGAAGAAATTAAATTCTTTGAGCCTTGTGTTGGGTCCGGGCATATTCTTTCTTACGCTTTTGATGTATTCTACAAGATTTATGAAGAACAAGGTTATAATCCTTCTGAAATTCCTGAATTAATTATTACAAAGAATCTATTCGGTATTGATATTGATCCACGTGCTGCACAATTGGCTTCTTTTGTTTTAATAATGAAAGGAAGAGAAAAACACAGAAGATTTCTTAGTACTGTAGAGAAAAAACAAATCCAACCAAACATTTCGTTTTATCAAGATTTTGAATTTGATGAGAAATTTAAAAATGCTACAGCATTAGGTTCATTGATTCGTGTGGAAGAAAGTGACATTAAAAAACTAAAAGTTGACAAAAAATCTCTTTTTGGTGAAAGACAAAATGAAGTAAAGAAACTATATGAGCTTTTAGGCCAAAGGTATGATGTGGTTGTTACAAACCCTCCTTACATAAACTCTTCAAGAATGGAGGATAGTTTGAAGTTGTACGTTAATGCTACCTATCCAGAAACTAAATCAGATTTATTTGCAACGTTTATTTTGCGTTGTTTGGAACTGTGTAATGAAGATGGTTTAACTGGATATATGACTCCATTTGTATGGATGTTTATATCCAGTTATGAAAAGTTAAGAGAAGTTATTATTGATAAGCATTTTATCAATAATTTAATTCAACTAGAATACTCAGGGTTTGACGGAGCAACTGTTCCGATTTGTACGTTTACCTTGAGAAACAAATTGATAATTGATGGATTAGGAAGCTATATAAGATTAAGTGATTTTAAAGGTTCAGAAAATCAATCTCCAAAAACGCTTGAAGCAATTCGAAATCCAAATTGTGAATGGTATTACACCGCTAATCAAAATGATTTTAAAAAAATAAAATCATCTCCTGTTGCATATGACTGTAGTACTTCTCTATTTAAAATATTTGAAGAAGCTGATTTGATTGAAGATTTGGGTTCCCCAAGAAAAGGTATGGTTACAGCTAATAATTTAAGGTTTATACGTTTCTGGTTTGAAATATCAAATGAGAATTATTCAATTGATTCACTATCCCGTGTTCAATCCAAAAAGTCAGGTAAAAAGTGGTTCCCATATGCAAAAGGAGGTAGTTTTAGAAGATGGTTCGGGAATAATGAAAACGTAATTAACTGGTTTAATGATGGCGAAGGATTACTTAACTTAAAAAGTGAGGGCTATAAAGTCGGCTCCACAAACCATAATTTCGAATTTATTTTTAAAGAAGCTATAGTTTGGTCAAAAATCACATCTGATAAGCAATCTTTCAGGTTTGTTAATAATGGTTCTCTTTATGATGACGCTTCAGGTCTTTGTTCAATAAAGGATAGTAAGAACACTAAATATATCCTTGCTGTTTTAAATAGTAAAATAATACACAAAGCATTTAAGTATATCAATCCTACTCTTAATTTACAACCTGGAAATGTAGCTTCTGTTCCTATTATCTTAGCTAACACAGAAAAATCTAATTTAATTTCTGATTTAGTAACAGAAAACATAAATATATCAACTTTAGATTGGAACAGTAAAGAAATATCTAACCATTTTAAGAAATCAGGATTAATAAATACAAAATTTTTTAGCATAGAAGAATCCTACGATTTATACCAGCAATTTTGGAAAACAAAACTCTTTCAGCTTCATAAAAATGAAGAGAATCTAAACCGTCAGATTATTGATATATATGGCTTGAATGATGAACTAACCCCATATATTTCATTAAAAGATATTACCATTTTAAAAGAAGAAACTTCTATTGAAGAAGGTCAGTTAATATTCGATGCAAAAGAAGTCTTTTCGCAATTCTTGAGTTACAGCGTAGGTTGTATGTTTGGCCGTTATTCTTTGGATAAAGAAGGTCTTATATTGGCAAATCAAGTTGAAACCTTGAAAGACTATCTTGAAAAGTTGGCACTAAGCGAAGACAAACTATCATTTACACCAGACGATGACAACATCATTCCAATTCTCGACGATGAATGGTTTGAAGATGATATTGTAGGTCGTTTTAATGATTTCTTAAAAGCGAGTTTTGGAGAAGATAACTTCCATAAAAACCTAGCATTTGTAGAAGAGCAAATCGGAGATATTCGTAAGTACTTTGTAAAGACATTCTATAACGATCACATAAAGCGTTATAAGAAACGTCCTATTTACTGGATGTTCTCTTCTCCAAAAGGCCATTTCAATGTAATGGTTTATATGCACCGTTATACTCCAGATACGATTCACAATATTCTCAACAACTACCTAAGAGAGTTCATAGAGAAGTTAAAAAGTAGAAAAGAACACCTTGCACAAATTCAAGTTTCTGGAAGTGCTACAGAGCAAACCAAAGCAATTAAAGAAATAGACAATTTGGATAAAATGCTCTTTGATTGTCAAGAATACGAAAGAGAGATTCTTTACAAACTTGCTACGGAACGTATTGAGATTGATTTAGACGATGGAGTATTGGTGAACTACAACAAGTTCGGTAAAGCACTGAAAGAAGTAAAAGGCTTGAATGATAAAAAAGCAAAGGATAAAGTGAAGAAGTTTGATTGGATTGATGTAAAAGAGATTCGATAATGGAGAAAATAGATATTACGACAAGATTATTTAATAAAGGGTTTTACCCAGTAGACCTCCCACCTGAGTTTTCAGTGGTAAATGGGAGTAAAGAATTTTGTGAAAAGTTTACTAATTCATTATTTGAATTTAAGGAGATTAAAAAACATAAACCATCTAATCCTTGTCAAATCTCAATTCCTAAGAACCGATTTGACCGAAGATGGCTTTACTTACCTAACCCTCTACACCACTTGAAACTGGCTAATACAATTGCTAAAAACTGGAGTGAAATAGAAAAGTTTTGTTCGTCATCTACTCTTTCAGCTTCAAGGGTTGAAATTGAGGAAGAAGGAAACCAATTATTTAAAAAAGGCCCATTTAATAAATCTACTCGTGAAAGAATATCTCGTTCAGCGGGGAAGAAGTTTGTGTTAATTATGGATATTTCTAATTTCTATCCTTCAATTTACACGCATTCTTTAGAATGGATTTTTGCTGAGAGAAGACTTAAAGGAAAAGAGAGAAAGGATAGAGATTTCATTGGTGTTGCTTTGGACCAGGACATCAGATTGTCTCAATCAGGAAAAACGAATGGAATACTCGTTGGTCCAGAAACCTCACGAATAATTTCGGAAATAATTGGAGTGTATTTGGATAAAAAGCTCATTGAAACTAAGATTGATTTTTCAGGCACAAGATATGTTGATGATTATCACTTATACTTCAACTCACTTGCTGATTTAGAAAAAGCTAAAACAGCAATACAGTCGGAACTAAACATGCTAAACCTTACCACAAACGAGTCAAAAACTGAGGTGAAAAACGTACCTGAAGTGTTTGAAGAGTCCTGGGTTCGTGAATTAACACAATTCAATTTTAAAGGGAGTGATTTAGAAATACAAAAACAATTAATTTCTGTATTCAGTTATGCTTTTAAAGTTTATAATGAAAAAGCAAAAAGTCCAGTAATCAAGTTTCTTTTATCTATTATCGTAAGGAAAAACCTTGAATTAAGTGAAGACAGTAAGATACTTCTATTAGAACTCTTACGCCACAGTATGGAATTAGATTTGAGATGTTCTTCTAGAGCTTTTCAAATTTTATCCAAATATGATGCTTTCGGCACTCCTGAGAAATTTAAATTATTATTCGAAAAGGAACTCTTTCGTGCTTCAGAATTAGGAAGGACATTTGAAACGTTATGGATTCTACATGGATATAACAAGTTAGATATAACCATACCACTTGATGTGGTGAAGAATTGTATTAAACAAAATGATGTTTTACCATTGACCATGATTTTATATATGGAGAACCGTTCTTTAATTGATTCAACCGCACAAGGATTAGTGAAAGACCATGTTCTCAACTCTATATTTGAGGAATCTGAGCCTTATTTATCAGAATTCTGGTTGCCTTTATATGAAGGTTATAAAAGAGATTGGTGGAAATGGGAAAAGGAAATCCCTGAATTCATGAAACAATTCGAAGTTGAGGGAATTGACTTTTTGAATACATCCGACTCAGATTGGAAGGCCTATGGCATCTCTGACTACATAGAATTCCACTTTGATATGCATGATAATTTATTGAATAAATAAAATCAAAAGATGAGTGAGCAAAGTATAAATAACGCATTGAAAGCTCTTTTTAAAGACAATAAAGTTGTCTTCTGGTGCGATGACCAATCAAAACTGAAAGAGCAGTATGAAGAAGTAGAAATTGAAAATGTCAATAAGATTATTGTTCAGAACAATGAGTTTTGGGTAAAGAATCAAATTATAAAGTCAAATGATAATGAGAAGTTTCTTTTATACTTCTTAAACGGTGCGCCTTCCTTAGAAGACAATTGGTTACTTGATTTGCAATTAGCACATAGAGTATTTAATAGTGATCAGGAATCAATGTTTCTTCAAGAAGTTGGTTTGGGTTATCATTTCAAAGAACTAATTCGTCAACACATTACTTTTTTTGAGAGCAAGGAACGCCGTATGAAATTAAAAGAACTTCTAACGGAAGATGACAATGATACAGAAATTCAGTACAAAATGATGGCTGTACTTTTTGGTGTTGACTTCCCTACCCTAGAAGCTTTTATTCAAACTTTTGCTAATGACTTTAACAATGGAAATGACAAGTATGAGAAAAGTTTAATACGTTACAATTTAAAAGAGCGTTTTTGGAACGATGTAAGTAGAAAATTCAATTACCAATCGGAGAAACCAACTATTTACGATTTCTTATTAGACGTATTCGCACGAAACTTCAAACCTACTTCAAAGAATAAATCTGCGAACGAATCTAGGCTTCTGATTGCGTTTTGGAAAGATGCGATTTCATATCAAGCTTCATTTCAGAGTATTTCAAATCGAGTTTCACAAGATCTTAACGTATCTCAAAAGTTATCAGAAGTATCCATAAACGATATAATTGATGAAGATATTTTTAGAGATATAGACCGAAAAATAATTCATGAATTAATTCAATCGCTTACTCATGAGTCTATTGACTTAGACAAGCTATTAGGGATACTTAAAGCCAGAGAAAATAAATACTGGTATTTTGAATTTAAGGATATTTATCTGTCCTTGGAGCATGGTGCTGAAATGATAGAATTGATTAGAAATGTCAAAACACTTAATTTTGGTTCAGTCGAAGAAGGAGCTTTAAACTACTCTAAAGGTCTATATGAAATAGACTATCATTATAGAAAGTTTATATATCATTACAGACAATCCAATCAGTCTAATTTGCTCAGTAATTTATACGAAAAAGTAAATAAAGTTTATTCTAATGATTGGCTTTTGGATGGCGGTGATTCATGGCAGAAAACTATAAACGAAACCAAAGAATGGTCTGTTAAATCAAAGCATTCTCAATTTAATTTCTTTGATGTTCATGTTAAGCCTGTAATCAGCAAAGGCCAAAGGTTATTTGTTATTATCTCAGATGCATTAAGGTATGAAAATGGTTATGAGCTATACAAAGAGCTTCAAATTGAAAAAAGATATGATGCGGATTTAGATTACATGATTTCAGGTTTACCTTCATACACACAATTAGGAATGGCAGCTTTGTTGCCTCATAAGCATTTGAATATCTATCCTAAAGACTGTACAGTCTTGGTTGACGAAATGTCATCTATGGGAACAGCAGGTAGAACTAAGATTTTAGAGACAAACTCTGGTGTGCGCTCAGTTGCAATAGGTGCTGAAGAATTCTATAGTCTAAAATCAGGTCTTGCAGGTCGTGACTTTATAAAAAAATATGATCTAATATACATATATCATAACCAAATTGATGATACTGGAGATAAGACAACATCTGAAACAAAGGTATTTGATGCTGTAAAAGCTGAAATAAAATACCTTAAGGATCTTGTTACTTTGATTGTCAACCTAAATGGTTCGAAAATATTAATAACTGCAGATCATGGATATATCTATCAAAATGATGCTATTGCAGAAAGTGATTTTGCAGAATCTGATGTAAAAGGTGACGTTTGGAAAGAAAACAGAAGGTTTGTTATTGGTTCTGGTTTAACAGGAGGTTCAGCTGTTAAAAAATTCAATGGTACCGAAATAGGTTTAACTTCTGATGTCGATATATTATTACCTAAAGGGATTAATAGACTAAGAATAAAAGGTGCTGGTTCTAGATTTGTACATGGAGGCGCTTCATTACAAGAGATTGTAGTTCCAATGCTAAATGTTTCTAAAAAAGACAATAAGATTATTTCTAATGTAGATGTGGACATTATTAAATCTACAGACAAAATTACAACCAACATTCTTGCAGTAACTTTCATTCAAAAGGATCTTGTATCGGATATAGTTTTACCAAGAATTATAAGAGCAGTTATTAAAGCGAAAGATGGTACTTTAATAAGTGATACCTTTTCTTTTAATTTCGATATTGAAGAAGGAACTGAAAGGGAAAGAGCTATCAAACACCGTTTTCAACTAAGTGCTGCTGCAACTGGAAAATACAAAGGACAAAGAGTTGCTCTTGTAATTGAAGAGCCAGTTCCTAAGTCTTCTAAATGGAAAACTTATTCTGAACACAATTATACTTTGAACATTTCATTCATGAACGATTTTAATGATTTCTAATTATGAAAGAACTAGATATAAAAATAAATGAATTCTTCCCGGGCAAAGTAGTTCGGAAAGACCTCACTAAAATAGTCAAAGGAAACGCTATCGTTCCAACTTACGTGTTAGAATATCTACTCGGTCAATATTGTGCAACTGATGATGATGAAACGATTAAACAAGG